>OHVO01001017.1_pt1 | contig 10389 bp, 15 predicted proteins | sample 1579371 | NCBI WGS metagenome assembly OHVO01 (sample SAMEA3882557, study PRJEB24775) | human gut metagenome | biome: human-associated habitat; feature: intestine environment; material: feces | place: Netherlands | collected 2009/2010 | reverse complement strand
AACGCACGCCAAAGCCAGACGCTCAAACAGGTTTTCATGATATGAGCGTCTGTTAAAGCGATAGCAAAACTCATCGAGATAAAGTTGAATATGCTTGCGTTCCCACGGAACAGTTTGTCCTTCCCAGTATTTCTTTACTGTGTTGCGTGATACACCAAGTATCTGTGCTACAGTTCGCTGACTGTAGTCCGTATGTTCCCGATAATACCTGATTTTTTCGTAATTTCCATTGCTATTGCCACTCCTTATTTCTCCTGCATACAAGCTTTTCACTTATTATACAGGATATTTATTATTTGTGGCTCACTTTTTTATTATCATTTTGGGGCTAACTGGCTCAGTTTTATTTTAGCAGATATATTCTTAATTTCATTTGCTAATATATCTAATTTCTTACAAATACAGAGCATATCTTGCCCATGTTTTGTTTCCTGATCTTGTAATAGATCCATTTCTTCTTAAATAATGGTAAAACACATAATCTGATGTATATATTTTGTTTGCTCTCAATATAACTTGTGGCGTCCAAAGCTCGTCTTCATGTAAAATTTCTGACTCAAAGTATAATTGATTTTCTACAATAAATGTTCTTTGTACACACCGAAGCAAGCCGCCGCATACAAATTCCTTTGCTTTAGTTCCTCAAGTGCAAACTTCTCACCTGTAAAAGAACAATTTTTAGCCGACACATACCCATATTTTATTAATTGTTTATCGGTGCTTTCGTATTTTTCACAATACCCAAAATATATAATATCAGGTGCATTTTCCTTTTCAATTATACCTTGTATTTTAGCAATGCATCCATTTTCTACATAATCATCCGAGTCTAAAAACATAATATATTGCCCACATGATTCTTTTATTCCAACATTTCTAGTATCAGATAAACCGGAATTCTTTTCCTTAGCGACTACTTTTACATTTGTATATTTTTCATATTCGAGACCAGCAATCTGTTTCTTATATCCCTTGATCATTTCTTCCTGCATATGCATAATCTTTTCAATGCCCATAGTTCGTTACCTCCCAACGCAAAAAGTATAGCAAAAAGCACGTATTTACGCGAATTGTAGGACATTCCGTGTTCGTCAAAATGCCATGTGTACAGGTGTCTTCAGAAGACGATTTTCAGCGATCAGACAGAACCAATGTCCACATTTTTGAGCTGATAGGCATGAAAGAGACCGATAAATGTGGATACCGGTCCGACCTGAAAAACGGCAAAAGAAAATCCGGATAGGCTGTCCACAAACAGCCTTCCGGATCAGGAAAAACAGTTAAAAATAAAAATTTAAATTTCAGCGATCTAACCAACGTCTGGAACCACCAGTGAACAGTAACTGAAGCTGTCCTTTACTGCTGCGACATCTTCGTGATAGGTCATACCATACCAGGTATCATTGGTCTTCAGAACTTTGACGGACATTTTCCCCTGCTCCAGTAGTTCACCGATGAAGATAGGAATCAGATACTCTGCCTTCAGCGGATTGCCTGGCACTTCTTTCTCAAAGAACTCTTTGAAGCCTTTCTCCAGCACATCCAGAAAATCAGGAGTCAAGCCCCACATATTCATGGATCCAGAGAATTCACATCAACAACCACACCGTCTGCCTCTGCTCCTTCTGCAGTCTTTACGATATTCTTAGTCTCCACAACCTCAGTCAAGTTGTTATCCTCGTCCATCTTGCAGATGCCACGAGTCACATCACCATTATCAGACAGGGTATTCTTCAGCACAAAGCCTGCCATACAGGACTTGCCGCCATTTACCAGATACTCGTGTACAGCCTTGAAGCCTTCCTTGCCATAATAATAATCTGCATTGATCACGATGAACGGAGTCTTAATGACCTTCTTCGCTGCAAGCACGGCCTGACCGGTTCCCCACGGCTTTGTCCGACCTTCTGGCAGAGTTCCCGGAATATCATTAATATCTTGGAAAGCATAATCAACAGTTACATTATGAGAAGAGCAAATAGCTACGATACGATCACCGATGGCCTCTTTGAATTCCTTCTCGATATCCTTACAGATAATAAATACTACATGGTTGAAACCAGCTTCAATCGCATCGTGGATTGAGTAGTCCATGATGATATGTCCGGCATCATCGACCGGCTCCAACTGTTTTATTCCTGTTCCAAATCGGCTGCCGATTCCGGCCGCCATGATAAGTAATGTTGTTTTCATAATCTCTCCTTCCTATGCTCGTACTGCTTTTATCGGACATACCTTAATGCATCGTAATTGAGTACCATCGTGTTCATATTTTTCTGTTCACTTTCCATGCACACCATATGAACCATCCCAGCAAAGTACCCATTGTATTTGTCTCCACATCATCCAATTGTAAATATCCTGTTTGAGTAATATGCTGCAATACCTCAATGCTACAAGAGCAAATAAATCCAGTCAGCACACATAACCATCCATTTCTAAATTTTCTGAACAGTATCGGTAGCATCACACCAAACGGAATAAACATAATAATATTTTCAACAAACATAGCGTGCATATGAAAAGATTGTCCCCATGTTTCAAATAAAACCAAGCTGATAGCCTTTCTACTCCCAGGTTCCCTGCATAAGAAGGCTATGCGAAAAATAACGAGAAAATACGCTAAGAAAAAGATAAATGGAATTTTATGTCTTATTGCACTCTTCTTTCCACATAACCAGCTAACAGCAAATACAATGCATCCACTGAAGATGACGGCTGGAATCAAGTATGACACGGGTTGTCTGAAATCTTGAATTATTGATTTTATGTACCACTTGATTACCAATCACCTCTTTCTAGTTTATCTTTTCATGCTAACCATCCACGGAGCACTTCGCACAATAATTTCATAAGCCACATTACAAATGAGCATTGTAATCACAACGACAACTTTTTACTGTTTTCTCTTCACTCCAAATATTCCGCCAATTTTTGAAATCCCCCAATAATTAGCATACAAATTAGCATGGCTATCATAGCAATAATTACTTGAAGCACTACCGATATATCCACTATTTCTATTCTATTTACCAAGATGTGATAGCCTTTTTTTAAAAACGGAAGAATTAACCCATGCAAACAGTATATATGTAATGTATTTTTACCTACAAATTGTAGGAATTGCATATTAAATTTACCCAAAAACATCTGACATATAAGTAAAACAAATATAATACCATTAATAGCAGCTAACAAATATATCATGGGATTACCATAAAGCATCTTATGCATATCAACACTTGTTCCAAGAATCGTTATATTGCAATTACAACAAATTATATTAAATAATAGAACCAGGAATAAAACAAAGAAACTATATTTTCTTAAATTTCCAATTTGGTAAATAGTTTCATTTTATATATATACCCCAGCCAAACAAATATCGCCGCTATTGGTACTGCATCAATTCCCCAAGGGAGCACTTGTTTAAAAATGCTTGCGTAAGAAAAGTCAATTAAAGCAATCAATATCATTATTACAATTTGAGTTTTTTTGTTTTGCAAAGCAATTAGATATACCAAAATTTCCGTTATAAATAATAATGGTAAGAACCATAATCCCACGGTATATTCTGTCCCACGAAGTTGAACAAATATTCCTATAAGAGCCTTTATTAAATTAATATCTTTATGTAGCAATACTACTTGCATCAAATCATATAAAAGATATAATAATGAATAACCAACATATGGTATTAAAATTCGTTTTGATAGTTTAAGAACGTATTTGTTCCACCCCCCTGTATACCTTTAAAGTGATTCCTGATAGCAAGAAAAATAATGGCATATGGAAAGAATATATCCAATTTGTCAAATAATTTCCAGAATCAACATGGCCAATTACTACAAAAAACATCGCAATTGCTTTTGCATAATCAATCCATATAATTCTCTCTTTATTTAATTTCTTCATAGATACTCCTTCTATTTATATTATTTTTTTTATAAGTATCTGGGCTTTCCGTGGTATATAATTCCAGAATTTGTACGCATATCGCTTTATTCCTAGGCGTTTAAAATACCATTGATCTACCGCTGAATAGCCTTTTTGTTTATACAATTCAAATATTGTATCTCGAACATTAGAATGTGAACTTGGACACTTTAATTGGTTATTCCTTTTTGCAATTTTTTCATACGAACTAGGAACTCTCTCAATTTCCTCATCTAAACAATCTAATAATTGTTGCCCTTTTTTCGTATTTATAAGGACACACGAAATTCCCATTGATTTATCGAATCGTCCGCCATTTTCCGCAAGTATTTCTGGATGCTCATCTTCTACTCCCCAATAATCGCCCAATGTAATATCACCTATTCTCTTTTTTCCAGCGTATTTACAAGAATAACAGTTTTCTCGGTACGTTTCTGAATCCAAAAACAAAGCGTAATAAGAAGACAACTGAATCGGAAGAATTTTTTTTCTTAACTTATCCATTTTATCTTGATAAATGATAGATCCTTTAAGTCCCCATCCACCCGATTTATCTCTAAATCTAAAATCAACTATTTTACCATTAATATTTTTCGCAATATGTTTTAAGTATTCAGCAAATAGCTTTGCACTCGGCGTACCATGGCATATAATATCTACTGTAAATAAGTTATTCTTCTCCCGATTTTTTAAATAACTATTTAATGCATCTATTTGGCATGGTGTTCCTGAAAATAGTACCACTCTACCTTCTTCCAAATCTTCTTTTACATTTTTGTAAATGCTCCCCATTTTACTCTGAACATATTTTGAACCCTGTAATCTAGTTAAATCATTTTCTGATTGAACACGTACGTGTTCAGGATACAAAACTCCATCCTTATAAGTAAATGCACAGCCGTAGACTCTTCCGCCCTCTTGCAAAATTTTTTTAGCTAAGGCTGCAAATATACCGCCAGATGCTGATTTTAGACATATTTCTCTGTCTGTTACTGTAGCTGCTTCTGCCAACAGAGGTTCATTAGATTCTGTATTTTCATTCTGATAACTACATACCTTTTTGCATTGACCACATTCAACACATAGACTACTATCAATTTGAGGATATAAAAAACCATATTCATCCTCCTGCATTTTGATAGCATTTCTTTTACAAATATTCACACAGGCTTCGCATCCACAGCAATCCGACTTATCTTTATATAATTCAATTTTACCCATAATTTCTCCTTATAAATTCATATGGCAGAATCATTTTCAATTATAGTTGAAACCATTCGTGATATATTCTGCTCAATATAAATCTTATTTTTCCTTTCAAATCATAATGTGCATATTTTTAAGCTATATAATTGAAATCGTGGTTCTTATAATCTTCTCTAAATTCTTCTATTCTCTTTGGTTTTTCAGTAGGAGAGACTAAATTATGCTGATATTTTATAAATCCCCCCGAAGAGCATTCTTCAATTAAACAACGTTCTTGATTTGATAACACCAAATCCCACAATGTTTTTTCTTTTGAGGAATTAACGAGTACAAGACTAACTCCATCTTCTGCCCTTATTTTCCATCTTGCTTTCTTGTACCGAAACGCAAACTCAGACAAACTGCTTCTATTCTTTTTCTGAATCCATTCACGATAATCTGCCCATAATTTTTTCCTGGAGCTCCATGGCAAATTATATCTATTGTATAAAAATTTTCTAACGGTATATGTTTCTTATTAAGAAAAGACTTAATTGCAGCAACTTGACACGGTGTTCCTGAAAACAAAACACATTTTCCACTTAATAAATCATTTTCAACTTCCTTATAATTTTGTCCCATAAACGAGAGTACATATTTAGAACCATGAAATTTTTCACATTCAGCAATAGTCGTAGCCTTGGAATGAACCACTTCTAAATCATTATTAAATACAGCTCCATATATAGTTACTGATTCACTGCCCCCCCGGTTTTACATAATTTAAGGCAGCATCTATGACCGCCATAAATGCTCCACCTGAAGATGATTTTTCTTCCACTCTTTTTTCATTTCTAAACGCAAAAACTTTCATATTTATCCTCATCCCAATAATTGAATTTTCTCATTTAATAAATTTCTCATCTCTTTGTTTTTTTCATCCAACAATTTGTTTACAGCCGTATAATCGATATCTTTATCTAGTATGGCAAAATCATTATAATGTTTTAAGTGCCGATTTTCCAGGTTAAGCCACTTTAAAATATTTGCTATACGGTCATTAAAGCTATTCTGTGAATATATAGAAATAAATTTTTTATTAAATATAATCGAAAACACTGTCATATGAAATGAATCAGAAACAATGTAATTTGCATTTTTTATTAACGAAATAAGTTGTCCTGGGGTCGGACAAATAACATGTTTTCCTTTTTTTACAACATAATGATAGTATAAATCCACTCGTAAACATGGCATCCCATATTTTTCTTGTAATATCCCTATATATTTATCCATTTCACTATTCTGATGAAGCTGATACACAAGTATATACTTTTCTGGGATTCTAATTGGCTCTTCCAATTTTCCCCACTGCTCTTTTGTCAGCCATAATGTTGGATCCAGTATAGCATCTGCATTTAACCCCAAACTCTGCACCAAATTAGCACCTGATTGTTCTCGTGTAGAAATCCAACTATACTGAGCAAGTAACTTCTTATTCTCTTCAACCTCATCATCTCTCAGTATAGTTTTTCCAAAACTAGAAGCAAAAGATATTTTTCTTTTATTTTGCGGAACAAACGAAAGATAATATGGTCTTTCTATTCTACCATTTATGTCACTATTCCAAATTTGATCACTACCAGAAATATATAAATCTGCATCTGGACAATTTCTTACCAATTCATCTTCTGATAGATATTTTTCATCTGTCGTCTTAACGTACGATTCAAGAAATCTCTCGAATACTCTCTCCATTCTGTCAAAAGATAGTTTAAGTATCAATGGAAAAACATATTTTAAAATTGGTTTATGTGCCAAATGAGACTCACTCAATATTTTTTTCCTAAATCCTTCATTATCAGTTCCAGGGCGTTGATAATCTATTACTAAAACATCATATCCAAATTCTTTAAAAACAACTGTTGTAGCATATGTTTGAAAAACAGAACCATAATTTTTTATATTGTGGCAAGTTATTAAAGCGGCTTGTTTCATATTGCAAATTCTCCTTTAAATCTCCTACAATATCTATACCTCATAGCAAACATACATGCTTCTGTAAATCCGCGAAGAAGTGCAAGATCAATTACATTAAACTGCCCAATTAATAATAAAGCCAGGAGTCCCCCAATCTGCAAAAATGCAGTAATAATTGTCGTGAACGTTGTTTCTTTTTCTTTCCCAATAGCTCCCAATGCAGGCCATCCAAAAAGTATTGAAGGAAAAGAGAAGAATAGCAGAGGAATAAATGCTCTAAGCAATGGTACTGCTGTAACATATTTTTCTCCACCAATTATCAATAAGGCATATTTTGCAACCACAAATGTGAATATACATCCCACCGCCACTATTGGCATAAATATTTTTGCTGTTTTTGTTACTAATTTCCAGTCCTTGCTTTTTACCATATGTGGATATATTCCATCTGTAATAGGTGTATACATTGACATTACCGCCGATACCATTTGCAAACAAACACTCCATTCTGCCACCTGTGCGGCATCCACATAAATGCCTATAAGTAATGTATTTAACGCAGTAAATGTCGTTGTTGCCATATTAGATAAGAAAAATATAGCAGACTCTTTCAGTTTTATCAGTGCACTTTTAATTCCTGTAAAACAAATTTTAATATCTCGTTTACGCATTTCAAAAAAAACTAAAATAATCGCCACAGACGTTCCTATAATATCTAAAATTGGGATCCAAATCATATCTGTGTCATTTTTGACAAATACAAAAGTCAAGAGTGCTGCGATAGATCTCATTAATACATATCTAATAGTGATAATATGCATTTCCTCAAGACCTCTAAATAAGAAATCCATCAAAAAACATGTCATCGCTACAACCACAAAAGAAAGAATTGTGTAAAATGCATGTCGTCTAAGGATTGGAATGGCATATATCATAATTACCAATGCAACAAATGAAACTAATACCAGAATTAATTTTGCAAACATTGTATCGCCAATTATATAACTAAGCTTTTTTTTATCCTCTTTACAATTTACCACATCTTTTGTCGCTGAAAGAATAAATCCAAAATCAACTACAACTTGCATATACTGCATAACTGCTTTAACATAAGATACGACACCATAACAATCCTTCGATAAAACACGTGTCAAATATGGCAATGTCACTAATGGTAAAACAATTTTAGTAATATTCATTATGTATAACATAACTGTATTTTTTACAAGTGTTTTTGATGTTCCACTTTTATTCATCTTTCTTTTTTCTTTCAATTGGACGCATTACTATATCCGCTTTTTCGTAAATCACAGTATTTGCTGGATATTCTCCCTTTAATACCACTCCAGCGCCAATGACTGATCCTTCTCCAATTGATGTTCCTTTCATAATTGTAACATTTGCTCCTATCCACACATTATCTCCTATATGAATTGGCATAGCTGTAAATGTATTTTTTCGATCACTCACTTTATAATTATGATCATGATCAACTATAACCACATTTGGTCCAATAATTACATTATTACCAATTACAATTTCATCCTTACTTACTATCATAACGTTTTGATTAAAAAAGCAACCTTTTCCAATTGATAAGTTTCCCGTTCCTGCACTGAGATATGTTCCTGTTCTACAACTTAATTTTCCATCAATAGATAAAATTCCACTATCAGATCTAATCTCAGTTAGGATTGGAAATCCTTGTACAATCGACCCGCGATATTTTCCGCATATCTTCATTTTCCACAATTTAATCAGATTATATAAATATCTTATAATTTTCACTAATTCAAATCCCTTCCTTTATATCCAAAACGTATGATTGCCAATCCTTAACATTCCAATTCTCTTATACAGTATTAAAAGCAATACTATAAAAATATGTGGTATTGTATTACCTATTGCAGAAAAGTTTGCACTTATCACAATAGTATAACATTGGCATACTAAATATCCACCTGCAAGTATTAAAAATAATCGTTGCTTTTCCATTCCTTCACATATGCATCTAATTACCAAAAACAACAAGTAGGAATCAACAATCAAAAATGGTATTGCGAAAAAATATCCAAAAATTGCAGCCCATAAAATCGGATATCCTCCTGTTACCGTTGCTGTACTATACGAATAGATAGTCAAGGCAGAAGACGAACAACCTCTATTCATTAGATACTGTGTACTATTTACTGCCGTAGGTATTCCAATAATCTCTTTTGCTACATCAAATACTCGCTCTGGGTCTATATCTCCATCTATCCAAACTTGTCTATCTATCTCCCATGTAAGATCTGCTTCTTGTGCCAACATTCGATACATTAAAAAATCATAAGCTGTTGTTAATCCATAGGAAGTATCTGCATTACCTTTTTCAATAGCCTCGCTAAAATGATTATATTTTGGAATCAACATCACAACAAGAAGAATTGCCGCAACTGCAACATATCTAAGTTTAATTAATTTTCTTTTTTTTGCCATAGATAACAATAATGGTCCTAAGAAGTATAATGTGCATTGTAAAAAGCCTCCAAATTCAACTCCACGTAGAAATACTGATAGAAGATTCATGAGAAAAATTGCTACCGGAAAAGCCTTTTGTCTTTTTTTCTCACCCAATAATAATATATAGCCTAACATCCATAGACATGGATAAGAAAAATAATCAATAATTTGTGCGAATGGGAGTTTTGAGAATTCCGAAAAATAATTAAAACGGTTTACATTGGAGTTTGTCAAAACGTTTCCTGATACGATAACGTCCAATAAACGATAAGCATATAAAAGAAACAAAACACATTCAACACGTTTAAATGTATTATATGTAAATCGTCCTTCTTTTGGATTTTCAATTACTATTTTCGGATGTTTCCCTGCCCAATATGATATCAAGCAAAGCATAAACTCAATCATTAGAAACAACCTGATTGTAACACCTGTTGCATAGCTTGTTTTCCCAATGTCTTTTAAATATACCCCTGTTTCTATATAAGCACTTGAAACAAGCAGCTGAGTCCAATATACAATAATTATCAACATTGCAAAAAAATATTCTGTATGTCTATTATAAAATCTTGCTACAGACATAGCAAATATTGCAATTACAATTAAATTAATAACACCAATTACGTTCATGCTATACCTCCATTTAAGATTATTAAACGAAAAATGTACAGCAAAATTAGAGCAAACTCCGGAATATATGTTTTAATTTGAAAAATCAGAGCGTTTGATATCGGTAGCTTGATTACAAATCCATACATAAACACAGAAATTATATAAAACAGGCAT
>OHVO01001016.1_pt1 | contig 10391 bp, 4 predicted proteins | sample 1579371 | NCBI WGS metagenome assembly OHVO01 (sample SAMEA3882557, study PRJEB24775) | human gut metagenome | biome: human-associated habitat; feature: intestine environment; material: feces | place: Netherlands | collected 2009/2010 | reverse complement strand
TGAGCTGGGTGACGATGGTCACCGTGCCGTTCTCCCTGTCGTAGTCACTGATGGTAAGTGGTATGCGTTCGCCCTTTTCGTCGGAGCGGACAATCAGGAACTGCCCAGGTTTGGCGGCCTCGGCAATCCTTGGAGCCGACACCACCATCTTGCAGATGTTTGGAGTCAGCATCACTCTTTCAAGAATCTTGAACATAAGCTATCTAAAAATAGTGTTATTAAATGTAGCGGGCAAATGTAGGAAATTAAGTCGATATTCCAAATTATTCCCGAATATATGATGCAGGATCGCGCCCGATTGTCCGGTTTTGCGTTCGTTCTGTTGATTTGCCATAATTTAGTAAGCGTTAATGATTATTTAGCTTCGGAAATGTGTGTTTTGAAGGATTTTAATTGTATATTCGCAAAATTAGAGATGAGTGCCGAAAGGTACGATGTCCGTGACGATAAATGACACATTGATATGGCAAAGAAATCTACCTTCAAGTCCAATTGGCCGAAGTATCTTCTCCAGTGGGGGGTGCTGGCGCTGCTGGTTTTCTTCTTGAGCGGACTCGCTTCGCTCGTGTTCACTGACATGAATGCTCCGGATCCGGAAAAATACTGCCCTTTCGGCGGCCTGGAGGCATTGGGAACCTATTTCGCCAACGGTTCATTGCCTTGCTCGATGACAAGCATGCAGATCGCGATGGGTGTTGTCCTCGCGGCGGCTGTCGTGCTTCTCGGCAAGCTGTTCTGCGGCTATCTCTGTCCCGTCGGAACGGTGGAGGATCTTCTGAAGAAACTCAGGCAGGCCATCGGGTTCAACGCCTTCAACATCAATGAGCGCAGTGTCGCCGACAAGGTGCTGAGGATCGTGAAGTACGTGCTTCTGTTCATCACCTTCTACATGACATTGACCGCAAGCGAGCTCTTCTGCAAGAATTTCGACCCGTACTACGCCACGGCCACGGGATTCAAGGGTGAGATCACGCTTTGGATGTCCGTCGCCGCTTTGGCGCTTGTGCTTATCCCCGGTCTTTTTGTGGACAGGTTCTGGTGCAAGTACATCTGCCCGCTCGGAGCGATCTGCAACTCCCTCAAATTCTGGGTGTGGATGGTCGTGCTTGTGGGTGTGTGGTGGATTCTTGGCCTTCTCGGACTACAGCTGCCTTGGGTCTGGCTGCTTGGAGCCATGTGTCTGCTCGGTTACCTGCTGGAGATCCTTTGCGGAAGGCCAAAGCCGCAGCTGCTCGGCGTGGTTATCGACAACGGCAAATGCAAAGGCAACTGCCGTCTCTGCCAGAAGAACTGTCCTTATAATATTGATGTCCCGTCATTTGAAGGCAAGGTCAATTCTGTTGACTGCACCCTTTGCGGCGAGTGTGTCGCCTCCTGCCCTCTTGGCGTCCTCAGTGTCGGCGTAAGAAAGGAGGTTGATGGAAAACGCTGCAAGTCAGCCAAGTATATTCCTGCGGTGCTGACTGTCGTGGCTGTCGCCATAGCGTTCATCATCGGAGGAAAGTTCGAGGTGCCTACAATCGACGAGAAGTGGGGGATAGAACCGGGAATGAAACTGGAGACGGTCAGGATGGAAGGCCTCAAGTCGGTCAAGTGCTTCGGCAGTTCGATGGCCTTCAAGGCCAGGATGGAGAAGGTGGCGGGAGTCCATGGAGTCAGGACATTCGTCGGAAGCCACACGGTCGTGGTCACCTATGACGCCAACGCCATCGACGCCGCGAAGGTCGAGGCTCTGATCTTCGTCCCTTCCAAGTTCAGGGTCAACAGCCTGGAGCCGGAGCAATACGACTCGCTCAAGTGCGTGACCATCAGGACGGAAAAGATGTTCGACAAACTCGACCTCAACTACCTCGGAATGCAGATGAGACTCACGGAAAAGAAGATATTCGGTCTGGAGTCCATCTACGAGTGCCCTCTCATCGTCAAAGTGTACATGGCGCCTGACGAGGATCTGGACGAGGCGTGGTTTAAGAATATTCTCGAGAAGAAGACCCTTGAGATGCCGGTTCACGGCGGCGGGGTCAAGACGATGGATCTCGGATTCAAGTTCATCCGTTTGGAGAAGGGAAGCACCATGATCTCCACTCCAGACTACCTAAGGATGATGTTCGACCAGTTCGCCGCTGAGTATGCCCGTGAAACCAATCTTGACACGGCCCAGTGGTGGTACGAGATTGTTGACCGCAACTACGAGAAGCCTATCGTGAAGAGAGGTATGCCTTTCCTCAGCAACCATCTGTCCTCCCATGAAGGGGTTCTGGGAACATATCTCACCCTTAACGATGATCTGGAGCCATGCATCCGCATACGTTACACGGCTCCGATGACCGAGGCCGCGCTTTTCGAACTGATGACGATGCCGAAATGGACTATCAAGTTCTCGGATGACGACATCCGCGAGGTTGACGCCAAATTGAGTTTCGGAAAACCGGGCCGCAGCATCCCCGTCAAATAAGCGTTCATATTCATAAATAGAGGGTTGTTTCTGTTGCCGCTTAATTAGATGAAAGGAATATACATCGCGCTCGCCTTGCTTTTCGCCGCGTCTTTTACAGCCAGGCTTTATGCTCAGATCGCCATATCTGAAGATATGTTCGGACGCACTTCATTCACGGTGAAGGCGCAGGTCCTTGACTCGCTGACGCGGGAGCCTATCGCGTTCGCTTCGGCGTATCTCAGGCATCCTAAGGACACGGTCATCACCAGTTTCGCCCTGACGGACACGCTCGGCAAGGCTGAGTTGAAGAAAGTGGCGAAAGGAGAGCATCTGCTTTGCATTGAATATCTCGGCTACAGACCTGTCTATAAGAAGATTTATGTCCGTGGCAACTATGACGCGAAGACGATCCTGATGAGACCGGACGACAAGATGCTGAAGGCGGCGTCTGTCTCCGCGGTCGGGACTCCGATGGAGATGAAAGGGGACACCCTCGTCTACAACGCCTCCTCGTTCAGGGTGATGTCCAACGACAACCTTGCGGATCTGCTGAAGAAGATGCCAGGCGTGGAGGTAGGCGAGGACGGAACCGTCAAGGTCAACGGCAAGGAAGTCAGCAAGATAACGGTCGGAGGCAGGACGTTTTTCCTTGGGGACAACAAGGCCACTCTCGACAACCTTCCGGCCCGGATCGTTGACAAGGTGAAGGTCATCGACAAGGAGTCCGAGTCCGCCGAGTTCACCGGCATCAAGGGGGATAAGGAGAAGGTGATGGACGTCGAGCTGAAGGAGGAATATAAGAGCGGATGGTTCGGCAACACTAAAATCTCGGGAGGAACGACAGCTTCAGGCAAGGATGACAACGGATTCAAGGAAAGGAAGGATCTGCTCTTCAGCGGCTCAGCTATGGTCTCGGCCTACGGCGAGAGGAACCAGCTCACGACCATAGCCAACGGCTACAACTTCATGGCTCCCGGATCCGGGATGCTGGTCATGTATGACGGTAATGAGAGCGATGTCCCGTCGTTGCCGTACAATGGCATGCACAGAAGATGGCAGGTGGGGACGAACTTGAACTCGGATGTGATAAAAGGCTTCACCACAGATGCTTCGGTTGTTTACTCATCAGAGAACGTGGACAAGCGTTCGAGGACTGACCGGACTTCATTCAAGGAGGATGGCGACCTTTTCGACACTTCAGGCGAGGTTGAGAACGGCAATCTGGACAAGTTCAGTGTGCGCGCCGACTTCAAAAAGAAAAACAGGAAGAAGACATCACTTTACTTTGAGCCATACTTTTCCTGGTATGACTACAACAACACTTCCACTGGCAACACACAGTCGCTTATGGAAGGTGTGGAGAGAAACCGTTCGGTGTCAAACACATTTTCAAAGAAGAGTGGAATCTCCACCGGAGGTGATTTGAGCGCCGGAATCAAGAAACTCGGCAAAGATAAACGCGCGTTGACCCTTGATCTTGACTACACTTTGAGTGCGAATGACGGAAAATCGACAGAATATTCAAAAACAACGTTCGCTTCTTCAGGCAAAGAGGACATTCGTGATCTGATTTACGACAAGGACGGCAGTTACAGTGACATAGGCGGATCGCTCAAATACGTCGAGCCGTTCGGCAAGAACTGGGCGCTGTCCGCGACATTGAGCTCGCGCTATAGTGTAAGGAAGTCAACCAGTGACGCGTCCAATGCTGACGGATCGGCCAACGACTACTACTCGTCGGTGTCGGACAACTATTATTTCTCCAATGAGGGACAGCTTCTGGCTCAGTTCAACAAGGGAAAGACCAACGTGCAGTTCGGTGGTCAGGCAAGGCTCTACAAGAACGAGAACTACGCCCGCTCTTTCGGGCTTGACACCAAGACAGGGGTTGACGAGTGGCAGACAACGCTTTCGCCTTTCGTGAACGTGAGATATTCCGACAAGAACAACAATGTGTATTTCAGACTGTCCAGCAGAACGGCCAGGCCTTCTTCCGCCAGCATTGTGCCGACATTCAACATTGTCAATCCGACAAGGATCACGGCCGGAAACATTTACCTTAAACCGGTTACAAAAGAATCTGTGACCACCACCTACAGGGGCTCTTGGGGGAAAGCCCGGTTCAATGGATGGCTGTTCGGAGATTATTCCTCCAATTCGCAGGTGTCAGCCATTTGGTTTGATGAGAACAGCGTCAGATATTCGATTCCGGTGAACACTAAGAAACCTTCCTATAGTTACAGCTCCGACTTTAATTTCTTCACCCCATTGTCAAAGGACGGTAAACTGCAACTCTCCGTCAATGGTGGATTTGGTGTCACCAGATCTGTAAGTTATCAAAGCAAAGGCACTCTCGACAATCTTGAGATCGACCTTGACTTTTTTGACTACACCGACTTTATGAGCAAATTCTGGGGAGACGCTTCCGGAAACCTTTTCTACTCCGGACAGAGCGGCTTTCAGGAAAGCTTGACACGAAGTGTCAGAACGAATATTAGTATGATGGTAACCTTGAATCTCGAACGCTTCTCTCTGCAACTCGGGTCAGGGGTTAATAATTCAAAATCAAGATATTCCCTGGATTCAAAGGCGGATACAGATGTTTGGGATACAAATTTTGGAATAAGTCCATCCTACACATCGCCTCACGAGTTTGAGTTCCAGTCTGATTTCTCCTATAGAATCCTGCGAGGTTATGGTTCCGGTTATAATGATGACTATGTCCGCTGGAATTTCAGTGTCGGAAAGAACATAAAGTCTTTCAATATCACCCTTACCGCTCAGGACTTGCTCGACAGCGCAAGGTCACTGATGCGTACCGTGCAGGATGATTACGTCCAGAACTCCTACACCAATGTGCTCGGCCGCAGGATCATCCTCTCCTTCACATGGAACTTCGGCAAGATGGACGCCTCCAAGAGCGGAGCGGCCCAGAATGCCATGTGGAACATGGCGTACTAAAGCAGATGTCCCAGGAAGCGTGCCTTCTCGGAATCTGACATACCACGCCTGCGGGCATATTCATCAATAGCCTTCTGGCTGACGCGGCGGATTTCGGGATAGGTGGCCTCCGGATGAATGAATATAAGCCCGCAGATGCTGGCGTCCGGAATCATAGCGCAACTGTCCAGCAGCGTGATGCCAAGCCTCTCTGATTCAGGCAGCAACCTAAGAATATCCCGCTTGAGCGTGTGGTCCGGGCAACTTGAATACCCCGCCGCAGGCTTGATGACCTTCGCCCCGCTGAACTCTGATGGCAATTCTTTATGAATATGCCTGCTCAGCCATTCTGACGCCGCCTCCGCGAGAGTCAGCCGTACGGCCCTGGTAAGCATCGGCCCGTATTCCGTGCCGCAAGCCGGACAGTCGCATCCGGATGGATGTGATTCGGTGCGCACGGAAATCGCGAACATCCCCATAGGCGACTCGAACCCATATTCCTTAGGCGGAACGAAATCGGCCAGTGACCGTTCGCCTTCCTGCCGGAGCATCGGCAGCCGGAAATCTTTGGAGACAATGTCGTCCCCTTCGCTATGACATCCGTCAAACCTTGCCGAAATGGTTATCCGACAAGCGTTTCCGTTCTTTAGTCTATCAATTTCCTTATGTGCGTCGGCACGGAGTTTCCTCAGTTCGTCGTGTCCTGTTCCACTTTTTATTCCCCAGATCGCAGCGAACATATTCCAGTCAAAGAACGGCTCCACTTCCTCTATGCCGAGCCTCTTTCCCGATATGTTCCCGAATGGTTCCCCCTTAATGAAACTGAAGGCCGGGAACGGTTCGACGGGCTTGTGACCGGCCTTTTTCTGTGAAGACTGTGCATAAAGTTCACGAAGATGCTCTTGCTTTTTATGCTCCGCGGCCTCTGTGCCTTCTCTGTCCGTGATAAGCTGGTTTGCAAGCACCGCGCTTGCGGATGCGTCCTGGCCATAGAACACATGCCCGTAAAGGGGCGCCAGCCTGACAGCTGTGTGGAGCGCCGACGCAGCGGCTCCGCCCACAAGCAGGGGAGTGTCCAACCCTCTGGCCGTCATCTCCTTGCAGATCTCCTCCATCTGGTATAGCGAGGGCGTTATCAGCCCGCTGACCCCGATAAGGTCCGCAGAGCACTCCGCCGCCTTCTCCAGAATCGTCTCCTTAGGCACCATCACCCCAAGATCCACGATCTCGAACCCATTGCAGCTCAGGACAATCTCCGTGATGTTCTTCCCGATGTCGTGCACGTCCCCCTTGACAGTAGCGAACACGATCCGAGGCTTTTTCACCTCCGACTCTCCGCCCCTCTCCTCAATGTAAGGTTGCAGCAGAGCCACCGCATTCTTCATAGTCTTGGCCGACTTTACCACCTGAGGCAGGAACATCTTTCCCGCCCCGAACAGTTCCCCGACCCGAGCCATCCCGCTCATCAGCGGCCCGTCGATGATCTCCACCGGTTTATCGTACAGGGTCAAGCACTCATTGATGTCCCTCTCCAGTCCAGACGAATCCCCTTTGACTAACGCCCGAACCAGTCTCTCCTCCACAGCCGCTTCGACAGGCTCGGCGACCGAAGAAATATTACTTGATTCCGCTCCCGTCAGCGCGCCCCCTGATGCCGCGAGGCGACCATTCTCCCGGACAGGGCGCGCAGCGCAGGTCGCCTCCGGCCCTTCGGGGCGAGCGCTGACCCCAACAGAATTCTTCTCATCAAGAATCCTCGAAGCCTTCTCAATCAACCGATCCGTAGCCTCGGCATCCGAATCCAGAATCACATCCTCCACACACTTAAGCAACCCCGGCTCAATCTCATCATAAACCCGCAACATCCCCGGATTCACAATCCCCATATCAAGCCCCGCCGAAATAGCATGGTAAAGAAACACCGAATGCATGGCTTCACGTACAGTATTGTTCCCACGGAAAGAAAACGAAAGATTTGAAATACCTCCCGAAGTCCGACACCCCGGCAGATTCCCCTTGATCCACCGCACCGCCTCAATGAAATCAATCCCGTACCTCGAATGCTCCGGAATCCCCGTTCCCACAGGCAACACATTCACATCGAATATGATGTCACAGGGCCGAACCCCGACTTTGGAAGTCAGCAATGAATATGCCCGCCGGCAGATCTCCACCTTCCTGTCGTAAGTCGTAGCCTGTCCCTCCTCGTCAAACGCTATCACGATAATGGCCGCACCCAACGCATTGATCTCCCGAGCTTTCTCAATGAATATTTCCTCTCCTTCTTTAAGTGAGATGGAATTCACGATACACTTCCCCTGGGCGTTCTTGAGCCCTGTCACCAACGTCTCCCAATGCGAGGAATCTATCATAATAGCGGCCTTGGCCACAGCCGGATCATTGGAGACATAACGCAGAAACTTCTCCATCTCAAGCCTGGAGTCCAGCATAGCGTCATCCATATTGATGTCGATGATGTTCGCCCCGTTCTCAATCTGCCCGGCGGCGATCTGAAGCCCGGTCTCGTAGTCCCCGGCTGCGATCAGTTTCGCGAACTTGCGTGAGCCCGCCACATTGGTCCGCTCTCCGACATTCGTGAAGTTATTCTTCCTGTCAACCGCCACGCTTTCCAATCCGCTGACATAGAGTACATCATCCGGCTCAGGAATCGCTCTCGGAGATATTCCTTTAACCGCCTCGGCCACAGCCTTGATGTGTTCCGGAGTCGTGCCGCAGCATCCTCCGACAATATTCACAGACCCTGCCAGCGCCATTTTCCGCACGGACTCCGCCATCTGGGAAGGTGTCTCGTCATATTCACCCATCTCGTTCGGCAGCCCGGCGTTAGGGTAGCAGCTGACGGCGCAGGTGGCGAACGACGCGACCTCGGCGATCAGCGGAATCATCTCCTCCGCCCCCAGCGAGCAGTTGAGCCCGAACGACAGCGGCGAGCAGTGCTGGACAGAGCGGTAGAATGCCTCCATAGTCTGCCCCGTAAGCGTCCTCCCGCTGCGGTCACTCATTGACGCAGAAATCATTATGGGAATATCCGATGCTTCGGGAATATGTTTGATCGCATACAAGGCCGCCTTCGTGTTGAGGGCGTCGAAGCAGGTCTCGAACAGCAGCAGATCCACACCTCCGTTTATCAACCCTCTGATCTGAACCTCGAACGCCTCCGCCATCCCGTCAAATGAATATGGACGGAAAATCGGGTCGTTGATGTTCTGGGCAAGGGACAATGACTTGCTTGTCGGCCCGACGCTTCCGGCCACCCAAATCTTGCGTGGAGCCTCATCGGCGGCTTTGCGGGCTATCCGCGCGGCGGCCTCGGCCATCTGCCCGGCTTTCTCTGACAGATTATATTCAGATTGTGAGATGCTGTTGGCACTGAATGAGTTGGCTGTGATTATATCAGCCCCCGCTTCAATATATTCATTGTGTATCTCACCAATCGTTTCGGGATTGGTGAGGTTGAATGATTCGCTGTTGCCTTGTAGGCCCTTGCGCTGAAGCATCGTACCCATCGCTCCGTCGAGGATGAGGATTCGCTTGGAAAGTTCGGTCCTGATGTCGTGCATCGCGTTGGTATATTCATTGATTGTCTAAAAACATTCCCGCAGGATTCCGATGATGTTGGCGGACTTGCCCATCGTGTAGAAGTGAACACCGGGAACTCCGTGAGCCAGAAGGTCTTTGCATTGAGCGGCGGCCCATTCCTGACCTATTTGATAGACCGCCTGTCTGTCGTTCTCGTGGGCGGAGATCTCGCTTGTGAGTTCGAACGGAATGTCGATTGAGAAGGATTCCGGGAGCAGTCTCACTTGCTTTGGAGTTGAGATCGGCTTGAGTCCGGGGATGATCGGGACGGAGATTCCTGCCGCCCTGCATCTGTCCACGAATTTATAGAAGACCTGGTTGTCGAAGAACATCTGGGTTGTGATGTAGTCCGCTCCGGCATCGACCTTGCGCTTGAGGTTCGCGATGTCCTCGTCCATATTCGCGGCCTCGAAATGCTTCTCCGGATAGCCTCCGACTCCGATTCTGAAAAAGCCCTCACAGCCGTTCTCCTTCTCGAAACAGCGTATCGCCCCCACGAGTTCGTTGGCGTGGTCGTAACCTCCAGGGACAGGGGAGAAGCGTTTTTCGCCCGTGAGACAGTCTCCCCTCAGGGCCAGGATATTGGATATTCCCATAAACTTGAAGTCTTGTAGCTGGAACTCGATCTGTTCGGCGGTAAGTCCTCCGCAGATGAGGTGGGGAACCACGTTGACCTTGAATTCGGACTGGATGGCTCCGCAGACGGCGGTCTCGCTGACGCGCCGGCGTATGAGCCGCTTCCGGTAGCTTCCGTCAGGCTGTTCCTCGTAGGTCACCTCGTCCCTGTGGCAGGTGACGTTTATGTATTTGGGATTGAACTCGATGAACGGTCTTATGTCATTCAGGAGTTCATCTTTGGTCATCCCTTTCAGGGGAGGGACTATCTCAAGTGATGGGTATTGCTTCATTTGTTTTCGTTCGTTTTGTTTGCGTGTGTTGATCAGGCTTCGGCCTTCGGATGTTTGATTCCGACAACAGTAAGGACATCGCCATCGACCTTGAACCTGACATCCATATCATTGAATATCATTCCGTAAACCTTGTCCGGATCGTTCTGGTACCTGGGCCTCGGGTCTTGTGCCAATACCTCCTTCAGGGCGGCTACATCGGCCTTTGTCCAGCCTGGGATGGCCACTTCGACAGGCTCAGTGACCTCATCCGCGAACACGACCTTCAACGGCCTCCATTCCTTGTCATCGACAAATCCCGACACGGCATCCGGATGGCTGTCCGCATAAGTGACGTAAGGCTTTATGTCATAAATCGGTGTCCCGTCCATCAGATCCGCTCCCAGAACATTGATCACCGGCCCGATCGGTTTCCCGTCCGAGTCCTTGGCGTCATATTCAATGGATTCTATCCTGACCGACGAGAGCCCAAGTCCGTTAGGCCGGAAAGGGGAGCGGCTGGCGAA
>OHVO01001012.1_pt1 | contig 10399 bp, 6 predicted proteins | sample 1579371 | NCBI WGS metagenome assembly OHVO01 (sample SAMEA3882557, study PRJEB24775) | human gut metagenome | biome: human-associated habitat; feature: intestine environment; material: feces | place: Netherlands | collected 2009/2010 | reverse complement strand
TGGAGGTGATGGTCAGGATGGAGGTGGTAGCCTCGGAGTTGCGGTAGGTGTGGCGCTTCTTGATCATCTCAAGGAAGGTCTTGAGCAGCCACACGCCGATCTCGTCGGCACGGTCGTCATCGTTGCCGTACTTGGGGAAGTCGCCCTCGGTCTCAAAGCCGGTGGCAAGACCGTTTTCATCGCGCACTACCTTCACCTTGGCGTACTTGATGGCGCTCAGGGAGTCGATGACGTGGGAGAAGCCTGCAATGCCGGTGGCAAAGGTGCGGCGCACATCGGTGTCGATGAGTGCCATCTCGGCTTCCTCGTAGTAGTACTTGTCGTGCATATACTGGATGAGGTTCAGCACGTTGACGTACAGGCCGGCCAGCCAGTCCAGCATCTGCACATACTTGGGCAGAACCTCGTCATAGTTCAGGTACTCGCTGGTGATGGGGGCGTAGTTGGGGCCGCACTGCTCGTGGCTCTTCTCGTCCACGCCGCCGTTGATGGCGTACAGCAGGCACTTTGCCAGGTTGGCGCGGGCACCAAAGAACTGCATCTCCTTGCCGGTCTGGGTGGCAGACACGCAGCAGCAGATGGAGTAATCGTCGCCCCACACGGGCTTCATCACATCGTCGTTCTCGTACTGGACAGAGCTGGTGTTGATGGACACCTTGGCAGCGTACTTCTTGAAGCTCTCAGGCAGGGCAGAGGAGTACAGAACGGTCAGGTTCGGCTCCGGTGCGGGGCCCATGTTCTCCAGAGTGTGCAGGAAGCGGTAGCAGTTCTTGGTGACCATGCTGCGGCCGTCCATGCCGATGCCGCCCACTTCCAGCGTTGCCCAGACGGGGTCGCCGGAGAACAGCTGGTTGTAGCTGGGGATGCGGGCAAACTTGACCATGCGGAACTTCATCACCATGTGGTCGATCAGCTCCTGAGCCTGGCTCTCGGTCAGGGTGCCGTTCTCCAGATCGCGCTGGATGTAGATATCCAGGAAGGTGGAGATGCGGCCCACGCTCATGGCAGCGCCGTTCTGGGTCTTGATGGCGGCCAGGTAGCCGAAGTACAGCCACTGGCAGGCTTCCTTGGCGTTCTTAGCGGGCTGGGAGATATCGCAGCCGTAGGCCTCGGCCATCTTCTTCATGCCCTTCAGGGCGCTGATCTGGCGTGCGATCTCCTCGCGCAGGCGGATCACGTCATCGGTCATGGTGCCGTCGCCGCAGTTGGCGAAATCTTCCTGCTTGAACTTGATCAGGGCATCGATGCCGTACAGGGCCACGCGGCGGTAGTCGCCCACGATGCGGCCGCGGCCGTAGGTGTCGGGCAGGCCGGTGATGATGTGGGTGTGGCGTGCCTTCTTCATCTCCGGGGTGTAGGCATCGAACACAGCCTGATTGTGGGTGCGGGTGTAGTCGGTAAAAATCTTGTGCAGCTCGGCAGAGGGCTGGTAGCCGTAGGTGGTGCAGGCCTGCTCTGCCATCTTGATGCCGCCGTAGGGCATAAAGGCACGCTTGAGGGGCTTGTCGGTCTGCAGACCCACGATCTGCTCCAGATCCTTCAGGCTTTCGTCAATATAGCCGGGGCCGTAGGAGGTCAGGCTGCTGACCACCTCGGTCTCCATATCCAGCACGCCGCCCTTGGCGCGCTCGGCCTTCTGCAGCTGCTGCAAAGCACCCCAAAGCTTATCGGTAGCCTCGGTGGGGCCGGCCAGAAAGCTTTCGTCGCCGTCATAGGGGGTGTAGTTCTTCTGGATGAAGTCACGCACATTGACCTCTTCCTTCCAGATGCGGCCTTCAAAGCCTTCCCACTGTTCAAACTGGATCATTGGAACCTCCTTGCTCCATTACGCAGTTAGCGTTTTCTAACTAATGAGCCTTTGAAAAACCGCTCTGTCTGGGCGGTTTTCTGGGGGCGAAACGGTCTTGCGCTGCCGTCTGCGGCAGCCCTTACTACAAGGTGTAGACAAAAATAAAAACCTGCCCACAAAATCTTGCGTTACTATAATAGCAAGAACCGTTTTAAAAAGCAATAGAAAACAAGTGGGTTTTCTTCCAGCGGAAAGGCTATTCTTTGGGCAGAATGTAGAAAAACGGCAGAAACCCCGGCGGCACGGCAACTTTGCGAAAAAATTTGCAAATTAAGGGTTGACAAGACTAACTGACTGTGGTATCCTGTTCTCGCAGCGGTGGTTAGCTAATTCTAACCACGTTGCACCAGAAAAAAGGAGCGTCTGCAAGCGCTCCGCTCCATTCCTCCATTCCTTTCTCTTTTCTACGGGAAGCGGCAGCACGGTTTGCTCTGCTGCTTCCGGCGCGGCACCGGCTGTGTTTGGTACCACAGCCGACGCAAAGAAAACAAAAACGGGACGTGCAGCTTGACCACCTGCACGCCCCGATTTTTGTTTTTACTTCCCCATCCCCGCCAGTTGTTCATACAGCTGCGCTGCGCCGCCGCCGGGGTATTTTACGCTGATATAGGCGCTGTTCAGGATGCACACGCCGTCGGAGTACACCGTCAGCAGAAACTTCTGGTTTTCGGCATCGTCATAAAAGCTGACGGTGACCGACTGCACCGGGAAGGTATCGTGGGTGTAGGCAGAATAGTTCTGGTTCAGTTTTTTGCGGCAGGAGACGGTGGAAAGCAATTCTGCCGTTTGTTGGAACGCTTCGCTGTCCATGGAGAGGAGGTGATAGTCCATGTCGTTTGTGCTGCCAAAATGCGCCACTTCCTCGGTGCGGAGCGTGCCCTGCGAGCTGGCGCGTACCAGTGCTTTCAGGTCGATGGGACGGTACAGCACCGCAAAAGCTGCCAGTGCAAACAGGATAAAAAATAAAGCGGTGCGGGGAATGTGGAAGCTTTTCATCTGCTCACCCCTCCTTTGGCGGCTCCATTTGGACAAGATGCCGCTGGGCGATGAAGAAGCCCACGGCACTGGCGGCAAATACTACATAATAGCTGGCGATGCGGTAGAGCATCAGCACGCTCATCGCCTCGCCCTGCTCCAGAAAGCTGCCGAACACCAGCAGAAAGGCGGTTTCGATCGAGCCCATCCCGGCTACATTGGGCAGGGCGTTGGAGACGAAGAGCATCAGGCTGGTGAGCAGCTGCACTTGCCAGAAGCCCAGCGGGGAAAGCCCCATGAAACGGATGCACAGGTAGGGCAGGCAGAACAGCCCGAACAGCTTGAGCGCCTGCAGGGCAAAAATCTTCAGGCAGCGGGGCTTATCTGCCAGCAGGCGGCGGCTCTCGGTGCCCAGCACCTCCAGCTGTTCCAGCCAGTCGGCGCGGCGCTGCTGCCACTTTTCGGTCTTGGGCAGAAAGCCCAGCAGCCAGCGGGCGAGGCTCTGCACCAGCGGCGAAACACACAGCAGCACCAGCGCCACAATAATCACCGCTACCACAGCGTATGCCATGGGCAGATAGCGCATGACACCGGTGGTGTTGGCGGAAAGCCAGCGATGCTGTAACAGCAGCATCACGGTGGCGTACAGCAGCACGGTGGTCTTATGGAAAACGTATTCCAGCGTCATCAGCCCTGCGCCGGGACCCAGTGACAGCCCGGCCTTGTGCAGGTAGTACAGCTGCACCGGTACCGCACCGGCACCCAGCGTGACCACGTTGCCAAAGGTGCCGCACCAGCCCACATCTAACCCTTGCCACAGCTTGAACTGCGGCAGACGGCTGCGCACGATGACCCACGCCACGCACCCTTCCAGCAGGGGGTAGCTGATGCCGACCGCCAGAACCGCCAGCACCTGCCACACCGACAGCTGCGCCAGCGCCGTGGTGATCTCGACCCAGTGATCCTTAAAAATGAACACGATGATGCAGGTAAGTGCCAGCAGCACCAGCAGAGAGATCACAGTCTTTTTGCGGGAGGGCTGCTGCGCGGCGGCTTGGCTCATGGAAACAAAACTCCTTTCGGTATGGATGCTTTTAACCGGAAATTCTGTGACCAGTATAGCACATCTCCCGCCGCCCTTTGTGAACGGAAGCGGAACTTTGTTTTGCAATTTGGGGGATTTGATAAAATGCAAAGATTGTGAAAAAGCAATGCCGGGCAGCGTGCAGCTGTCCGGCATTGTTTTTTCGTTATTCTTCCCCGTCCGTCAGCTCTTTTACCAGCCTTGTCAGGGTGGCTACATAGGATTCGTTGGAGAACTGCTGCTCGTACAGGCGGCGGCAGCTGTCGTGCATGGCGGCCAGCGCTTCCGGGTGCTCAATGGCCCAAGTCAGCTTATCGGCCAGCTGCTGCGGGTCGTCGTCCTTGTAGAGGAAACCGTCCACGCCTTCGGTCACAAGCCCGGCGGTGCCGGTGTGCTCCGATACGATAGAGGGCTTGCCGAAGATCAGACCCTCGGTGACGAAGGTGGGCATGGGGTCGTCGCGAGAGGCACACACCACGCAGTTGCACTGCTCCATCAGGGATTTGACCTCCGGGCGCTCCAGCCGCTTGCGGTAGAAAACGGTCTGGGGATAGTCCCGCACCAGACTGTCCACGGCGTTGTACATTCCCTTGTCGGCGGCTTTGCCCACAAAGAGGAAAACGGCTTTTTCCCGCACCGCAGAGGGCAGCAGCCGGATGGCATTGCAGAAGATATCCGGACCCTTGCGGTGCTCCAGCGAGCCTACCGTTACAAAGAGGGGACGCCCTCCGGCAAAGCTGATGTCATAGCGAGGAAACTGCTCGGCGGCGTAGTCCGGCAGACCGTAGATCAGCTGCTCGATTTCAAAATCCGGTCGGACGGAGTGCATGGCGGCGGTGGCGTGGGAGCCTACGGCGCAGACGTGGATATTTTTGCCCAGCGCCTTTGGGATGCTGTGAGAGATGAAGGGGTAGCCCGCAAAGGCATCGTGCAGCCACCACAGCACTGGCACAAAGGAGCCGTTCAGGGTGTTTACCACCGGCGCTTCCACCACTGTGTTGGCCAGCACAAGGTCTGCGCTGGTGGCCAGCCCCCACAGGGCGCTGGAAGTAACGCAGTCCGGGCGGGAGCCTTCGTCCGCCGGCCCCAGCACCACCACCTCAAAGCCAAGGTTGCGCAGCACCGGCACGGCGCTTACCAGCACGATGGGCGCGCCGGTCATGGTCAGCTCGTGGCTCAGGATCAGCGCACGGCGTCCCTTGGCGGAGAACACGTCGTCGGCGCACAGCTCCCGGCGGAAGTGCAGCAGTGCCTGCGGGATGCGGCAGCTGTGCTGCGCCATGGCATGGGCCAGACGCAGCAGCTCGGTAACGCTGTCCCTGCCCCGGGCGGCGGCGCGTACCTCGTCCAGCAATGCGCGGGACACCATGGCGCAGCGGCTGCCCGGCAGGTGCTGAGTGCTCAGGTACAGGGCGGTAGCGCCGTCAAAGCCAAAGGCGGCGTCGCAGACCGCAAGGTCTGCGCCCTCCCGCAGGGCGGCGGCAAAATAGGTCAGGGCGGTGGGGGTGCACTCCACATCCTCGCTTACCAGCAGCACCCCGGCCACAGCGGGGGTCAGCTCGCCCTCCAGCCGGGTCACCAGACGGAACTTGCGGTGCAGCTGGTTTTGCAGCGCCGTTTCCAGCGCCTTGTGACGCCCCGGCGCGTAGACCAGAAGATAGGTGCTCTGGGTATCGGTATAGACCTGCTTGGACAATTGCTTGCGCTGCAGGGTACTGTAACTGGTGTACATGATCCAACTCCTCCGGGCAGAATATCGGGCGGGCTCAGTGGCCGCGCAGCAGGGTCAGCAGCTTGCGCAGCGGGGCGGTCAGCCGCCAGCTGCTGCTGGCGCGCATATTTTCCAGCGAGACCTGATATTCGTGCTGGATGCCCTGCAGGGTCAGCAGCTGCTGGTTCAGCCGCATACACTCGGCGCGGCTGGCCTGCAATACCTCGGCTGCTTCCTGCGCGGCGGTGGCGTTTTTCAGCTTCAGGTCGTTCAGCGCCCGCAGCAGAGATTTGCCGGGCTGCTCGTGCAGAAAACGTCCCAGCGGGTAGTAGTGATAGTTCACCGCAAACTTCATGCCGGCACCAAAGCCGGTGGTGCAGTGCAGTGCAAGGTTGGGGTCTACATCTAAGAACAGCAGGCTGTCCTCCTGCAATACAAGGCCGTTGACCGGCTGAAAGCTGATGCGTTCGTCCGAAATGGCAAGGTCAGTGATGCAGCAGGCCAGTTCGCCAGGGTCCAGCCGGACGGCGCGGGCGTCCTCCGGCAGAATAAAGGTGACCGACACCTCATGGGTCAGCTCGTTGTAGACATCCTCGGTGGCAATCAGGCATTCCCGGGGCGAAAAGCCGCTGCCGGTGTCGTAGAACAGCTGCGGCAGGGTAAGAGTGATGTTTTCGGCCTCGGCGCTGTGCCTGGAAAGCTCGGTCTGGCAGGTCAGCAGCTGCTGCTCCAGCTCCAGACACCGCTGCGCCAGCTGGGAAACACCCTCGTCCGAAAGCTTGAGCTGCTGCTCCAGCTCGGCAATGTGCGCCTGCAGGGCAGCAGGGGTCACGGGGGCATCGTGGTTCATAACGGGATCCTCCTCTTCCTTATCCTAAGATCGGCTGCGCCGCCGCAGCCGGAACATTCAGAATATCAGTGCCGTGGGGTGTAGTGTACCTGCGGGGTGTGCCGCCGGGCGGGGAACAGCTTGATGACCAGATCCCGCCGCCGTTGCAGCAGGGCACAGACAAGCCAGATGGAGCCCAGCGAAAGGACATATTGCAGGCAGATGCCCAAAACAGGGCGGTCGGCGTATTTCGCCGCGAACAGATACCACGGAATAGCGGTAAGCTCTACGGTATGTATGCAGAAGATGTACAGGGAGCGGCGGCCAATGGCCTCAAAAAAGCTTACCAGCGCATTCCGGTGCCGGTTCAGCCGCAAAAACAGCCGGACGAACAGCAGGCCGGCAAGGCCGTCCAGCAGGATGCTGATGGGGCCTAAGGTCCACTCTGCCATGGATACACAGTCGGTGATGCCGGTGGCAAAGGCAGCCACCGGGACCAGCAGAACGGCAGCCCACAGGATGCAGGACATCCGGCGGGACAAGGGCTGATCCAGCCAGTGCTGACGCTTGGCAAGGTAACCAAGGTACAGGTACGGCGTGATCACCGCGCCTTGAATCAGGCAGAAGGGCAGCTCCCATACAAGGCTGGCACCCCAGCCCAGCAGGGCGCAGCCGCCCACCGCCCACGGGATGTACCGCTCCGGAAAGATGTTCAGGATAACGTCCAGCGCGATCCAGCCCATCAGCAGCGCCAGCAGATACCACATGGGCCCGCAGGAAAAGAACTCCTGCCCGAAGTAGGTAGCCGTATGGGGCAGACCCAGCAGAAAACCGCCCGCCACCTTGATGCTCTCGCTCAGGGAGCCGGGCAGGTAGTGAAAAGTCTTATAATGAATGATAAAATGCAGCACCGTGGTGAAGAACGCGGTGTAGCAAAAGGGCTTGAGCAGGCTTTTGAGCTGCTGGTGGATGCACTTGCCGATGGAGCGCTTGCGGAAGCCGTAGCCGCTGGCGATGAAAAAGGCCGCCATCAGCGTTTCGCGGTAGACAAAGACCAAAAAGGCGGTCAGCGACAGGCCGTTCGACAACTGAAGCGGATAAAGCTCCGCAGTGTGCCCCAGCACGATGGCCAGCATCCCTGCGCCCTTGAGCATATCAAACATCCCGATGGAGCTGACAGTGCGGGGCTTGGTTGTTTCCATGAAAGATTCCTTCCCTGCGCCGGACCAATACCCCTCAAGAAAAAAGCCGGATACGGCGCAAACGATCGATTTTTATACAGCATTGTCATGATATATGGCTAGTATAATGCTTTTTATAGAGACTGTCAATTTTGTTTTGCAGTCCGCATCATACCGGAACTGGTATTTTGCGCTAAAAATTGTAGCACAGGAACGGACAGATTGCAACGAAAGGTAGAATTTGGCCGAACCGCACCGAAAGATATGCAAGTAAAAATTGTCAATGCTGGAAATTAAATGTTGCAGAAGTATTGCATTGCACTGGAAGATATTGTATACTGGGCACAGTTGAGCGCCCGGGCTGCGCCCCGAAGGACGGAGCCGGACACTGGGCAGGACAAAATGCTTCGGGAGGGTAAAATTATGGTCACATCGCTGTATCAGTCACTTTGTAATATGGAAACGATCTATGCGGACCGCGTGGCGATCCGGTATTATGACGAGGCAAAACGGGGCGTAACGGAGGTGTACTACCGCCAATATGCCCAGGATCTGCGCAGGTTCGTCAGTTTCCTGCGCAGTAAGGCAGGGGATGTCAAGGGGCAGCGGGTCGCGATCCTGGCCCGCAACAGCTACCACTACGTCATCTGCATGTACGGCACCGTGCTGGCGGGCGGTGTGGCAGTGCCGCTGAATATGGGCAAGAACTGGGACGAGATCCAGTACGAGCTGGATCTGGTGGAGCCGGTCTGTGTGCTGCAGGACGGTGAGTATCTGCAGCGGGAGCCTGCCCTGGCGGATGCCTACAGTGCAAAGCTGGAGCCGATGGATGCCTTTACCGCCTTTGCCCCCGCACAGGATGTAAAGGAAGTGGAAGATCTTGCCGCGATGGCCTTTATCATGTTTACCTCCGGCACCACCGGTCGCAGCAAGGGCGTTATGCTGAGCCAGAAGAACCTGTTTGCGGCCATGCCCGCCTTCCTGGATCCGTTTGATGATGTGCGCAAGGCGACCGGTTGGGACACCGATAAGTTCTGCTCGCTGTCCGCGCTGCCCATGTTCCACATCTCGGCCATGACCAGCCTGGTATCCTGGAGCATTACCGGCCACTGCATCAACCTGTGCAACGACCTCAAGTATTTCTACCGCGATATCGGCGCGATGCACAGCGAGGTGATGGCTGTGGTGCCGGTGCTGCTGAAGAGCCTGTATAAGGATGTGATGAAGGGCCGCCGCGACCGCCTGAATGGCCTGTGCGTCCTGACCTGCGGCGCAGCCATGTTCGACCCCCAGATGCTCAAGGACCTGATGGACAAGGGCTTCTTTATTGCCCAGATGTACGGCCTGACCGAGACCTGCGGCGATGGTGCCTGGAACTCCTCCCAGGAGGAAAAGCACCTGACCAGCGTGGGCCATGTGGACAACAGCTGCGAGTATAAGCTGGACGATGGCGAGCTGTGCATGCGCGGCACCCCCATCATGCTGGGCTACTATAAGGACCCCGAGGCCACGGCTGCGGTCATCGACAAGGACGGCTGGTTCCACACCGGCGACATCGCCCGGCTGGAAGAGGACAGCTATATGTACCTGACTGGCCGCAAGAAGAACCTGATCATTCTGGGCAGCGGCGAGAACATCACCCCCGAGGAGCTGGAAGGTCTTGTGGAAAAATGCCCCGCCGTGCAGGAATGCATCGTGAAGGAAATGGGCAAAAAGATCGGCGCTGTGGTGTACTGCCCGCAGGACAAGCAGCAGACTGTGCAGGAGCATATCACCGAGATGAACCGTACCCTGCCGCTGTATAAGCGCATCGGTGTGGTGGAGTTCAGCGAAACTCCGCTGCCCCGCAATGCTACGGGCAAGCTGCTGCGCTGAGGATAAAACAAACAGAACAAAACAGGATGGAGCCTACAATGGAAAAATTCGTGAGCACGATGTACGATGCCATTACGCAGGGCATGGAAAAGAAATTTCCCGAGCGCGTGGCCTTCCGTTACTACACCGAGGAGACCGACACGGTGACCACCGTCCTTTTTAAGGAGCTGGCACAGGATGTCCGCCGGACGGTCACCTGCCTGCAGAGCACCATCCCGGATGTGAAGGGCAAAAAGATCTGTCTGCTGAGCAAGAACAGCTACGAATATGTGGTAAACACCTTTGGCGCGATCATGGCAGGCTGCGTGCTGGTGCCGATGAACCAGCGCAAGAGCTGGGCGGAGATGTCCCACGAGCTGGAGCTGGTAGAGCCCGCCGCCATCCTGACCGACGGCGAGGATTACGGCAATAAGGCACAGCTGGAAGCCGCCTATGGCAGCCTGCTGCGTCCCATGGACGGCTTCCGCAGCTATGAGCCGGCAGCCGAGCTGCACCCCATCGGTCACGATGACCTGATGGTGCTGATGTTCACCTCCGGCACCACCGGCCTGAGCAAGGGTGTTATGATGAGCGAGCGCAACCTGTTCAGCGCAGGTCATGTGCTGTGGGCCATCTCTGCACAGCTGGCAGACAAGATCGATCTGACAAAGCCCCTGCCCGGCCACTACATGGTGCTGCCCATGTTCCATCTGGGTGCTTTCATCGACCTGTTCTCCACCACCGTCATGGGCTGGCCGCTGAACCTGGGCAACGATATCCGCAACTTCTACCGCGATATCCAGAAGATGCCCAGCCAGATCATGTCTGTGGTGCCGATGATCATGAACGCCCTGCACAAGGACGTGATGCGCGGCCACCGCGACCGTCTGGGCGATCTGTGGGTGCCTATTGGCTC
>OHVO01001010.1_pt1 | contig 10423 bp, 8 predicted proteins | sample 1579371 | NCBI WGS metagenome assembly OHVO01 (sample SAMEA3882557, study PRJEB24775) | human gut metagenome | biome: human-associated habitat; feature: intestine environment; material: feces | place: Netherlands | collected 2009/2010 | reverse complement strand
GGAAACAGCAGCGCCCCGGATATGTCCGGCACGGCGAGATTCTATCCGTGGCTCGACGGAACTATGGTTGAGATAGAGCTCAGCGGAATGCCCGCAAGAAACGAGCCGTTTGCGGTTCATATTCACGAGGACGCATTCTGCGAGCCAGAGGAACACGAAGATACTCCCGAACGGTGTGCGGCAACAGCAAAACACTTGGAAGATACCATCACTCTTCCCGGCGTCTTTTCAAATAACGGCTACGCTTATATGGCAACCTACACCGACCGTTTTATCCCGCAGCAAGCAGAAGGGAGAACCGTGATAATTCACAGCTCCCCCGACAGCTTCACTTCAACCGATACCTTCGGCAACCGCATCGCCTGCGGAATTATACGCCGAATGGAAGTCGGCAAATCACTTTAATTTTCTCAGATCGTTTGCCCTTATCTCCGTGCGCCTGATTTTGCCGTTGACGGTCTTGGGAAGAGAATCGACAAACTCAATAACTCTCGGATATTTATAGGGCGCGGTCTCTTTCTTGACATAAGTCTGAAGCTCTTTTTTAAGCTCCTCCGAGCCATCGAAGCCCGGTTTGAGAACGATTGTCGCCTTGACGACATTGCCTCTTATCGGGTCGGGAAGCCCGGTTACGGCGCATTCGAGAACCGACGGATGCTCTGTAAGCACGCTCTCTATCTCAAACGGTCCGATTCGGTATCCGGAGGACTTTATGACATCGTCGGTTCTTCCGACATACCAATAATAGCCGTCCTCATCCTTCCACGCGGTGTCACCCGTATGATAAAGACCGTCGTGCCACGCCTCGGCGGTTTTCTTTTCGTCACGGTAATAGCCCTTGAAGAGTCCGAAAGGAACCTTCGGCTCGGTATGAACGACAATCTCGCCGGTGACACCGGGCGGCACGGGCTTGCCGTCCTCGTCGACGATATCCACATCGTAGTGCGGCATAGGCTTACCCATAGAGCCGGGCTTCGGCTCCATGCCGACGCGGTTTGCAATAAGCAAGGTGGTCTCCGTCTGACCGAAGCCCTCCATGAGCTTTATCCCCGTCTCCTCGTACCACTTGTTGAAAACATCGGGGTTGAGCGCCTCGCCTGCGATAGTGCAGTATTTGAGCGCGCTCAAATCATAGGAGGACACATCCTCCTGGAGCATAAATCTGAACATTGTGGGCGGGCAGCAGAGGCTGGTGATTTTATACTTTTCGAGTATCGAGAGTATTTCTGCGGCATGGAACTTGTCATAGTCATAGACAAAAACGCAGCTCTCCATAAACATCTCGCCGTAAAGCTTGCCCCAAACAGCCTTGCCCCAGCCGGTATCGGCTATTGTCAGATGAATGCTGTCGGCGTTGACATCGTGCCAATATTTGGCGGTTGTCAGATGTGCAAGGGCATATGTATGCGCGTGCATTGCCATTTTCGGATTTCCTGTAGTGCCGGACGAGAAATATACTATCATCGGCTCATAGTACTTCGTTTCAACTCTCTCGAGATGAGAATCGGCATTTTCCATATCGGTCATAAAGTCATCCCAGCCGTCGCGCTTGCCGTTGACCATTATTCTCGTCTTTATCGAGGGGCACTCAGGCAGAGCCGCATCGACGTGCTCGGCGATCTCTCCGTCGCCTGTGCAGATAACCGCTTTTATGGTGGCGGCATTCGCTCTGTAAACTATATCATGCTTTTGAAGCATGAAAGTTGCGGGGATAATGACCGCGCCGAGCTTATGCAGGGCTAAAATGGTGAACCAGAACTGATAATGGCGCTTGAGTATAACCATTACCATGTCGCCTTTTCCTATGCCCTTGCTTCTGAGCATATTGGCGGTCTTATCACTGTAATATTTTAGGTCGCCGTAAGTAAATATTCTTTCTTCGCCAGCCGGATTGCACCAGAGAAGTGCGCGCTTATCCGGCTCTGCGGCAGCTATGGCATCAACAACGTCATAGGCAAAATTGAAATTTTCGGGGCATTTGAGAGTATAATCAACCACATTTCCGTTGCTGTCATATACCTCATCCACAAAGTTTTTATTTAAATCAAGCATATATCAAGAGTCCCTTCGCTTAAACGATTATTTTATTTCTTCTCTGTTTTCTTGAGGATTATCGCAAGAAAAACACAGTCCTCGCCGCCGGTCGCTATCATTCCGTGACCGTGAGCGGAGTTATAGAGCACGGCATCGCCTGCGTTGAGTATTTCAAGATGATCTTCAAACGCAACTTTAAGACTGCCGCTGATAATATAATCAAACTCCTGTCCCTCATGCGTTGAGAGCGTTATCGGCTTATCCTGATCCTCGTCCGAATAAGGTGCGGTGACGAGGAAGGGCTCGCAATACTTATCCTTGAAGCGGTAGCCGAGATGCGAGTAGCTGAAGCCCGTGCGGCGCTTCATGGGGAGTCCCTCGCCCTTGCGGACTATAGAATAGAACGAAAGTCTCGGATTATCACCGGTAAGAAGCTCTATCATATCGACGTCGAACTTCTCGGCGCACTTGTAAATAAACGTGAAAGAAAAATCAACTTCGCCTTTTTCGGCGGCAATATATTCTTCGGGGGTGCAGTCAACAGCCTGCGCCATTTCCTCTACGCTGTAGCCCATAATCTCGCGCAGGTCGCGGATTCGCTGTGCTATCTCCGTGATGATAATTTCCATAATTTAACTCTCCTTCTCAAAAAAATAAAATATAAAAACCGCCCCAAACATAATGTCTGGGGCGGCTGTTAACCGCGGTACCACCCAAATTCAGTGCATAGCACCCTCAAGCTCCAATAAGCTCTTGACCTTAACGCAGTCTTACGGAAACGCCTACTCGCAAAAGCTTTCGGGTTTCTGCTCGGGAGTGATTCGATTCTCCGGCTCATACATCCGTTTTCACCAACCACGGACTCTCTGCGGTACTTCTCCGGAATCTTTCTCCGTCATAGCCTTTATGGGCAAGATTCAGTTTTTACAAAGTATATAACCGAAGAATCGGTTTGTCAATAGTTTTTTTGAATTTATTTTTCAAACATCGTTCCGCCGTGCGAATCAATTCCGACTGTAAGCGGGAAATCCTTGAAGCTGAGGCGCTTGACGCTCTCGCAGCCCAAATCAAAAAAGGCTGTCTCCTCGCACTCGGTTATGCACTTTGAAGCGAGTGCGCCCGCGCCGCCTATTGCACAGAGATACACGGCGTTGTTTCGTTTTATAGCCTCGACTACCGACTCGCTTCTCCCGCCCTTTCCTATCATGCAGCAGAGACCCTCATCAAGAAGCCGGGGCGCATAGACATCCATGCGGCTCGAGGTAGTGGGGCCGCAGCTGCCGATAACATCTCCGGGCTTTGTCGGCGTGGGGCCGGCGTAATATATCGCCGCATCTTTTAAATCAAACGGAAGCTCCTCGCCGCCGTCAAGCAGGGCGCATATGCGCTTATGTGCCGCGTCGCGCGATGTATAGACTGTACCCGAAAGCAGTACTCTGTCCCCCGCGCGGAGCACATCACAGTATTTGCGAAGCTCGCTTGTATCTATTTTATATTCAGCCATCAGTCTTCTCCGAGAAATTTTTTTGTAAGCTCCGATATATCCTCGGATTCATCGGACTTGACGGGCTCTTTCGTTATGGCTTCTTCGCTATGTACGCCGTCAGGTTCAATATCTGCGGCTTCGTCTTCGTCGGGTGCGGTAAATCTAAAATCAAGCCCGCCGCCCGCATTGAGGACATTGACAAGATTGCTTATTTCCTCATCAGACATTTCAATATCGGAACCGTCCGAATCGCCGAAATCCTCATCGGTAAGGCTCGGCAGCTTGACCTCGCCGTTCTCGCCGAAGGTAAACTGATGCTCGTCTATCTCGTCCTCCTGAGAGTCGAGCTTATCGGCAACGCTGCTTAAGTTGGTCGAAAGCGAATTTATCTTCGAGACAAGGGAGGCGACGACAACGCCGAAATTATCGGACATCTGAGAAATATCCTCGCCTATCTCGTCAACTCCGCTTGCGGCCTCTTCAATGGTCTGCTTCGTCTGATTGGAAATGCCCTTTGCGGACGCCTTTGCGCTGCGGATTATCTTATCAGAATAGAGCAGCGCATCGAGAACGAGAGCGCCTATCTGACCCTCAACATCCTTGGCGCGTTCGCAGCCGACTTCTACGCTGTTGAGCTTCTCGTTGAGGGAATTGACTTCGTCCTCGAGAGCAAATATTTTCTTTGCATACTCCTCGCTCAGCGCAGAATATTCCTCAACGCGGGTCTGCTGCTCGGAGAGAAGAGTTTCAAGCTCCTTTGTCCGCTTTATGGCGGATGCGGCGCTCTCCTCGGTCTCCTTGAGCTTTTTCTGCGTGTCCGTTAACTGCGTCTGCTGGGCGCGAATATATTCAAGGACGTCTTCTTTGTTGAAGCCGCCGAAGGTCATCGTTTTGAAAAGCACATCTTTTGCCATGCTTTTATCCCTCATTTCTTTTAATAGGCGATAATATTATACGCGTCACTGTCGATTATGGCAAGCTTATTTTTAGAATAAATACATAAATCTCCGCCGCTGCGTATAAAAGCTATACCCTTGTCGGAATATTTCATGTTTTTAAGCTCCGCTTTTTCCGACACGGGCGCAGCCTTTTTGCCGTCGTATAAATACAGATCCGCTATATCTCCGTCCGGAGAAGAGACGAAATTTTTGACTATAAGAACGCTTCCGTCGGACATTCTCGCAAAGGACGCCACATCCCCGTCGATTTTCTCTTTTTCCGCGGAATATTTATACAAATCACAGAGCGACGAGCCGGAAACGCTGCGCCGGTACCACATATCCGAGCCGATTATGCTGCAGGCCTTTACGCCGGTATCGAGCATCTCCGCGGCAGAAACAACTCCGTTTGACAGCGTATGCTTAAACAGCGAAAACGTATCGCCGGAGCCGTCAAACGACTTGACAAAAAGCCTGTCCCCCTCAATAATAAACTCGGCTTTCTTGCCGTCGTATGCGTCGAGCTTGACAGGTGAAGATGAATGCGTGTCGGCAAAGAGAAATCCCGTCTTCTTTGTGCAGGCCTTGACTGCGGCTACGGCGGTTTCCGCGACCGATTCGACCGAGGATGAGGCTAACTGCGCGTCAAGGTCCGACATTCTTACCGTGCTGCCGGTAATCTCGGTCATATAAAATACTGCGGAGGGCTCGCCGGAAGCCGATACTGCAAAGACCTCCGTCGGCACAACGTTTTCCGCGATTTTCTTTGAGCCGTCGGCAGTTCGGGCATAGAGATTGTAGCCCTGCCTGAAGGTATCGTCCTTTATCTGCTCATCGAGAGCCTGACGGATCTTATCGCGTGAGACCTTGCGGTTATATTTGGTCATATCGAGCTGATACTGTATGCTGAAGCCGAAGATAAAGGTGTAATCATTGCGGTTCGGCGCCTTTATAAGCTCGTCGTCCTTCGCCATGTCGTCGTCAATAATATCCCTCCAGCCAACAGCCGATTCTTTCTTGACGAAATAATAAAGGTTGCCGCCGGGAGAATACAGATCGTAAAGAACGGAGCTTACGGTTGTTGCTGTCTGAACGGGATTTTTACCCGGAGAGACGGAGAAAAGCTCTGACTCCCCCTCCTTATACGAGCCCGTTTCAAACAGCAGCTCGCAGTTTTTACCGTCATCGTAAAAATGAATGTTTGCGGCATTTTTAACGAGCTCTTTGCTGCCCTCGGAAGCCGAATAAATATACAGAGACTGAGAATCCGAAAGCTGTTTGACATAATACAGCACATCACCGGAGCTCGGCAGAAACAGCTCCTTTATAGCAAAATCAATATCTGATTTTTTGTTCTTTTTCAAATCGTATGCAGTAGTCATAACGGCGAGATTATCCGGGTTCTGCTTGGAATAATACAGTATTCCGTCATTGTACTTAAAGCTCTTTTCAACGCCGTAGTCCAGAAGCTTTGCTTCTTTTTTAGCTTTTGACGCGCTTTTTATACTGCACATATAGAGGTCATATTTTTGACTGACCTTCGCCGAGGCGGTGGTATAGATAAGATACTCGCCGTCCGAAGTGAGCAGCACCGACGAGTCGTCGGATATTGTCAGCTTACGTTTTTGACCGTAAGCGGAAAGATATGTTCCGCCGTCTGTCGCTTTATACACTATTGCCTGACTGTCGGCCTTGGGTACATTATTTTTGCCGGACAGCAGAAAAATCAACGCAGCCGTAGCTGCCGCCGCGAACACAAAAATGCTCACGGCAGCGACTGCGACTGTGCTTTTTTTGAATCTGATTTTAGCCATTTGAAAACCTTTCGGTCTGTTTTCAGCGGGCTGCCTTGAGTTCAAGCGCCTGCTTGGTCTTTTTAACTATGTTTTCCGCATCAAGACCGTAGATGTGGAGAAGCTCGACTGCCGGACCGGAGCGTCCGAAAACATCCTCTACGCCGAGCTTTACGACCGGCACGGGAACTGTTTCGCAAATAACCTCGCTGACGGCTCCGCCGAGTCCGCCGATAACGGAATGCTCCTCTGCGGTAACAATTGCTCCCGTATCTCTTGCGGCGTCGATAATTGCCTGCCTGTCAATCGGCTTTATGGTGTGCATATTGATAACTCTTGCAGAGATACCTTCATTTTCAAGCATATCTCTTGCCATAAGAGCCTCGTTGACCATAAGACCCGTGGCGATTATAGTCACATCCTTACCGTCTGCGAGCTGAACCGACTTGCCGATTTCAAACTTGTAGTTGTCGGGATCGTTGAATCTCGGCACTGCAAGACGACCGAAGCGAAGGTAGACGGGGCCGTCATACTCCGCAGCGGCAAAAACAGCCGCTCTCGCCTCAACATCATCGGCGGGATTGATTATAACCATACCGGGGATGGTGCGCATGAGGGCGATGTCCTCGCAGCACTGGTGGGACGCGCCGTCCTCACCGACGGATATACCCGCATGGGTTGCACCGATTTTGACGTTAAGATGGGGATAGCCCACAGTGTTTCTTATCTGCTCAAAAGCACGGCCTGCGGCGAACATTGCAAAAGAGCTGGCAAATACAGTGTATCCGATGGTCGAAAGTCCGCCGGCAACACCTATCATGTTGCACTCGGCAATGCCGGTATCAAAGAATCTGTCCGGATATGCCTTTTTGAACATTGCTGTCTTAGTCGCCTCTGCAAGGTCTGCATCAAGAACGACGAGCTTATCATTTATGGCTCCGAGCTCTACGAGCGCCTTGCCGTAACCGTCACGCGTTGCCGCTTTTATAATTTCTGCCATAGCACGACATTCCTTTCACTGAAATTAGTTGGCTTCGAGGCTTGTGAGAGTAGCGTTGAGCTCCTCCATAGCCTCTTTGTACTGCTCCTCGTTGGGAGCCTTACCGTGCCATGAGCACTGATTTTCCATGAAGGAAACACCCTTGCCCTTGACACTCTTGGCGATTATTGCGGTGGGCTTACCTTTGAACTCTATAGCCGCATTGAAAGCTGCGTCCATCTCATCGAAGCTGTCCGCATATATCTCAAGAACATTCCAGCCGAAAGCCTTGAATTTCTCGGCTATCGGATAAGGGGAATTGACCTCTGCGATCGTTCCGTCTATCTGAAGATTGTTGTTATCAACAACCGCAACAAGATTGTCGAGACCCTTAGCGCAGGCATACATTGCCGCCTCCCAGACCTGACCCTCCTGAATCTCGCCGTCGCCGAGAATGGTATAAACTCTGAAGCTCTTGCCCGAAAGCTTTGCACCGAGAGCCATGCCGACGGCTACGGAGATTCCCTGACCGAGCGAACCGGTGCTGGCATCGACGCCGGGAACGGTTCTCATGTTCGGGTGACCCTGAAGTCTCGAATCGCTCTTTCTGAGTGTTTTGAGCTCCTCGACGGGGAAATATCCTCTGTGCGCAAGCACGGAATAATAGGCGGGCGCGGCATGACCTTTCGACATGACGAGCCTGTCCCTGTCTTCCCACTGCGGATTCTTCGGGTCGATGTTGAGCCGATGGAAGTAGAGGTAAGTCAGGATATCGGCGATTGAAAGCGAGCCGCCCGGATGACCGGACTTTGCATTATAAACGCCTTCAATTGCACCCATTCTCACCTTACAAGCTTTGATCTTCAACTGTTTGCTGACAATTGTGTCCACAACAGCCACCTCCTGTAATAATGTATTTATTGGCAATCTTTTTCAATATATTCGAGAAAATCGGCAACGGCGCCCTTATTACAGTGACACGCAACAAATGTTGCTGCATCCCTCATCTCCTGCGGTGCTTGACCGCAGACCGCCGGAACACCGACACTCTTTATCATATCAAAGTCGTTAAAATAGTCGCCTATTGCTCCCGTGTTCTCATGCGGAACACCGAGCATATCGGCTATTTCAAGCGCCGATGTGCCTTTGTTGGTCCCTTCGAGCAGCATCTCGTAGCTCGCTACCGAGGACGACATATACGTGACACCGTCGCTGTCTGTGGAGTTAAGATACTTCACCATACGCGAGACCACGGGCGGAAGTCCCATAAATATAACCTTGCCCCAATTCTTCTTCGGGACATCATCAAACTTTTTGAAATTCTGATGCGGTATGCGATCCGCAAGCGACATCGCACCGCTGAAAACGCCGGGATTGAGAATAAATATCTCTTTGTCCGTGCAAATTTCTATCTGTATATGCGGAAAGTTTTCGTTCACGCGCTTTACTATGTCTATGCCGCGCTCGTCTATGGCATGAAACGAAAGCATCCTCTCGTGCTCATAATCGTAAATTCCGGCACCGTTTAAGATAACCGCAGGCGTGGATTTTATCGGCAGGCGCTCATAATGCTTTCTGAGCGAAGATATATTTCTTCCCGAGGCAAGAGTAAAATGACCGCCGAGGTCTTTGACAAAATGCGTAATAGCCTTCAGATTCCGCTCCGGCAATGTTCTGAGCTTGGTGTTCAGAGTGCCGTCAACATCGGAAATTATCAGCCAATCGGAAAAGTCTGTCTTCATATTTATCACTTTCTGATTTTTCTTAAAAATTTTTCAAAATATTCGGGCAACTCGGAGGAAAGCTCTATCCTCTCCCCCGTTACCGGATGGTCAAAGCCCAAAAGCCTTGCGTGCAGGCACTGGCCGCCGAGCTCTGTTATCACATTCTTCTGCGGGCCGTATACCGCATCGCCCGCCACCGGATGACCGATATACGCCATATGAACTCTTATCTGGTGAGTTCGGCCTGTTTCGAGCCGCAGGCGGACAAAAGTAAATTTTTCATATTCTTCTACTGTGTAATAATGCGTGACCGCAGGTCGGGAATTTTTATCCGTAACGGTCATTTTCTTTCTGTCATTGGGATTTCTGCCTATCGGAGCGTCTATTATCCCCTCGGGCTCGCGCAGCTTGCCGTAAACCACCGCCGCATATTCGCGGGCCAGGCTGTGTTCTTTAATCTGATGCGCAAGCGAGGCATGCGCCATATCGTTTTTCGCAACCAGCAGCAATCCGCTTGTATCCTTATCTATCCTGTGAACTATGCCGGGGCGCAAAACTCCGTTGATTCCCGAAAGGCTGCTGCCGCAGTGATACAGCAACGCATTGACAAGCGTTCCGCTCCTGTTTCCCGGCGCAGGGTGAACAACCATGCCCTTGGGCTTGTTGACAACGAGCATACAGTCGTCCTCATACCGTATATCGAGCGGAATATTTTCCGGCTGCGCCGTATCGTCCTGAGCGGGTTCGATATAGACAGCCACCTCATCGTCAACCTTAGGCTTGAAGCTCTTGCCGACAGTCTTTCCGTTGACCGTTATACAGCCGTTTTCCGCCATATGCTGAATACGGGAACGCGAGAGCTCCGGGAAAGCATCCGCTACCGTGCGGTCAATACGCTGATCCGCCGTTTCGGAATCGACCGAAAAGCTCAGTGAATAACCTCCGGGCAAGGGCTCAGACATTTTTCTCATCTCCGCCGTCTTCGGCTTTCTTGTCGTCGTCCGACAGATATTTCTTGTTTTCTTTTATCAGGTCATATACCGTTTTCACTATAAGCAGAGCGGCGCCGACGGTAACACAGCAATCGGCAAAATTGAAAACCGCAAAATTGACAAAGGTGGGCTCGATATAGTCGACAACAAATCCTCTTGCAACGCGGTCAACAAAGTTACCCGCACCGCCGGCTATAATAACCGCCACACACCAGTAAATAAAACCGGGCTTAATTTTCTTCGTCATGAGCAGGAAAATAAACATGACTATAACAACCGCCGTAAAAATCGTCAGAAAAACCGTCTGATTCTGCATGGAGCTGAACGCTGCACCGGTGTTCTCGACATAGCGGATGCGAATAAGACCGAAAAGAATATCCATGCTGCCGCCCGCCGCAAAGCGGTTGACAACAGCAACTTTTATAATCTGGTCGATAGCCACAAGCGCGGCAATCACCAGAAGGGTTATTGCTTGGA
>OHVO01001005.1_pt1 | contig 10468 bp, 6 predicted proteins | sample 1579371 | NCBI WGS metagenome assembly OHVO01 (sample SAMEA3882557, study PRJEB24775) | human gut metagenome | biome: human-associated habitat; feature: intestine environment; material: feces | place: Netherlands | collected 2009/2010 | reverse complement strand
CGTGACGGCGGAGAGCCTGAACGGAATGGAGCGCCTGCGCCTGCTGCACGGGATGCTCCACATGGACGAGCCGCAGCCCTTCCGCTTTTCGTGGGACTGGCTGGCTCCCTCCGGGCTGTCGGTGAAGGACTTCATCGCGCCCAGCGCCTTCGAGTTCAAGACCGGCAGCAGCTTCGGCGTGGGCAGCAAGACCGGCTGCGTATCCTTCTTGCAGATTTTAGCGCCGGAGCTCAACGACCGGATGCTGGCGGACTTCCTGGATATGGAAAGCTCCCTCATTGTCAGTATGCACGTCCAGTCCGTGGATCAGGTGAAGGCAATCAAGACCATTAAGCGCAAAATCACCGACTTGCAGAAGATGACCATTGAGGAGCAGAAAAAGGCGGTGCGCTCCGGCTACGATATGGATATTATCCCCTCCGACCTTGCCACCTACAGCACGGAGGCGAAAAAGCTCTTGCAGGAGCTGCAAAGCCGCAACGAGCGTATGTTCCTTTTGACCTTCCTTGTGGTGAACGTGGCGGACAACAGGCAGCGTCTCGGAAACAACGTCTTTCAGGCGGGCTCCATCGCCCAGAAGTACAACTGCCAACTCACGCGGCTGGACTTTCAGCAGGAGGAGGGCTTCATGAGCAGCCTCCCCTTGGGGCTGAACCAGATCGAGATCCAGCGGGGGCTGACCACATCCAGCGTGGCGATCTTCGTGCCGTTTACCACCCAGGAGCTGTTTCAGGACGGCAAGGAAGCCCTGTACTGCGGGCTAAACGCCCTTTCCAACAACCTCATCATGGTAGACAGAAAGCTGCTGAAAAACCCGAACGGGCTGATCTTAGGCACGCCCGGAAGCGGCAAGTCCTTCTCCGCCAAGCGGGAGATCGCCAACGTGTTCCTCGTCACAAACGACGATATCATCATCTGCGACCCGGAGGCGGAGTACGGCCCGCTGGTGGAGCACCTGCACGGGCAGGTGGTGAAGATCTCGCCCACCTCCACCGACTACCTGAACCCCATGGATTTGAACCTGAATTACAGTGACGACGAAAACCCGCTGAGCCTGAAATCCGACTTCATCCTCTCCCTGTGCGAGCTGATCGTGGGCGGCAAGGACGGCCTCATGCCGGTGGAAAAGACCATCATCGACCGCTGTGTGCGCTCTGTCTACCGGGAATACCTGAGCGACCCCCGCCCGGAAAAAATGCCTATTTTAGAGGACTTGTACAACGAGCTTCGCAGGCAGGACGAAAAGGAAGCGCAGTATATCGCCACGGCGCTGGAAATCTACGTCACCGGCTCCCTCAACGTGTTCAACCACCGCAGCAACGTGAATATCGAAAACCGCGTGGTCAGCTTCGATATCAAGGAGCTGGGCAAGCAGCTCAAAAAGATCGGGATGCTGGTGGTGCAGGACGCGGTGTGGAACCGCGTCACAATTAACCGGGAACAGCGCAAGTCCACCCGCTACTATATCGACGAAATGCACCTTCTTTTGAAGGAGGAGCAGACCGCCGCGTATACGGTGGAGATATGGAAGCGCTTCCGCAAGTGGGGCGGCGTTCCCACGGGCATCACCCAGAACGTCAAAGACCTGCTCTCCAGCCGTGAGGTGGAGAACATCTTTGAAAACTCCGACTATGTGTATATGCTCAACCAGGCTTCCGGCGACCGGCAGATTCTGGCGAAGCAGCTCAACATCTCGCCCCATCAGCTCTCGTATGTGACCCAATCCGCCGAGGGCGAGGGGCTTTTGTTCTACGGCAGCGTGATCCTGCCCTTCGTAGACCGCTTCCCCAAGGATACGGAGCTGTACAAAATCATCACGACAAAATTGTCCGACCTCTCCGAACAAACCGGGGAGGAAGCGAAGGACGCCATTACAGAGTAAGGAAGGAGAAAAGAATATGGATAACCACCTTATGATTTTTGAAAGCGCAGATTTTGGTCGGGTACGTTCCGTGCTGAAAGACGGTGCTCCTTGGTTTGTTGCGGTTGATGTGTGCAAAGCTCTCGGATTGAACCAGGTTACGCGCGCAATGTCCAGATTGGACTCGGATGAAGGTGGGTTACTTGAAGTACCCCACCCCCAGAACGCCGATAAGACGATTGAAATAAATGCAGTAAGTGAAGCCGGACTCTATCATTTGATCCTTTGCTCCAAAAAGCCGGAAACGAGAGCCTTCAAGCGCTGGATTACCCATGAGGTCATTCCCTCCATCCGCAAGCACGGCGCGTATATGACGGACAGCCTGTTGGATGCGCTGGAGGCGCACCCCGAGGCCGTGCCGGAGTACCTGAACCGCCTGCGCAGCGAAAACGCCCGAAACCGGGAGCTGAACCGCCGTCTCCGGATTGCCCTCCCCAAAGCGGAGTATTACGACGCCTTTGTTGACCCTGCGGACTGCACCAACATCCGCACCACCGCCAAGGAGCTGGGCGTTCCCGAAAAGCAGTTTACCCGGTATCTGGAGGAAAAGAAGTATCTGTTCCGGGACAAGAACCGCAAGCTCTTTCCCCGTGCGGTCAAAAAGAGCGCCGGTCTGTTTCTGGTGAGGGACTTCTACACCGAGCGCGGCAAGCTGGGACACTATACCCTCATCACCCCGGCGGGCAAGCGGCATTTTTTGGAGAGAACGGATGAAATTCTGTTTGAATAACGCTTTTAACCCATCAGCAGTCCCATCAGGAGGTGATGAATATGGCAAAACGCTCGCCAAGGCTGATTTTCACCGAGGAAGAACGTGCCCTGCCGGAGCTGGAACGAGCTGTCCGCAAGGCGGACAGGGCGGCGGTTAAGCTGGAAAAGGCCGAAGCGAAAATTCCCAAGAAAACCGTTAAGGTCAAAAAGCGCGTTGTGGACAGTGAGAGCGGCAAGGTCACGACGCGCCTTTTCTTTGAGGAGGCGGACAAAAAGCGTCCGCCCTCCAAGCTGGCGCACGCCGCAAGGAAAGCGCCGCTGGATACCGTCCGCAGCGCAGTCCACCGCAAGCTCCGGGAGGAGGGCGATGACAACCCCGGCACGGAGGCGGCGAACACCCTGACCGAGACGGCGGAGCGCACCTGGCGCATTGCGGAATCGGCGCACCGCTCCCATGCGGAAAAGCCCTACCGCAAAGCGGACAAGGCGGAAGCCGCCGCAGACAAAGCCAATCTCAAGGCGCTGAACAAACAGTACGAGCAGGAATACGGCAGGGCTTCCAACCCCTATTCCCGCTGGCAGCAGAAGCAGGCCATTAAAAAGGAATACGCCGCCGCAAAAGCGGGGAACGGCGCGAGGAATACCGTCAAAGCGTCCGAGACCACCGCAAAGGCGGCCAGGCGCGCCGCCGAGGGGAACAAAAAGGCCGGCAGCTTTTTCGTCCGGCACAAGAAAGGCTTCCTCATCGCGGGCGGCGTCGCCGCCGCGATACTGCTGCTCATAACCTGCATTTCCTCCTGCTCCACGCTGTTTCAGGGCGGGGTGTCCGGTATTGCGGCCTCCACCTATCCGCTGGAGGATGCGGATATGCTGGCGGCGGAAGCCGCCTACTGCGCCATGGAGGACGAGCTGCGGGAATACCTGAACAGCTACGAAAGCACCCACGATTACGACGAGTACCACTTCGACCTGGACGAGATTGAGCACGACCCCTATGTGCTCATTTCCATGATTACCGCCCTCAAGGGCGGAGAATGGACGATTGACGAAATAGGCGGGGTTCTGGAGACGCTGTTTGAAAAGCAGTATATCTTAACGGAAACCGTCGCCACGGAAACCAGATACCGCACCGAAACGCATATCGGCTACTACACCGACGAAAACGGCAATCTGCAAAGCTACGAGTATGAGGTGGAAGTGCCGTACACCTACTATATTTGTACGGTCACGCTTGAAAACTTCAACCTCTCCCATGTGCCGGTGCATATCATGTCCCACGATCAGCTCTCCATGTACGCCGTGTATATGAGCGTGCTGGGCAACCGCCCCGACCTGTTCCCCGGCTCCCCGTATGTGAACCGGTACTACCACACCCAGTATGAGAAGTACGAGATACCCCCGGAAGCGCTGGCGGACGAGCAGTTCGCCGCTATCATCAAGGAAGCGGAGAAGTATCTGGGCTACCCCTATATCTGGGGCGGCAGCACGCCCGCCACCTCCTTCGACTGCTCCGGCTTCGTTTCGTATGTCTACAACAACTGCGGCCTGCACTGGAGCTTCGGCAGGCTGGGCGCGGAGGGGCTGCGGGGCATGTGCGCCTACGTTTCCCCGGAAAGCGCCCGTCCCGGCGACCTGATCTTTTTTGAAAAGACCTACGACACCGCAGGCGCGTCCCATGTGGGCATCTATGTGGGCAATAACAGGATGCTCCACTGTGGCGACCCCATTCACTACGCTTCCATCGACACGAGCTACTGGCGAAGCCATTTTCTCCAGTTCGGCAGATTACCTTAACAACAACCATATCAACGCAAAAAGGAGGATGTTATGAACCCGAGACTTGAAAAGCTGCGTCAGGAGCGCGAGAAGCTGGCGGAAAAGCTCACATTGCTGACCGCACGGCTCAAAGCCCTGGACGAGCAGATTCTGAAGCTGGAAAACACGGATATTGTGGGCATCGTCCGCGAGAACGGGCTGACCATTGAGCAGCTCGCGGCGCTGATGGCGATGCTGGAAAAGCGTCCCACGGCGGCGCTGCCCGACGAATACAGAAAAACGGAGGAATTTATGGATGAAGAATAAATGGAGATTTTTTGCCGTGACGCTGGCCGTCGTGCTCTGCATGACGGTCTTTTCCGTTACGGCCTATGCAGGCGGCGATATGGTCGATTCGACAATGGGCGACCCGACCATGGAAACCCCAACTGCAACTACACAGCCGGAAAATACGAATACCGGTGAGCAGACCCCAAACGGACAGACACTGACCGTGATTGTGACCGAAAACGCGGACGGAAGCCATACCGTGACCATCGGGGATCGGAGCTGGACGCTTCCCGCCAAACGGGAGCAGGCCGGAAAGGTGGTCAACGTCCGCACCTATTTGAACCTGCGCACCGGCCCCGGCACGGATTACACCGTGATCGGGCGTCTGCTCAACGGCGCGGAGGTGAAGGTGCTGGAGGAAAGCAACGGCTGGTACAAGGTGGTCGTGCCGGAGCAGACAGGCTACGTCTGCGGCAAGTACCTTGAAATCATGGATTTTCCGAAAGAAAACAGCGGCAACGATACGGATATGGCGGGACTTTTGGAGATACTGCTGCAATATTACACCGCTGCCGGAGGTTCCGCGCCCCTGACCCCGGAGGGCAACCTGACGCTCATGGACGACGTCGGCTCCGCTTTCGGCGCAGGCAAGCAGTTCATCACCGTGACGACCAAGGGCGGAAATACCTTTTATCTTATCATCGACCGGGACGATAAGGGCAATGAGAACGTCCATTTCCTGAATCTTGTGGACGAGGCCGACCTGCTGGCGCTGACCAAGGACGGCGAGAGCATCGTCCCCGCCTGCGCCTGCACGGACAAATGCGCCGTTGGCAAGATCAACACGGGCTGCAAGGTGTGCAGAACCAATATGAGCGAGTGCGCGGGTAAGGAGCAAGCCGCAGAAATTACGCCCCAGCCCGCCGAGCCTGCGGAGACCGCGTCCGAAAAGAAGTCCGGCGGTGCGGGGCTTGTTGTGGTTGTCCTCCTGCTCCTGCTGGGCGGAGGCGGTGCGCTGTACTGGTTCAAGCTCCGCAAGCCCAAGGCCGACACCCGTGGGGCGGACGATCTGGACGATTACGACTACGGCGAGGACGAGGAAGATGAGGATTACGAGTTTGAAGCCGAGGACGAGACGGACGCCGGGGAGGATGAAGAAAAGTGACACAGACAGTCAGCACAGAATCGCCCATGGAGCCGTCTCCCCGCGAGAGGCTTATTCAGATCATGAAGCGCGAGCAGGCGCTTTTCATCCGGCAGACGCTCTCCCAAAAGCCCGGATACCGGGGCGGCAAGAAAGCCTTTGAATACTTCATCCGGCAAAAGATCGTAAAAGCCGTGGAAGCGGGCTGCGGGGATGCGGAAGCGCTGCTCCGCACCCCCAAGCCCGTCAAATCCATCTACTGCGACTTCAAATACTATTTCGACGAATACAGCTACGCAAACTGCGACCTGTATGTGGAGAAGGCCATCGAGGACTGCGGGAACAACACCCTGCGCAAGGAGTTCCTGCGGGCAAAGGGCTGGGACGCGCCGGATGATTTCGATATCAACGATGAGGAGGAATAAAGGAATATGAACGAATACCGATTGGTTGTGTGTGAAAAGCCCTCCGTGGCAAGGAGCATCGCCGCCGTTCTTGGCGCAGGTAGGCGCGAGGACGGTTTTCTTTCAGGCGGCGGCTATCTCGTCTCCTGGTGCTTCGGGCATCTTGCGGAGCTTTCGGATGCAGACGCCTACGATGAAAAGTACGGCAAATGGCGAAGGGAGGACTTGCCCATCCTGCCGGATAGCTGGCAGTACACCGTGGCGCGGGACAAGCAGAAGCAGATGAACACCCTCCGCACCCTCATGCACAGAGAGGACGTTTGCGAGGTCGTCAACGCCTGCGACGCCGGGCGCGAGGGCGAGCTTATCTTCCGCACGGCATACCGGCTCAACAACTGCCGCAAGCGCGTAAAGCGGCTCTGGATTTCCTCCATGGAGGATGCGGCTATTCTTCAGGGCTTTGACAATCTCCGCGACGGCGCGGAGTACGACAACCTCTACGCCTCCGCCCTCTGCCGCAGCAAGGCGGACTGGCTGGTGGGCATCAACGCCACCCGCCTGTTTTCCGTGATGTACCACCGCACCCTGAACGTGGGGCGCGTGGTATCGCCCACGCTTGCGCTGCTGGTGCAGCGGGAAGCGGAGATCAACGCCTTTCAGCCGGAGAGCTTTTACACCGTCCATCTGGACTTTGACGGCTTCTCCGCCGCAGGCGGGCGCATGAAGGAGCAGGCTGAGGCGGAGCGGCTTGCCGGGGACTGCAACAGCAAAACCGCCGCTGTTACCTCCGTCGCGCAGACGGAAAAGGCAGAGAAAGCCCCGGCGCTCTACGACCTGACCACCCTCCAGCGGGATGCGAACCGCTTGCTTGGGTACACGGCGCAGCAGACGCTGGATTATCTGCAAAGTCTCTACGAAAAGAAGCTCTGCACCTACCCCCGCACCGACAGCCGCTATCTCACCGACGATATGGAGGGCGGCGTAAACGCGCTGGCGCTGTGCTGCGCGGGCGTCTGCGGCACGGAGCCGCCCGCAGCCGTCTGTTCGGGGCAGGTGTGCGACAGCAAAAGGGTCAGCGACCACCACGCCGTCGTTCCCACCATGGCGGCGGGCGAAACGGACTTGGAGGCGCTGCCCGCAGGCGAACGGGAGCTCCTGCGCCTTGTTTCCCGTCAGGTGCTTATAGCGGTCAGCGCACCCTTCGTCTGTCTGGAGACCGAGGCAAAGCTGGACTGCGGCGGAAATGCCTTTTCCGCCAAGGGAAAAACTGTGGTGCAGCCCGGTTGGAAAGCATATGCGGATGCGGAGCTTACGGACAAGACCCTCCCGGAGCTTTCCGAGGGACAGTCTCTTTCCGTTTCCTCCTGCGCGGTCAAAGAGGGCAGAACGACCTCGCCAAAGCACTTCACCGAGGATACGCTGCTGTCGGCCATGGAGACGGCGGGCAAGGAGGATATGCCGGAAGATGCCGAGAGAAAGGGATTGGGAACTCCCGCGACAAGGGCGGCGGTCATTGAAAAGCTGGTGACCACGGGCTTTGCGGAGCGCAGAAAGGCGAAGAAATCTGTACGCCTCGTTCCCACCGAAGCGGGCGTGTCCCTCATTACCGTGCTGCCCGAACAGCTCCAGTCCCCGCTTTTGACCGCCGAATGGGAGCACCGCCTCAAGGAGATAGAGTGCGGCGAGCTGGACGCAGACGAGTTCCTTGCCGGCATCCGCGATATGGTCGCAGCGCTGGTTCGGGACGCTGCGCCTGTGGACGGCGCGGAGGTGCTGTTCCCCTCCGGCAGACCCGTTGTGGGCAAATGCCCCCGCTGCGGCGCAGAGGTCACGGAGAGCAAAAACGGCTATTTCTGCGAGAGACGGAGCTGCAAGTTCGGGCTGTGGCGGGACAACCGCTTCCTTGCCGCCAAGAAGATCAGCCTGACAAAGAAGATGGCTTCCTCGCTCCTGACGCAGGGGCGCGCCTACGCCAGCGGTATCTACTCCGAGAAAACCGGCAAGACCTACGACGCATTCATCGTGCTGGAGGACGACGGCGCGCGTTCCTCCTATAAGCTGGACTTCACCAAGTGACCCTCACAGGCTCCCGCACGGGCGTTTCATTCCCCTGCGGGAGCCGCTGTTTTTACCATGACTCAAAGGAGGTATGCACGAAATGGCCGAAAAACAGACCAACAAGGAACGGCTCAAGGACATCACCGACAGCATCGAGACGGGCATAAAGGAGCTGTTTGAGAGCGACAAATACAGGCAGTACCTTGCCACCATGAGCCGCTTTCACCGCTACAGCGTCAACAACACCATGCTCATCTATATGCAGCGCCCCGACGCCACCCATGTGGCCGGCTTCAACAAATGGCGCGATCAGTTCGGAAGAAGCGTTAAAAAGGGCGAAAAGGGCATTAAGATCATCGCCCCCACGCCCTTCAAGAAGAAAATCGAGCAGCAGAAATTAGACCCCGACACCAAGCTCCCCCTGCGGGACGAGAACGGCGATATTATCACGGAGGAAAAGACGGTGCAGATCCCCATGTACAAGCCCGTGGTGGTGTTCGACGTGCAGCAGACCGCAGGCAAGCCCCTGCCGGAGCTGGCGGCGAACCTTACGGGGGACGTGCAGAATTACGAGGTATTCATGGAAGCTCTGCGCCGCAGCGCGCCCGTCCCCATCTTCTTTGAGAAGCTGGCGGAGAATATGGACGGTTACTTCTCCGTGGACAAACAGCGCATTGCTGTCCGCGAAGGTATGAGCGAGGTACAGACGGTCTGCGCCGCCGTCCATGAGATCGCCCACTCCAAGCTCCACAATAAGGACGAAATCGGAGAAAAATATCAGGCGGTCGAGCTGTTCGGCAAGCCCGCGCTGTTCTCCAACGGGCGCATCGACCGGGATAAGCTGCCGGAGGGCTTGTATGCGTATGACCTGCGCGGCTCGGATGATGATCCGGGGTTGCCCGTGACCATTCAGGAGCACGTTGTGGTGAACCACGCGGCAACCGTCATTGCCGCAGCGCCCATTGAGCTGCCGGAGCAGGGCTTTCTTTATTTAGGCGAGGACGGGCTGAACTTCACGGGCGGCGAGCAGACCGTGAAGGAGTTTCTGCACGCACAGTACCCGGAAAAGGCAAAGCTCTCCCGCGCCGCCGAGGAGATTCAGGCGGAGAGCATCTCCTTCGCCGTCTGCGCCTATTACGGCATTGAGACAGGCGAAAACAGCTTCGGGTATCTGGCGGCCTGGGCAAAGGACAGGGAGCTGACCGAGCTTCGCGCATCGCTGGAGACCATCAACCGAACCTCATCCTCCCTGATTACGGATATCGACCGCCATTACGCGGAAATCTGCAAGGAGCGCGGGCTGGATAAGGAGACGGAGAGCCTTGCCGCCCAGCCTGTGCAGGAGATCGCCGTGCAGGAGCCGGAGCCGGTCACAGCGCCGGACAACGGCTGCGTCCCCGACCCTGCAATTTCTGTTGAGAGCATGAACGCCTACGGCTACACCGATTCCAATATGCTGCCGCTGACAAAGGAGCGTGCGCTGGAGCTCATGGAACGGGATGTAAGCGTGTATATGCTTCACACCGACAACACCGAGGCCATGGCCTTCGATGCAGAGGATATCCGCAGCTTTGACGGCATCTTCGGCGTGGAAGCCTCCGAATGGGAGACGGTCAAAGACCGCCTTACACCGCCGGACTATGAAAAGGCGTTCCTCAGTAACCCCGCCGACAGCTTTGCCATCTATCAGCTTCGGGATAATGATAATACGGCGCAGCTCCGCTTTATGAACGCCGAGTATCTGGAGAAGAAGGGGCTTTCCATTGAAAAGGGAAATTACGCCGCCGTCTATGCGGGAAACCTTGACCGCAGGGGCGATACGCAGGACAGGTTGGACGTGCTGTATGAGACCTTCAACCTCCGCCGCCCGGAGGATTTTCGCGGTCACAGCCTGTCCGTCAGCGACATCGTGGCGCTGAAGCAGAACGGCGTGGTATCCTGTCATTACGTTGATTCATGGGGCTTCAAGGCGCTGCCAGACTTCCTAAAGCCGGAAAACTATCTCAAAAACGCGGAGATGGCCATGGAGGACGACTACGGCATGATCGACGGCGTTATCAACAACGGGCCGAAGCAGACCGTGGCAGAGCTGGAGGAACAGGCAAAGTCCGGCAAGCCCGTCTCCCTCATGGAGCTGGCGCAGACGGTGCGCCGAGAACAGGCGCAGGCGGCACGGCAGGAGAA
>OHVO01001000.1_pt1 | contig 10493 bp, 8 predicted proteins | sample 1579371 | NCBI WGS metagenome assembly OHVO01 (sample SAMEA3882557, study PRJEB24775) | human gut metagenome | biome: human-associated habitat; feature: intestine environment; material: feces | place: Netherlands | collected 2009/2010 | reverse complement strand
TTCCATTGTGCATGATCGTGGTATCGATCGCATCGCGCGTCGTTCCGGCGATATCCGTTACAATCGCCTTTTCCTCTCCGGCCAGCAGATTCAAAAGCGACGATTTTCCGGCATTCGGCTTTCCAAGAATAACTGTCTTGATGCCCTCCTGGATCATCTTACCCTCATCCGCAGATGCCAGGAGCTTTTCAACCTGCTTTTTCTGCTCCGCAACAACCACGGCCAGCCGCTCCGGGTATCCGTCCAGACTGATGTGCTCCGGGTCATCAAGCGCCGACTCGATAAACGCGATCTCATAAATCAGCTTCTCGCGAATTGCCCGGATCGCCTTTTTCACCGTTCCGCGCAGCTGGCTCTCGGAGCTTTTTAAGGCATACGCACTCTTTGCCGAGATGACATCCATAACCGCCTCGGCCTGCGTCAGATCCATTCTTCCGTTCAGAAACGCCCGTTTCGTAAACTCACCCGGATCTGCCGCCCGCGCACCGGCATTTAAGACTGCCTCGAGCACTTTTTTCACCGCCAGCACCCCGCCGTGACAGTCGATCTCGACGGTATTCTCGCCCGTATATGTTTTCGGCCCTTTCATCACCATGACAAGGACCTCATCAATCACTTCCTCCCCTTCGGTAATCCATCCATAATGAATCGTATGGGATTTGACCGCAGAAAGCTTTTTTCCTTCTTTTTTTGCACGGAATACGCGATCCGCCGCTGATTCTTACAATACCAATTCCCGCCGGCGCCATCGCTGTGGACACTGCGGCAATTGTATCATCCAAATGAAATCCTGCCATTGTTTCCAGTCCTTTCTAAAACCTCTCTTTTGGGGGATCCCAGTATTCAGATCCACATCTTTTCTTTCCTTTCGCATGGCTCTGAATAGTTCCATTTTAGCAGAAAACCAGAAAAGACGGTACCCCGTATTTTACACAGGTACCGTCTTTTTGCATATTTTTTACGCTTTCTTATCGTTTCGGCGCTACAACTACGTGGCGGTATGGCTCGCTGCCCTCGCTGTAGGTCTCCACAAATTTATTTCCCTGCAGTGCAGAGTGGATGATTCTTCTCTCGTAAGGATTCATCGGCTCTAAGGAAACCGGTCTTCTGGTCTTTTTCACTTTGTAAGCGATGTTTCTTGCCAGGTTTTCCAGTGTTTCTTTTCTGCGCTTGCGGTAATTTTCCGTATCAAGTTTGACACGAACGTAATCCTTCTGCTCTTTATTGACTACAAGGCTGGTCAGATACTGAAGGGAATCCAGCGTCTGTCCTCTTTTGCCGATCAGGATGCCCATATCCTCACCGGCAAAATCAACTTCAAGAGAACCGTTCTCGGCATTATACTCCATCTGGATCTCAACCGGGAGCTCCATGGCTTTGAATACACCGCTTAAGAACTCAAGTGCCGTTGCCTTGATCTGGGCGATTTCCTCGTCTGTTCTCTGAACTACTTCACGCTCTTCTCTTGGCTCGGAGCGTCTTGCAGTTTCTGCCTGACGCGGAGCAGATTTTCTTTCCGTTTCTTTCTTTACAGCTTCTTTTTTCGGCGCTTCCTTTACCGGTGCAGGAGCTGCCTCTTTTTTCTCTGGTTTCTGGGGTGCTTCCGGTTCTTTTTCCGGTGCGGCTTTTACAGCGGCACGAATCACAGCCGGTTTACTTCCGATTCCAAAGAATCCGGAACTGCCTTCGCTGATGACCTGGATCTCCAGTTTATCGCTGGCAGCCTGAAGCTCAATGCAGGCTTTTGTAATAGCGTCGTCCACGGTTTTTGCGGATACTTCGATAAACTCCATAAAGATTTACCCCCTATTTTTTCTTTTTGCTGTTCTTTTCATCAAACTGTTTTACCATGTTTGCTTTCGCAGCGATGCTTCCGGCGCGGTATTCCTGATTACTGTTGTAATACTCAGTCGAAGCCTTTCTTGCTGCCTCTTTTTCCTCAGCAGACGGCTCTTCGTTCTCCTGTACCTGAATATTACGCACACTCTGCGTTGCAGCCTGTGTGATTTTCTGCGGCGGAAGGCCGGCTTTTTCTCTCTTCTTGGCCGCTTTTTCCTGATTTTTGCGGATCACCTCATCCATGTCAATCGAGGACATATGACGGTTGATCACAATCTGCTGTACGCTTCGAACAAGCGCACCTGCAATCCAGTAAATACCAATACCGATGGAGAACGATAAACACATAAATGCGGAGAAAACAGGCATTACCGTGTTCATGGTCTTCATAGAATTTTCCATGGAGTTTGCTGTCTTATTTCCGTTGTTGGAAGATGGTGCCTGCGGCATCAGCTTGTAGTTCAGCCACTGGGTAAACCATGCCAGAACCGGCACCAGAATTGCTCCTACAATCAGAAGAGCAGATCCGTTTGCCATACCCTCGCGGATGACATCCATCGGAGACTGTGTGATATTAAATCCAAGGAACATGTTGATATGCTTGGACTCCGCGGCGGTTTTTGTAATGGTATCCGCAATACCGGAGAACTCGCTGATATCGGCCAGCTTCGTCCACTGGGACGGTTTCAGCACATAAAACATGTCCAGAAGGTTATTTTCGGTTAATGTTTCACTTACTTTACTGTACATGGTAACACGGTTATCTGTGATAAACTGTGTCAGGATGTCAGAATATCCTGATACACCCATCATCTGTGTTGTCAGTCCCTGGAATACATTGCGGACACTTCCGATATATCCCGGAATATGATAGATAACCTGGTACAGTGCAAGCAGAATCGGCATCTGAACCAGCAGTGTACTGCAGCTTCCTGTCGGGGAGACACCGTATTTCTGATAAACTGCCATGGTTTCTTCAGATTTTTTCATCTGAGAAGCCTGGTCTTTTTTGTTCTGATATTTCTTTTCAATTCTCTGCAGATCCGGCTGCATTACGCTCATCATCTTCGACATCTTCTGCTGCTTGATCTGAAGCGGCGTCAGAACGAGATAAATGATAATCGTATACAGAATAATCGCAATACCGATGTTCGGAATTCCAATTTTTTCCAGGCAAAAATAAATTCCATTGATCAGCCAGCCGAGGATCTGGCATACCCACCCGATAATCGGCCACGTTGACTTACTCAGTACGATATCCAAAACGTCTTTTCCTCCTTATTTATCTACGGCACAGGGTCGTAACCTCCGTGTGAAAACGGGTTACATCTCAGTATTCTCCATAATGCCAGCAGACTTCCTTTGAAAGCACCATATTTCTGAATCGCTTCCAGCCCGTACTGCGAGCAGGTCGGCGTATAAGGGCAGTGCACCCTCTTCAGAGGAGACAGGTACTTCTGATAAAACCGGATACCTTTTATCAATACCGTCTTCATTTTTCTGTTTCCTTTAATATATGATGTAGTTTTCCCAGATGCAAAAGTGCTCCCTCTATCTCGAAATACGTACAGTTTTTTGCATTAACTCTTGCGATCACAACTACATCCATTCCACACTGAAATTCCTCTTCATGCAGACGATAACTCTCCCGGATCAGTCTCGCCAGATGGTGGCGCACAACGCTGTTTCCCACCTTTTTACTTACTGAAATTCCAATCCGGTTCCGTCCCAGCTGATTTTTCTTCACATACATGACCAGAAATCGGTTTGCAAACGATGTTCCCTGCTTATAAACCAGCTGAAAATCTCTGTTTTTTTTCAGGCTTTCCGAATATTTCATGAATCCATTCTTTCCTTCATGATTTGTCTAAATTTTCTTTTCATTGAATAGCTTTAGATAGAAGAAAAGACCACATAAATTTTATGCGGCCTTTGGTTTTATGCTGATAATTTTTTTCTTCCTTTTAATCTTCTTGCAGCTAAAACTTTTCTTCCACCTTTTGTGCTCATTCTTGCTCTGAATCCGTGAACTTTAGCTCTGGATCTTTTTTTCGGCTGAAATGTCATTTTCATAAGATAAGGCACCTCCTTTAAATTCTAATCAATAACTGCCTGCAAGGCAGTATTTCACTACATGTATGACAGAAAACATCATTTCAATTATATTCATAAACCCCCATTTCGTCAACCCTAAAATCAATAATTTTCGCAGTTTTTTTCGGAAAAAATGCCGCTCTGACGCGGTTTTCCGGTCTGCCGCTGCCCGTGCCTTCCGTGTGCTGATTTTCGGTTTATCCACAACTTATCCACACTGTCCGCCGCACGCGTACAAATACCAGTTCGATTTTTGTGCTTTCCACACGATATCTTGTAACCGTAATCAACATTATCCACAATCTGTGGATAACCTTGTGGATAACTTTCGGTTTTGCTGTGTACAACCTGTGGGCATTTCCAATTTTTCCAGTATTTACGCCATGTATAATGTGTATATAAGTTTTCCAGACTTTACACATTTCGGTTTTTCCAGCCCTCTATCCACAATTTTATCAACATAAGATTCCCTGTTATCCACAAACTATCCTCCATTTCATCAACAGGAAAATTTTTTACACATTCTGTGGATAAAAAAATAATTATCCACATTTTTGGGTTGAATAAAACGGCATTTTATTATATCATATAGAAGTAAAAATGCGACTATTCGGGGGAAATTTCGTTTTCCAGACAGAAGTTATCCCCAAAAAGCAATGATTATAGAAGCGGAGCGACAGAAAAAGCATGGAAATCGTACAAGATAAATGGAAAGAAATACTGCAGAGAGTGCGGGACGAGCACGAATTATCTGAGATCTCCTTTACTACATGGATTGAACCACTTACGATCCATTCGGTTGAGGACAATCTGATCACAATCCTGGTTCCATCCGAAAAAATGGGTCTCGATTACGTGAGCAAAAAATATACTCTTCCTATTAAAGTGGCAATCGCGGAAATCACAGGTGTCAACTATGAGATCCGCTTTATTCTTCCGGAAGAAGTGAAACAGGAAAAAGCGCCTGCTCCCGTCCAGAAAAATCTCTATGTGCCGAACCTGAATCCAAAGTATACCTTTGATACCTTCGTGGTCGGCAGCAATAACAAATTTGCCCATGCAGCTTCTCTCGCCGTGGCCGAATCCCCGGGAGAAATCTACAATCCGCTGTTTTTATACGGTGGTGTTGGACTGGGCAAAACCCATCTGATGCACTCGATCGCACATTTTATTCTTCAGAAGAACCCGTCTTCGCGGATTCTCTACGTAACGAGTGAAGAATTTACCAATGAAGTCATCGAGGCTATCCGAAACAGCAACAACACCGCAATGACCAAATTCCGTGAGAAATACCGCAATATCGACGTACTTCTCATCGATGATGTGCAGTTTATTATAGGAAAGGAATCCACGCAGGAAGAGTTTTTCCATACCTTCAATACGCTGCACGGCGCCAACAAACAGATCATCCTTTCTTCGGATCGTCCCCCGAAAGACATGGATATCCTGGAAGACCGCATCCGTTCCCGTTTCGAATGGGGACTCCTTGCCGACATCCAGAGCCCGGATTATGAGACGCGAATCGCCATTCTCCGAAAGAAACAGGAATTAGACGGCTATTCCGTCAGCGACGATGTGATCGAATACATCGCTTCCAATATTAAATCGAACATCCGTGAGTTGGAAGGCGCTCTCAACAAAATCATTGCATACGCAAACCTTGAAAAACGTGAAATCAACATTGATCTTGCAGAGCAGGTGCTGCGCGACATCATCTCCCCGAACGAGAAGAAGGTGATCACGCCGGAATTTATCATCGACACCGTTGCAGATCACTTCGATATTACGCCGTCCGACATTGTCGGCAGCAAGCGGAGCAGCAAAATCGTATTCCCGCGCCAGATCGCAATGTATCTGTGCCGCGAAATGCTCGATGCCCCGCTGACCGGAATCGGAAAAATGATGGGCGACCGCGATCATACCACTGTCATGCACGGCATTGAGAAGATCGAAAAGGAAATGAGTGCTAAAGACAGTGTCCGCAACACGGTAGACATCTTAAAGAAGAAGATCAACCCGTCGAAATAGGCGGAGCCTTTGTAACTCTGTCAAAACGGTTAAAACCGATTTACATTTATATAAGAAGAAACGCATCGGTTTACAGGCCCTTATTTATGCACAAACCGATGTGGAAAGCCTGTGGATGAATTGTGGACAAATTTGGGGCCTGAAGTTATCAACATTTCATACACAGGTTCACGTTCGATTATTCACAGAGTTATACAGATCGATTTTTCCAGTATTTCCGCATTCTTGACGGGGTTTTCCACATATCCACAGCCCCTACGACTAAGACTACGGATTTTTACTATATTTTTTCTTTATAAGCAGACTCACCAAACAGTGAGGAAAGGAGAGTTATCCACAATTATGAAATTAGTGTTTGACAAAGCAGACCTTGTAAAAAGCGTTGGTATCGCTATGAAAGCTGTCTCCGGTAAAACAACCATGCCGATTCTGGAATGCATTCTGATTGATGCATCTTCCAACGTGATCAAATTTACCTCCAACGATATGGAACTCGGAATCGAAACCATCGTCACAGGTATGATTCTGGAACGCGGTATTGTTGCTCTGGATGCAAAGATTTTTTCTGAGATCGTAAGAAAACTTCCGGATAATCAGGTTACAATAGAAACAGATGAAAATCTGGTAACCACGATTACGTGTGAAAAAGCAAAATTCAATATTCCGGGACAGTCAGGAGAAGATTTTTCCTATCTGCCGATTCTGGAAACTTCTGACTGTGTTTCGATTTCCCAGTTCACCTTAAAAGAACTGATCCGTCAGACCATTTTCTCCATTGCAGCCAATGAGAACAACAAACTGATGACCGGTGAGCTTTTTGAAATCAAAGATAACACACTTCGCGTCGTATCTCTGGACGGACACCGTATTGCGATCCGCAGAATTGAGCTGAAAGATTCGTATCCGGACCGAAAAGTCGTTGTTCCGGGAAAAACCCTGAACGAAATCAGCAAAATTCTGTCCGGCGAGATGGATGATCAGATTGATATTTACTTCTCGGAAAACCACATTATGTTCAAGTTCGATGATACAACGGTCGTTTCCAGACTGATCGACGGTGAATATTTCCGCATCGACCAGATGCTTTCGAGTGATTATGAGACAAAAGTGACGATCAACAAAAAAGAATTCTTAAGCTGTATCGACCGTGCGACGCTTCTTGTCAAAGAAGGCGACAAAAAACCGATCATCATCGACATCCAGGATGGAGCGATGGAACTGCAGATCAACTCCGCGATGGGTTCCATGAAAGAAGAGATCGATATCAACAAAGAAGGCAAGGATATTATGATCGGTTTTAACCCGAAATTCCTGATCGATGCACTTCGTGTTATTGACGACGAGGAAATTTCGATTTATCTGGTCAACCCGAAGGCTCCATGTTTTATCCGGAACGAAGAAGAGAGCTATATCTATCTGATTCTGCCGGTAAACTTCAATTCCGTGAGATAAGTCACATAAGTTTGAAATCTGCCGGAACCTTTTCTGAAAGAACTTTCAGCGGTTTTACAGCCACACAGGTTGAAAACTGCGAACTTACGTGAGGAAAAGGCACGGCAGTGCAGGAGGAAAAAATGGAAATTATTACGCTGCGTGAAGATTACATCAAACTGGGCCAGGCATTAAAAGCTGCGGCTCTGGTAGAAGACGGCGTGGAAGCAAAGCTCGTCATCAAGGATGGCGAAGTGACCGTGAACGGTGAAGTAGATACCCGCCGCGGCCGCAAGCTCTATGACGGAGATGTTGTCTGCTACAATGGAAATGAGATACAAATTAAAAAATAAGGCTTAAAAACTTAAGCTGATTTTTCACGGACGAGTGCTCATGTATATCAAATCTTTAGAACTGAAGAACTATCGGAATTATGAGAGTTTATGCATAAATATCAGCCCCGGAACGAATATTCTCTACGGCGACAATGCCCAGGGAAAGACGAATATTCTCGAGGCTTTATATCTCGCGGGTACGACAAAATCGCACCGTGGCAGCAAGGACCGCGAAATCATCCAGTTTGACCGGGAGGAAGCCCATATCCGGATGATGGTGGAGCGGAACGGCAGCACGCATAAAATCGATATGCATCTGAAAAAAAATAAATCCAAGGGAATCGCCATCGATGGAGTTCCGATCCGCAAAGCGTCGGAACTTTTTGGCATTGTAAATATTGTGTTTTTCTCTCCGGAGGACCTGAATATCATCAAAAACGGTCCTGCGGAGCGCCGGCGTTTCCTGGATAGCGAAATTTGTCAATTGTCAAGACTATACATGATCGAGCTTGCCAATTATAATAAAGTGGTGGCGCAGAGAAACAAGCTGCTTAAAGAGATTTCGTTTTCCGGCAGAATGGCGGATACGCTCGAGATCTGGGATGAGCAGATGGTCCGCTATGGAACAAGCATTATTTCCGAGCGGAAAAAGTTTATCAGCCGCCTGAATGATATTTTATCCGAGATCCATCAGAATCTGACCGGAGGAAAGGAGCAGATTCTGATTACTTATGAACCGAATGTGTCCGAGGAAGCGTTTTCCGAAGAGTTAAAAGCCGGAAGAGAGCGTGATCTGCGTTTCGGACAGTCCTACACCGGGCCGCACCGGGACGATTTCTGTGTGCGGGTCAACGACATTGATATCCGTAAATACGGTTCCCAGGGGCAGCAGAGGACGGCGGCGCTTTCGCTGAAACTGGCGGAGATCCGTCTGGTCGAGGAGGAAATTCACGATACACCGGTTTTACTGCTGGATGATGTTTTGTCGGAGCTGGACGGCAGCCGGCAGAATTATCTTCTGCAGAGCATTCACAGCATACAGACACTGATTACCTGTACCGGACTGGACGAGTTTGTCGAAAATCATTTTGAGGCAAACAGCGTATTCCAGGTGGTCGAGGGATCTGTGTTTCACAAAGAAACAGGAGGAATCTAAATGAGTACAGAGAACATGGAAAAGACAGAGTATGGTGCAGACCAGATTCAGATTCTGGAGGGTCTGGAAGCCGTACGGAAGCGCCCAGGTATGTATATCGGCAGTACCTCCGCACGGGGACTTCACCATCTGGTCTATGAGATTGTCGACAACTCGGTAGACGAGGCACTGGCAGGATACTGCAAAAATATTGACGTTACGATTAACCCGGACAACTCCATCACTGTCATCGACGACGGCCGTGGTATTCCGGTCGGCATCAATCATAAGTCGGGCCTTCCGGCCGTTGAGGTTGTCTTTACGGTGCTGCACGCAGGCGGAAAGTTCGGCGGCGGAGGGTACAAGGTATCCGGCGGTCTGCACGGCGTTGGTGCATCCGTTGTAAATGCGCTGTCCAACTGGCTTGAGGTGCGCGTTTATCACGATGGAAAGGTTTACTTCCAGCGGTATGAGCGCGGAAAAACCATGAATAAGCTGGAGGTCATCGATACCTGTCCGATCGAAAAAACAGGTACCGAGGTCCGTTTCCTGCCGGATGACACGATGTTCGAGGAGACGGTTTATGATTACGACGTTTTAAAAACAAGACTCCGCGAGACCGCATTTCTGACCAAGGGACTGCGCATTGTTCTGCGCGATCTGCGCACGGATCCGGTAGTGGAAAAAGCATTCCACTACGAGGGCGGTATCAAAGAGTTTGTCAGCTACCTGAACAAGAGCAAAACGGCGCTCTACCCGGACATCATCTACTGCGAGGGAGAAAGAGACGGCGTTCTTGTTGAGGTTGCAATGCAGCACAACGATTCCTATCAGGAAAATACGTACGGTTTCGTCAACAACATTACGACGCCGGAGGGCGGTACCCATATCGTGGGCTTCCGGAATGCACTGACGAAAACCTTTAATGAATATGCAAGAGCAAATAAACTGTTAAAAGACAGCGAACCGAACCTGACCGGAGAGGATATCCGCGAGGGTATGACGGCGATTGTCAGCATCAAAATCGAGGAGCCGCAGTTCGAGGGCCAGACAAAGCAGAAACTTGGAAACAGCGAGGCGAGAGGAGCAGTCGACAATATCGTGAGCACCCAGCTCGAGCTGTTTCTGGAGCAGAACCCGGCTGTTGCAAAAACGATCGTTGAAAAGTCCCTGCTTTCCCAGCGTGCGAGAGAGGCTGCAAGAAAAGCGCGTGACCTGACGAGAAGAAAATCCGCACTGGACGGTATGTCCCTGCCTGGAAAACTGGCAGACTGCACCGACAAGGATCCAAAAAACTGTGAGATCTTCCTGGTCGAGGGAGATTCCGCGGGCGGTTCCGCAAAATCCGCGAGAAGCCGTGCAACGCAGGCGATCCTGCCTCTGCGTGGAAAAATCCTGAATGTAGAGAAAGCACGTCTCGATAAAATTTATGCCAATGCCGAGATCAAAGCGATGATTACGGCATTCGGAACCGGAATCCACGACGATTTCGATATCACCAAACTGCGCTACGACAAGATCATCATCATGACCGATGCCGATGTCGACGGCGCGCACATCGACACACTGATGCTGACGTTCCTGTACCGCTTCATGCCGGAGCTGATCAAACAGGGCCACGTTTACCTGGC
>OHVO01000993.1_pt1 | contig 10556 bp, 11 predicted proteins | sample 1579371 | NCBI WGS metagenome assembly OHVO01 (sample SAMEA3882557, study PRJEB24775) | human gut metagenome | biome: human-associated habitat; feature: intestine environment; material: feces | place: Netherlands | collected 2009/2010 | reverse complement strand
CTGCAAAATATACATCCTTTTGTTCCGAGAGTTCCGTCACGGTTTGGACAGGTCATATTGCCGTTAAGCGAAATTTTATACACTTTCTCGGCAAAGGTATTGTTTAAATATTTGTTTAAAGAGTAATAATTCATAACATCACCTGTAATTAAAAAGGCCGGCTTTTCAGCCGGCCTTTGTGTCTTTCGACATATTAGAGAGGAAATCTATGAAAAGTTCTTGTAATCTGATTACTTTATGTTAAAGTGACTTGTTTTTGTCATTTCTTTATCTTACAAACATATAATAACTGCCTTATGTGACAGAAAATTGAACATTATTGTAAAGTAATGTGAAAGTTACTAATAAAATTAAGAAAACTTTCTGATGTATTCAAGAAATTTTTCATAGAGCTTGTCCTCAAGCTCTTCAAGTGTATTGTCTATACCGCCGTTAAAAAACATTTTGTTGTGCTTAGAAAGCGAAAGGTATGCACCAATCATACTCTTTCTGACCTCATCCTGCAAATCCTCTCCGAGTTCATTGCCGCAGGAAAGACCGAGATAAATATTGCCGTCAACAAGCTGTGAAGCAACAGCGGCGTTTTTCAGTTCAAAGGAATTAAATCTGTGTAGTCCCGATGAAAACTCACGCAATGAGAACTCCTCTTCGCCTTTTTTATATTTCTTCTGTTTTTCAAGAAGCTCGTTTTCACATACTTCAAGCAAAAACTTATCTCCTGTGATGTATTCATGCATATAATCGGGATTGATAGCAAGAATATTGTAAAGCCTCATTGAATTAACAGCTGACTCAAGACACGAAAAAGACGCAAACTGCATATTGCTGTCATTCAGCTTGATGAAGCTGTACATATTTTGAAAAACAGACTTATTGACAACAAGCAAAACCAGTCTTTCACTCTCACGCATATCTGACAAAAGAGGGCTTGTCAGGTACGACATAGTGAATTTATACGACTTATTTACATAGTCACTCAATAAATTTAAAAATCCGTTTAAAAAATCGTTTTCTCTTATTGTAAATTCAAACATATATTCACCTATCTAAATAATTCCATATCTGCGTTGTAGAGGTCATTTCTTGTGATGTCGGTATCACAGGAAACCAAAAAACGGTTTTCAAAAGCTGATATAAGCAGATTCGGGTTTACATTGTCGGAACTGCCTGCCGACAAAACAACATCAAGTTCTGCAAAGTCGAACTTATCGGTTACTGCAAAGCTCTTTATACCCTGTTTTATGTCAACGGTTTTTATGTCTTTTTTTGATTTCTTTTCAATTTCAATACTTTCGCTTGCAAGCAGTTCTTTAAACTGTTCGCATATTGTATGGGAATTTTCGCTGTCACAGGAAATCTTGATTGTAAATGATGCAAAAGCAATCTTTCCGGCTTTCATAACAGGTTCCGTTACATCAAACACACGAAGCCCTCTTGGCAGACAGCCGTTAAGTCTTGAAATAATTTTTTCAAATGGGAAGTTATCATCCTCAAGCTTGACATCCATACATTCATTCACACCTCTGAAACCGAGCGAAAGCGGCAACGGGAATGTTGCAAACGGATGTGGGTTAAATCCTTCTGTATGCCAGATAGGGATTTTGCTCTTGTGCAATGCACGGAGCATACATCGATTGAGGTCAAGGTGCGAAATATAGCGACATTCAAAATCTTTTTTAAACCATATTCTTACGCTTTTCAAAACACACACCCTTTCCGTATTTAGCCGCACCGCAGTTGTTGCATTTCAGTCTGCAATGCGGTGTTGTTGTATCTGCGTACGCTTTTTTACATTCTCTGATAAGGAAATCCTTAGTTACGCCGTAGTCGATATGATCCCACGGAAGAATTTCATCAAAACTTCTGTGTCTGTTTGCATAAAATGACGGATCAACACCGCATTCATCAAAGAGTTCAAGCCACCTTTCAAGACTGAAACAATCATTCCAACCGTCAAAATGAAAACCTCTTTCACATGCAAGTTCCATAACCTTACAGAGTTTTCTGTCACCTCTTGCAAATACTGCTTCAAGGTAGCTTGTATCGGCATCGTGATAGTTAAACTGAATTTTTCTTGTTGTAATACTGTCCTTGATGTGCTGTTGCTTTTCATGAAGAACAGGGATTGTATCCTGCGGTTCCCATTGAAACGGGGTGAACGGTTTTGGTACAAAAGAGGATGCAGACACGGTTACACGCACCGACTTGCCCTTTGGCTTGTCGGGACATTTGTAATATGCATCAACTACAGACTGACCGAGGCCGGCAATTGCGGCGACATCGTCCATTGTTTCGGTAGGCAGACCAATCATAAAATAGAGTTTTACCGTAGTCCAGCCGCCTGCAAATGCAGTTGTGCAAGTCTGCAAAAGTTCATCTTCACGAACATTTTTATTGATAACATCACGCATACGCTGACTGCCTGCCTCCGGAGCAAAGGTAAGTCCGCTCTTGCGTACGGTTTTAATCTTATTCATAATGTCATCTGTAAAGCCGTCAACACGCAGTGACGGAAGTGAAATGCTGACTTTTTCGTCTTTGCTCCACTCATTCAGCTTGTCAAGCAACGGTACAATCTGACTGTAGTCACTTGAACTGAGTGAAGATAGCGAAACTTCATCGTAACCCGTGTTATCACATAATGCTCTGCATTGTTTATTTATAGTTTCGGGAGATTTTTCACGGACAGGACGGTAAATCATACCTGCCTGACAGAAACGGCAGCCTCTTATACAGCCACGGAAAATTTCCTGAACCGCTCTGTCATGAACTATCTCAACGAGCGGAACTACAAAATTATCAGGATAGAACGACTTGTCCATATCAAGCATAATACGCTTGTGGATTTTAGCGGGAGCATCTCCTTTTGGAGTGAATGACTTGATTGTGCCGTCCTCGTTATATGTTACATCATAGAGTGCCGGAACGTATACACCCTCAATTTTAGATGAGAGTTCTAGAAACTCCTGTTTTGATTTACCCTCAGCTCTGCACCTTCTGAAAAGTTCAATAACCTCAAGGTCAACCTCTTCTCCCTCACCGATGAAGAAAATATCGACAAAATCTGCAATCGGCTCGGGGTTGCAGGCACACGGTCCGCCTGCAACTACTATGTTTTTAAGTTCTTTTCTGTCACAGCTTTTAATCGGCACACCCGAAAGCCTGAGCATATTGAGCATATTTGTAAAGCTGAGTTCATACTGGAGAGTGAAACCGATAAAGTCAAAATCGGACACGGGATCTCCGCTTTCAAGCGCATAAAGCGGAATATTGTGTTTTATCATCTCTTCTTCCATATCAACCCATGGGGCAAAAACTCTTTCGCACCAAATGTACGGCACAGCGTTCATAAGGCTGTAAAGAATTTTCATTCCGAGATGGGACATACCTACCTCATAGGTATCGGGAAAGCAGAAGGCAAATCTGCAATCTACTTTCTTTTTATCCTTGATTACTTCGTTGAGTTCACCGCCGACATATCTGCCGGGTTTTTGAACCTTCAGAAGTAATTTTTCAACTTCTTTGCTGACCATAGAAATCCTCCGTCAGTAGTAGCCGTTGTTTCTGAACAAAAGTGACGCAATGAGATATATACACACAAACAACAGCGAAAAATTATATTTTGAATTTAGCAAGACCGTAAAGCCGAGTACCGTCAGCGGAAAAAGAATTATAAGAGCAGTTATATTTATAATTCTTTCGGCTGATTTTCCCGAGAATTTTCCGCACAGAATAACATACATAAGCTGTCCGCCGTCAAGCGACATAACCGGCAGCATATTAAAAAGCCCTGTGCAGAGATTCGCCATGGCAATCGGCAATAAAAATTCACTATTACATAAGTATAACAGATAAAACAGAATAAAACAAATGAAATTGACTAAAGGTCCGAAAAAAATTATAAAAATGTTCTGACAGGTTGTGTTTAACTGCCTTGAAGAGTTGATAATCTTGATTTCAAACAGCGAAATTTTGATTTTACCAGGCGGAGATTTACAAATGAGCATTGCAAAAAGATGACCGCATTCATGAATAATCACAGCCATAATGCAACATAGAAATTCTAAAAATATGTTCAGTATCACACATATTGCCCCAAGACAAATGAGTGAATACGAAACCGTAAAATCAATGTTCAGCAGACGAAACTTCATCGCTTGTTGCAGTAAACAGATTTGATAAATCTATTTTATTATCGCCCGTATCAAAAACAACGGATTTTTCAAGGTTTGAATAGTACCATTCCCGTGTTGCGGCATAGACCTCACCGCCGAATAAATTAAGCAAAAAAGCCGCAAGAGCTATAATAATACAACACACAAGTTGAATTGTTATCACAAGCTGTTTCGGAGAATTTTTCTTTTCATCACTATTTTCAGCCGATAAAGAGTTCACATCTTCCTCACCTGAATCAAGCTCCTCCGATACCTTCGGGTATTCCGAATACGAAACAGATTTCCAGTCATCGTCATATGTAATGGTATTTCTGTCATCATTATTTTCTGTCAAAAAAATCACCTCAATGCAATATATGCAATGAGGTGAACAAATTTAACTGCATCATTCAATCTTTTGGTCAAGTCTTTTAAAATCGCCTTTTGTAAGGTTGACAAAAAATGCAATTGCAAGCATTAACGAGAAAAATTCCGCAATCGGGAATGCATACCATACAGCTGTATAATCAAATACCATAGAAAGCACCCACGCAATCGGAAGAATGAGTACAAGCTGACGACAGAATGACATAATAAGACTGCGCAGTCCCTTTCCGACTGCCTGAAAAAGTGTTGTAAAGATAATGCCGGCAGCGGCAGGAATAAAGCAAAGACTGATGATTCTGAATGCAGGAACACCGATATTCATAATATCCTGTGTGCCGCCAAACATAGCAATAAGCTGTTCGGGAATTGTCCACATAAGAATTGTGCCAACCGCCATAATAATTACGCCAATGATGATGCCGCGCTTTAAAGCGGAATACATTCTCTTTTTCTTTCTTGCACCGTAGTTATAACCGATAATCGGCATTACGCCCTGATTGAGTCCGAAACAAGGCATGAATACAAAGCTCTGTAATTTATAATATATACCGAGAACAGTAACGGCAGCCTCCGAAACAGCAAGAATTGCATTGAGTCCGATAATCATAACGGAACCTATTGACTGCATAATTACTGATGGAAAGCCTACAACATAGATAGATTTCAATGAACCATTCAATTTGAAATGTTTGAACGAAACTTTAACTTCGTTATTCTTAAAGAAAAGAATGCAAAGGCAGAAAACCATACCGCAGAATTGACCGAATACAGTAGCAATTGCCGCACCGAGAACGCCCATTTCAGGGAAAATTCCTATACCGAAAATCAGGAGCGGGTCAAAAATAATATTTACAATTGCACCGAAAAGCTGGGATAACATCGGGAATATCATATTGCCTGTTGCCTGAAGCGTTTTTTCAACCATAATCTGTACAATTGAAAAGAACGAGAAGCAAAGTACAACCGTCAGATACTGGATTCCGTAATTTAGAATAGCCTCATTCTGCGTGTACATTGCCATAAACGGGCGAACCGCAAAAAGTCCGAGCAATAAAAATATTACATAATTAAAAATACAGGTTACAAGACCGTGAATTGCTCCGTCGTTTGCCTGAACAAAATTTTTCTCACCTAATTTTCTTGAAACAAACGAGTTTACACCGACTGCCGTACCGACTGCAAACGCAATCAAAAGCATTTGCAGAGGATACGCAAGCGAAGTTGCGGTCAGTCCGTCTGCGTCATAGTTGCCGATAAAAATACTGTCAACAACATTATACATTGCCTGAATTGTCATTGAAAAAATTGCAGGCAGACTCATTGTCAGAATGAGCCTTGTCATTGGCATAGTTCCCATTTTATTTTCATGGGACTTTACTGAATTTTCCATATTTCCCATACTGATTCCTTTCTTATTCGCATACATATAGTTAGTTGATCTTTCGTATCTTCCTGTAAATCCAAAATGCAACAAGCATTACAGCCGTACCAAGCAACACACCGAAAAAGTCAATCCACATATCGCTCACCTGTCCCGATCTTCCCTCAACCCCAAGTTGGATTGTTTCATCGACAAAACAGGTAAACAGTCCGATAGAAACGGTGTAGGGTACAAATTTTATCGGCTTGATTCGGTCAAATGAATAGGCACATGAACAGAGCAATGCTCCGAGCACGGAGTATTCCGTAAAATGAGCAAGCTTTCTGATTATGTGGTCCGAAAGATTCGGATCGATTCCGAAAAGTTTCAAAATTACAGTAACAAAATAAAGTACGCTTTCACTCTCTTGTGCCGACTCAACTGACGGCATTGAAGAATGAATAAACGCAAATGCAATCACTGACGCGGTCAAAACAAACATAATTATTCTGAATCGCATTGAACAGGAATTCGTTTTCATCAAATCACTCCAAGATATATTTTACTGATTATCCCGTCAATGTCAACTTTAGAATAATTATTTATCATAATGTATAAATAAATCAAATTTTAAGGCTTTATTATGGAAGATTTTATCTTGCTCAAATATTGAAAAAAACTTTTAAATCTGTTATACTTATTTGGTGTTGGCAAAATATAATTTCTAAGGAGCAAATATGTGGTATTTAATAGTATTTTTTATTTCAATGATTCCGATAGTGGAAATCAGAGGTGCTGTGCCTGTTGCGGTTGCAAATGACCTAAATCTTTTTTGGACATATGTAGTCTGCATTTTAGGCAATATGCTCCCGGTTCCGATTATCTACCTCTTTGCAAGAAAGGTTCTTGTTTGGGGTTCTGATAAGAAGTTTATCGGCAGATTCTTTTCTTTCTGTCTTGAAAAAGGCGAAAAAGGTGGCAGAAAACTTGAGGCAAAAGCAGGCAACGGAATGTTTGTTGCACTTATGCTTTTCGTAGGCATCCCTCTTCCCGGCACAGGCGCATGGACAGGAACACTTGCGGCAAGTATTCTTGACCTCGGATTTAAGAAAAGCGTTATAGCCGTTATGTGCGGTGTTGTTATCGCAGGTATTATAATGGGTATCGGTTCGGTACTTGTTGCAAACGGAATCAACTTTATTTTTGCTCCGTAAATAATTTTGGGCAGCAGATCGCTGCCCTTATTTTTTGGTGAATTTATAAAATGGAAAAGAAACATATATATGACGCAATTATAATCGGCGGCGGTGCATCGGGACTTATGTGTGCAATCACAGCAAAGAAACATAACCATTCGAAAAAAATTGCAATAATCGAAAAAAATGACAGATTAGGCAAAAAGCTGATGTCAACAGGCAACGGCAGATGCAACCTGACAAATCACTGTATATCCCCCGATAAATATGTCGGTTCTTTCAAAAAGCAAAGCGAGAAGATTTTTGAAAGATTCAGCGGTGATAAAATGGCGAATATTTTTAAAGATTTAGGTCTTTTAAGCTTTCACGATAACGAGGGCAGATATTACCCGATAAGCAAACATGCCGCATCTGTTCTGGATGTTCTGCGCTTACAGGTTGAAACACTCGGAATAGATGTTTTTACGGAACAGAATGTCAATTCTATAAAAAAAGTTTCAAACGGTTTTAGAATTTCATCTGAAGACAGCGAGAAAAAGTACGATTTCATATGTAACAAGCTTGTGATTGCAAACGGTTCAAAAGCCGCTCCTAAGCTTGGCGGAAATGCAAGTGCAATTGATTATCTTAAAAATTTCGGTCACAAGGTTGTTTCGTTCTCCCCTGCTTTATGCCCTGTTAAGGTTAAAAGCGATGTTTTGAAAACATTAAAAGGTCTGAGGGTTACAGGCGAGGCACGGCTATACGGTGAAAAAGAGCAGCTTGTCAAAGCCGAAATTGGAGAAATTCAGTTCACTGAAAATTCTTTATCAGGAATTTGCGTGTTCAATCTTTCATTGTTTGCTAAACAAAACGACAAAATAGTGCTTGATTTATTGCCCGATTATTCGGAAAATAAGCTGATTAAAATAATCAGACAACATATATCATTGTTTTCTGATTTGCCGTGCGAACAGCTTTTGACAGGAATTTTTCAGAAGAGAATCGGACAGGCCATTCTTAAAATCAGCCGTGTTGATTTGTCAAAGATTTGTTCCAAGCTTTCAAAAGACGAAGTATCAGGAATTTGCAAAACAATAAAATCAATGTCATTTACAGTAAGCGGAAAAGAAGATTTTTCACACGCACAATGTGCTTTGGGCGGTGTTTTGGGCAAAGAGATTGACGAAAACACTATGATGAGTAAAATTGTAAAAAATCTTTTTATATGCGGTGAGGCGATTGACCTTTGCGGTGAATGTGGAGGGTTTAATCTTCATTTTGCATTTGCCGGAGGAATTATTGCAGGAGAAAATTTATGATCAGAGTGAACAATATACATTTAAGCCTTGACTACAATGATAAATCGGTTCGCAAGGCAGTGGCTAAACAACTGAGAATTGAAGAAAAAGCCATAAAAAGCGTTAAGATTTTTCGCAGATCGGTTGACGCAAGAAAAAAGGACAGTATCTACTTTCTTACAACCGTTGACGCTGAACGAGGAAAAGGTATGTAAAAAATGCGGTAACGCTCAAATTGCGAGAAAGTATCAATATAATCAGATGAAATTTGGCAATGCGCCATCCCCCATTGTTGTCGGGGCTGGTCCGGCAGGATTGTTTGCGGCACTTATTCTGGCAAGGAGCGGTGCAAATCCTATTCTTATTGAAAGAGGTCGGGATGTTGACAGACGAACAGCCGATGTGAATAGGTTCTGGACAAGCGGTAAGCTTGACATAACTTCAAATGTTCAGTTTGGTGAAGGCGGTGCGGGAACATTTTCTGACGGCAAACTGAATTCAGGTACAAAAGATATAAGACAACGCAAGGTGCTTGAAGAATTTGTAAGCCACGGCGCACCCGATGAAATTCTCTATAACGCAAAGCCGCATATCGGAACGGATATGCTAAAAGGAACAATAAAAAATATCCGCAACGAGATTATTGAACTCGGTGGAAGGGTTATGTTTGAAACAAAGCTTGTTTCAATGGCTTTTAGTGATAACAAGCTGAAAGCTATAACTGTTGAAACGGCTAACGGCGATGAAATTATAGAAACAGACAATGTTATTCTTGCAATCGGTCACAGTGCAAGGGATACTTTTGAAATGCTTTATGATTTAAAATTGCCGATTGAGGCAAAGCCTTTCTCGGTAGGAGCAAGAATTGAACATCTTCGTCAAAAAGTTGATAAGGCACAATACGGCAGATTTGCGGGCAACGAAAAACTCGGCTCGGCAAATTATAAACTTAATACGCATCTTGATAACGGACGGGGTGTGTATACATTTTGTATGTGTCCCGGTGGCATGGTTGTCAATGCGTCAAGCGAAGAAAACAAACTTTGCACCAATGGTATGAGTGAATTTGCTCGAGATGCCGAAAATTCAAATTCAGCGTTGCTTGTAGGAATAAACCCGGATGATTATGAATCTGACCATCCGCTTGCCGGAATGTATTTACAGAGAAAGCTTGAATCAAAAGCATTTGTTGCCGGCGGTGAAAATTATAATGCGCCCATACAAAGAGTTGACGATTTTCTTAATAACAGAAAATCCACACATCTCGGTGATGTAAAGCCGAGTATCGGTCCGAATTATGAATTTTCAAATCTAAATGAAATTTTTCCCGAATATATCAGCACTTCAATGGCTCAGGGCATTGTAAAAATGGGCAGAATGTTGCACGGCTTTGATGACGGCGACGCTGTTTTGACGGGCGTTGAGAGCAGAAGCTCTTCCCCAGTCAGAATAATGAGAAAAACAGACACACTCGAAAGTGTACTTATTGAGGGACTGTATCCGTGCGGCGAGGGCGCAGGCTATGCAGGCGGAATTATCTCCGCCGCAGTTGACGGCATTAAATGTGCCGAAAAAATCATTGAAAAATCGAATAGATAAATAAACCGGCAGTAAACTAATCGGATTGTTTACTGCCGGTTTATTTTGTATTGTGATTTCACCAAGAAATAATGCCGCCCCAATATAATGAAAAATCAAAAAGGCAAAAAGCACTTAATCAATGGGGCGGCTCTTATATAATCTTATTAAATTTTACTCAGAGTATTTACTCCACTGTCCGTTTGAGTAAATCATATTCACATCGGGGATTTTTAAATCACCTGTCTGTGTTGAACCGTCATTGAATATAGCGTAGTCTGCGCCGTCAGGAAGTTCAAATCTGTATGTATTGTTACCAATACTTTCCATAGCCACACCCGGCCAGCTCATATAATTAGAATCTGTTGAACTCCATACATAAATATTCACTGTTGACCAGTTATCTGTATTATTGAAATAAACATAATTCTTTGTCTGAATTGAAGTCGGTTCGGTCGTTGGCTCTGTCACGGTTGTTGCAGGCTGAGTAGGTTCAATATTGCCTGTGTAAGTACCGCAGTATGAGTCTTCAACAGTAAGTTTAACAACATAAGCCTGAATTGAAGTTGCATCTTTAATCGAAATAACAGAATCTTTGTTT
>OHVO01000989.1_pt1 | contig 10582 bp, 7 predicted proteins | sample 1579371 | NCBI WGS metagenome assembly OHVO01 (sample SAMEA3882557, study PRJEB24775) | human gut metagenome | biome: human-associated habitat; feature: intestine environment; material: feces | place: Netherlands | collected 2009/2010 | reverse complement strand
TGAGCTTCTTTGCGGGCCTGGGCGGCGCCAGCCACGAGGGCATCCTCATCAAGGGCTCCAACTATCTGGAAACGCTGTCCAAAACCAAGGTGGTGGTGTTCGACAAGACTGGCACCCTGACCCAGGGCGTGTTCGACGTCACCGGCGTGCATCACAATTCACTGCCCCGGGAGAAAGTGCTGGAATACGCCGCTCTGGCAGAGTGCGCCTCCTCCCACCCCATCAGCCGCAGCCTCCAGCGGGCCTATGGCGGTCATATCGACCGCGACCGGGTCACGGATATCCGGGAATACAGCGGCAACGGCGTGGTGGCCAGGGTGGACGGTGTCAACGTGGCCGTGGGCAACGATAAGCTCATGGATAAGCTGGGCATTGCCTGGCACGATTGCCACAGCGTGGGTACCATTATCCACCTGGCCCTGGACGGCCAGTACGCCGGCCATATTGTCATCTCCGATGTGGAGAAGCCCCACGCCAAGGACGCCATCGCCGCCCTGAAGCGTATCGGCGTGGAAAAAACCGTGATGCTCACCGGTGACCGGGCCAAGGTGGCGGATCACGTGGCGCAGGATCTGGGCGTGGACGAGGTGCACAGCGAGCTGCTGCCTGCTGATAAGGTATCCCAGGTAGAGCGGCTGCTGAGCCGGGCCGGCGGCAAGCTGGCCTTTGTAGGCGACGGCATCAACGACGCACCGGTGCTGTCCCGGGCCGATATCGGCATCGCCATGGGAGCCATGGGCTCCGACGCGGCCATCGAGGCGGCGGACGTGGTGCTGATGGACGACGATCCCCTGAAGATCGCCAAGGCCATCCGTATCTCCCGCAAGTGCATCCGCATCGTATATGAGAACATCGCCTTTGCCCTGATCGTCAAGGCCCTGTGCCTGCTGCTGGTGGCCGTGGGCGCGGCCAACATGTGGGCCGCGATCTTCGGCGACGTGGGCGTGATGGTCATCGCCGTTCTCAACGCCATCCGTGCTTTGCGGGTAAGCAAGCTGTGATGAAACCACAAATTAAATAAGATCATGCCCGGTGCATTGCACCGGGCATGATCTTATTTTGCGGCTTTACTTTTTCTTAGCGTAGGGGGTGTTCTCCAGCGGCAGGGTCAGACGACGCTGGCCATCCAGCCGGTAATAGGCGTCGGCAATGGCGGGGGCCGTGGGGATGGAGGTGATCTCACCGATGCCGATGGCGCCGCCTGCTACCTTCAGGCCGGGCTTTTCCACCACGATGGCCTGGATCTCCGGCGGGATCTGATTGGCCCGGAACAGGCCCAGGGTGCCATATCTGGCAGTGGGCTTGCAGGTGTCGTCAATGGGATACTGCTCTGTCAGCGCATAGCCCATGCTCATGACCACGCCGCCCTCGATCTGCCCCTCGCAGCTGAGAGGGTTCACAGCCTTGCCCACGTCGTGAGCGGCCACCAGCATCTTGATGCGGCCGGTCTCCCGATCCAGGATACACATCTGGGTGGCGTAGCCGTAGGCCACATGGCTGACGGGGTTGGGTACGTCCGCGCCCAGGGGGTCTGTCTTGGCCAGATACTCGCCGTAAAACTCCTGTCCGGCCAGGTCCCGGAGGGCCTTGCCCTCCAGCGCGGCGCAGAGCTTTTCGCAGGCCCGGCGGGTGGCCTCGCCGGTGACCAGGGTCTGGCGGGAGCCGGAGGTGTCGCCGGAATCCGGGGCGATCCAGGTGTTGCTGCGCTCATAGACGATGTCGTCCCGGTGGAGGCCGGTGTTGGTGACCACCACCTGCACCAGCACGGTGCCCAGTCCCTGGCCGATGCAGGACGCGCCGGAGTAAATATGCACCTTGCCATCGTCCTCGACGATGAGCTTGCAGCGGCCCCAATCGGGGATGCCCACGCCCACACCGGCGTTTTTCATGGCGCAGGCGATGCCCACGGGGTCGCCGCTGCGAACGGCCTCGTCATAGGCGGGCTTGATGGCCTCCAGCGTCTCCACCAGGCCCGTGGACTCATCCACGATCTGGCCGTTGGGCAAAACGCCGCCGGGGCGGATGGCATTGCGATAACGGATCTCCCAGGGGCTGATGCCCACCAGATCCGCCATCTCGTTGAGCAGCGTCTCCGTGCAGAAGCAGGTCTGGGTCACGCCAAAGCCCCGGAAGGCCCCGGCGGGAGGATTGTTGGTGTAATACGCGCGGCCCTCGATCTCGAAGTTTTCATAGGCATAGGGCCCCGCCGCATGGGTGCAGGCCCGCTCCAGCACCGGCCCGCCCAGAGAGGCAAAGGCGCCGGTGTCGGACACCACGCTGGCCTTGACGCCCTGGATGATGCCGTTTTCGTCGCAGCCCATGGTGAAGTCCATGTCGAAGCTGTGGCGCTTGGGGTGGACCAGGATGGACTCCTGGCGGGAGAGCTTTACCTTCACCGGCACACGGGCCACATACGCCAGCAGGGCGGCATGGTGCTGGACGGACATGTCCTCCTTGCCGCCGAAGCCGCCGCCCACCAGCATATTCTGGACCTGGCAGTGGTCATAGTCCACCCCCAGCATGGCGGCGCACTCGTGCATGGTGGTGTGCGCGCTCTGGTCCGAGGTCAGCAGCTTCACGCCGCCGTTTTCCAGGGGCAGAGCAACGCAGCACTCCGGCTCCAGGAAGGCGTGCTCGGTCCAGGGGGTGTGGAAGTGCTGGGTCAGCACATATTTTGCATTCTTGATAGCGCCGTCTGCGTCGCCCCGGGAGACGTGCTTATAGGCCTGGACGTTGTTCTCGTCCCCCTCGAACACCAGGGGCGCGTCCGGGGCGGCGGCCTCCCGGGGACTATGCACGGCAGGGAGGACCTCATACTCCACCTTCACCAGCTTCTTGGCGGCCTCCAGGGTCTCCTGGTCCCGGGCGCAGATTAGGGCCACGGAGTCGCCCAGATAGTGGGTCAGCTCGCCCACGCCGATGAGGGTGGGCTGATCCTTCTTGATATGGCCCACGTTCACCTTGCCGGGGATGTCCTTCTGGGTGGCCACGCAGATCACGCCTGGCAGGGCTTCCGCCTCGGCGGTGTCGATGGACAGCACCCGGGCGCGGGCATACTGGCTGCGCACCGCGCCGCCGTAGCACATTCCGTCCACATATACATCGTCGGGGTACTGGCCGGTGCCCAGCACCTTTTCCTCCACGTCCAGCCGGTGGACGCGGCTGCCCATTTTCCAGTCGTCGGCGGAGGCCTCCGGCAGCTTCCCCTCCCGGAGAATCTTGGCCGCCAGCAGGATGCCGTCGATGATCTTCACATAGCCGGTGCAGCGGCAGATGTTGTTGCGGATGGCGAAGGCGGCCTCCTCTCGGGTGGGATCGGGATTCACGTCCAGCAGCCCCTTGGCGGAGATGACCATGCCGGGGATGCAGAAGCCGCACTGAACGGCTCCCGCCTCGCCGAAGGCGAAGGTATACACCTGCTTTTCCCAATCGGAAAGGCCCTCCACCGTGAGAACGGTCCGCCCCTCCAGCCGGTCGGTCTGGGGGATGCAGGCCTTGGTGGGCTTGCCGTCGATGAGGACGTGGCAGGTGCCGCAGGCACCCTCGCTGCACCCGTCCTTAACGGAGGTCAGGTGCAGGGTATCCCGCAGAAAGCGGATGAGCTTCTGATTTTTTTCCACGGTCACGCTCTGCCCGTTAACGGTGAAGGTTGCCATGTGATCGTCTCCTTTGTCCCGGCCCGCCGACATATGGGGGCATGATCTCAAACATTACCGGTAATTATACCATATTCATTCATTCTTCGCAAGGTGAAGCCTTATCCTTCTTTCAGAATAACCCGGGGCTTGCTTTTCCGGTCCAACGAGTGTATGATGGCAAAAATAATAAACACAGAGAGGAGTTCTGACAATGGATCTGACGGAAAAATGCCTGGAAAGCCGGGAGGTATACAAGGGCCGCGTCCTTCGGCTGCGGGTGGACACGGTGGCCCTGCCCAACGGGAAAACATCCCTGCGGGAGGTGGTGGAGCACCCCGGCGGCGTGGGGATCCTGGCCCTGGACGAAAACGGCTGCGTTCCCATGGTGACCCAGTACCGCTATGCCTTCTCCCGGACGCTGCTGGAGATCCCTGCCGGGAAGCGGGAGCCCGGCGAGGAGCCCTTCGTCACCGCCCAGCGGGAACTGAAGGAGGAAGTGGGGGCCACGGCGGCGGATTGGCAGCCCCTGGGGCAGATCATCGCCTCCCCGGGCTGCTATGACGAGGTGCTGCATCTGTACCTGGCCCGGGGCCTGACCTTCGGCGACACCCATCCCGACGAGGACGAGTTCCTGTCCGTCCGGCGCATCCCCTTTCAGGAGCTGGTGCAGCGGTGCCTCAGCGGCGAGATTCAGGACGGCAAAACCGTCACCGCCGTGCTGAAGGCAAAGCTCCTGCTGGGGCTGTGATTTTCCCGAAAAAACAGTGGACAAGCGGCATTAGTTGTGGTAATATGAGAAATTAACAAAAGAGATAACGCTTTTGCAGTTTCGTTTCCGCTCTGTGCGGGAGAAAGGAAGGATTTCGTCATGGCTGTGAAGGAAAGCTACGCAGGGAAAATCAACCGCAAGCTCAACAAGAAGCTCCATGTCATCGACGTGGCGGCGGGCCGTGTCCCGGCAGACCTGGTGCTGAAAAACGCTACCTACGTCAACGTGTTCTCCAACGAGCTGTGCCGCGGGGACATCGCCGTGGCCGAGGGGCTCATTGTGGGCATGGGCGAATACCACGGCAAGGTGGAGGCGGACGTAGGCGGCAAGATTGTGCTGCCGGGCTTCATCGACGCCCATATTCACCTGGAAAGCTCCCTGGTAAGCCCCAAGGAGTTTGCCAAGGCCGTGCTGCCCCACGGCACCACCACCGTCATCACCGATCCCCACGAAATTGCCAACGTCATGGGCACCGATGGCATCGAGTATATGCTCCAGGCCACCGAGGACCTGCCGGTGGACGTGCGGTTCATGCTGCCCTCCTGCGTTCCGGCCACGCCCCTGGACGAGTCCGGAGCCAATCTGGACTATCGGGCCATCGACTCCTTCTATGACCATCCCCGGGTCCAGGGTCTGGCGGAGATGATGAACTTTGTGGGCATCATCAACGGCGACAGCCAGGTGGTGGAAAAGATCGTGGCCTCCCAGGCCCACCACAAGAAGATCGACGGCCACGCCCCGGGCCTTACCGGCAACGACCTGAACGCCTATATCGCCGCCGGCGTGTATTCCGACCATGAGTGCTCCAACGTGGAGGAGGCCATGGCCAAGCTGGAGCGGGGACAGTTCATTATGATCCGGGAGGGCACCGCCGCCCGGAACCTGGAGGCCCTGGCCCCCCTGCTGTGCGAGAAATACATCGAGCGCTGCATGTTCTGCACCGACGACAAGCACCCCAACGACCTGCTGGAAAAGGGCCACATCGACTACATCGTCAAAAAGGCCATCTCCCTGGGCGCGGACCCCATCATGGCGGTGAAGGCCGCCGGGTACACCGCCGCCCGGTACTTCCTGCTGAACAACCGCGGCGCCATCGCCCCCGGGTATCTGGCGGACTTTGTGGTCATCGACAACTGGGAGAACTTCGAGATCGAGATGGTCTATAAGAAGGGCAAGCTCATGTACGACGGCGTCCTGCGGGACTTCGACACCCCGGAGATCGACCCCTATCTGGTCAAGCGGGCCCACGACACCTTCCATGTGGCCCCTCTGTCCGCCGCCGACTTCACCGACAAGCGCCCCCACGCCGTTATCGGCATGGTGCCCGGCGAGATCGTGTCCGAGGACGCGGGCTATGCCGACCACATCGACCTGGAGCAGGACATTCTCAAGATCGCCGTAATCGAGCGGCATAAGAACACCCACCACATTGGCCTGGGCTATATCAAGGGCTACGGTCTCAAGCACGGCACCGTGGCCACCTCCATCAGCCACGACAGCCACAACATCATCGTGGTGGGCACCTCTGAGGAGGACATGGCCGCCGCCGCCAACCGGATTGTGGAGAATCGCGGCGGCATCACCGTAATGGACGGCGGCCAGATCCTGGGCGAGGTGGCCCTGCCCATCGCGGGCATCATGTCCGACGACAGCCTGGTGATGGTGAACAGCGCCCTGGAGGCCGCCAAGGACGAGGCCTTCCGGCTGGGCGTGTCCCGGGGCATTGACCCCTTCATGACCCTGAGCTTCATGGCTCTGCCGGTGATCCCGTCCCTGCGGCTGACCACCCGGGGCGTGTTCGACGTGCTGACCCAGCGGTATGTGTGATGGGCTGCTGCCTCTGAACCTCCTGGAGCTGACCTGGCACTGCCGAAAAAACTGACGATGAAAAACGGGATATCCGGCGTCTCGAACCGGGTATCCCGTTTGAATCCCTCATTATATAACAAACAGCCGCGCATGCCCAAGCGCGGCTGTTTGTTATGTTTGGGGTAGGAAAATCCCCATGGAAAAGATGGGCAGCAGGCGCTGCCAGGTATTTTCAGCGGCGAAGGAGGTAAACCATAGCCGCTCTCGGCTGCAAAATCAGAACTGAAGGCGATTCTCCTTGGACCAGGTGGTCAGGTTCAGACGGGGGTAGCGCCGCCGCAGCTCCTCGGCGGTCTCGGCGTCGCCGCCGGTCATCAGAATCCGGTTGACAGCCTCCACATCGGCGGCCGGCATACCGTGGTCGGCGGTCTTGCCGCAGTCGCGGCAGGTATAGGTCCCATTTTCGGAAACCGTCACCTCACTGCTGCCGCAGAAGGCACAGCGATGCATCTTTGTAATCAGAGCCATTTTCGATTTCTCCTCTCTTTCCTCAAGTCCATGGGTAGGATATCATAGAATTTTACATTTGTAAAACGCATATTTTCGATTGAAGTCATGAAAAAAAGGGTGTACAATAGGGAAAACATCAGAAAAGAGGCAGGTGAGGGCAATGAACGCCACAAAATACCAGATTTTCCTGAAAACTGTGGAATGCGGCAGCTTTACCAAGGCGGCGGAGGAGCTGAACTTCTCCCAGTCCGGGATCAGCCACGCCATCAGCTCCCTGGAGGAGGAGCTGGGGGTGACCCTGCTGAGCCGGAACCGGGGCGGCGTGACCCTGACCGGCGACGGCCGGGCCCTGCTTCCGCAGATTCAGCAGCTCTGCACGGAATATCACCGACTGGCCCAGCAGGCGGCGGACCTGCGGGGCATGGATGCGGGCCTTGTGAAGGTGGCCTCGTTTTCCAGCGTCTCCGCCCAGTGGCTGCCCATGATTCTGAAGTCTTTCAGCAAGCTGTATCCGGCCATCGAGTTCGAAATTCAGACCTGCGACTTCTATGACCAGATCGAGGAGCTGATCATCACCGGGCAGGCGGACTGCGGCTTTCTGCGGATGCCGTCCCTGAAGGGACTGCAGGTGTACCCCCTGCACCTGGACCAGTTGAAGGTCATTGTGCCCTGCGGGCATCCCCTGGCCAACAGCGACGCCTTCCCGGTGGAGGCCCTGGCCACGGAGCCGGTGATCCAGCTGGAGGAGGGGGACGATTACGAAATCCGGGCCGCCTTCGACGAAATGGGCGTGCGGCCCCATGTGCGATATATCGCACGGGAGGACCGGACCATTCTGTCCATGGTGTCCAACGGCCTGGGCATCAGCCTGCTGCCGGAGCTGATGGTGCGCCACAGTCCCTATCCGCTGGTGGTCTGCCAGCCGCCCAAGGCCTTTTACCGGCGCATCGCCATCGGCGTCAAGGACGAGAAGGCCCTGTCCAACTCCACCCAGCGGTTTGTGGACCACGTCCGGGCCTGGGTGCAGGTAAATGGGTTCAAGTAAGAATATCTCTTTACAAATGCGCCCCACTGGGATATGATGGAGAAAGTATAAAGAATAAAGGAGAAGCTCCCATGATCTATTTCAACAGCGACTATCTGGAGGGCGCTCATCCCAGCGTGATGGCGCGGCTCAACGAGACCAATATGGTGCAGACCGTGGGCTACGGCGAGGACCAATACTGCGCGGCGGCCCGGGAGAAGATCCGCGCCGTCTGCCAGGCGCCGGAGGCTGACGTTCACTTCCTGGTGGGCGGCACCCAGACCAACACCACCGTGATCGCCTCCATTCTGCGGCCCTGGCAGGGCGTGCTGTCCGCCGACAGCGGACACATCAACTGCCACGAGGCGGGGGCCATCGAGTCCACCGGCCACAAGGTCATCACCCTGCCTGCGGCAGAGGGGAAGATCACCGCCCAGCAGGTGCAGGATTATGTGGAGTGGCACCGGAACGACGAGTCCACCGAGCACATTGTCCAGCCCGGCATGGTGTATATCTCCCACCCCACCGAGGGCGGCACCCTGTATTCCAAGGCGGAGCTGACGGCTCTGTACGACACCTGCCGGAAATACGGCCTGCCGCTGTTCATCGACGGGGCCCGGCTGGGCTACGGCGTCATGGCCGACGGCTCTGAGCTGACCATACCGGAGATCGCCCGCCTGTGCGATGTGTTCTATATCGGCGGCACCAAGGTGGGAGCCCTGTTCGGCGAGGCCGTGGTGATCATGAACCCGGCGCTGAAGAAGGATTTCCGCTTCATCATGAAGCAGCGGGGCGGCCGCATGGCCAAGGGCCGTCTGCTGGGCATCCAGTTTGACGCCCTGTTCACCGACGATCTGTACTTTAAGATTTCCCGCCACGCCGACGAGATGGCCTATCAGATTCGGGACATCTTCGTGTCCGCCGGTTATCCGCTGCTGTTTGACTCTCCCACCAACCAGCAGTACCCCATTATGCCGGACGATGAGCTGGCGGAGCTGGGGAAGAATTTCGGCTATGAATACTGGGAGCGGGTGGATAAGACCCATTCCGGCGTGCGCTTCTGCGCCAGCTGGGCCACCACCCAGGAGCACGTGGACGCCCTGCGGGCCGCCGTACAGGCCCTGCGAAAATAACAACAACCGGAACAAACTGGAACAATTTGAGGAGGAACGACACATGGAAACATACGGACTGGAAAAGCTGGGCATCATCAACGCCGGGGCGGTGTACCGCAATCTGACGCCGGCGCAGCTGGTGGAGCACGCTCTGCGCCGGGGGGAGGGCACCCTGTCCAACACCGGAGCCCTGGTGGTCAAGACCGGGAAGTACACCGGCCGCAGCGCCAACGACAAGTTCATTGTGGATACCCCCGCCGTCCATGACGACATCGCCTGGGGCAAGGTGAACCGGCCCATGGACAAGGCCCGGTTCGACGCCATCTATGCCAAGGTCACGGCGTATCTCCAGAACAAGGACGTTTTCATTTTCGACGGCTTCGCCGGGGCGGACCCCAAGTATACCAAGGGCTTCCGCATCGTCAATGAGCTGGCCAGTCAGAATCTGTTCATCCATCAGCTGCTGCGCCGCCCCACGGCGGACCAGCTGAAGGACTTCCATGAGGATTATACCATCATTGCCGCCCCGGGCTTCAAGTGCATTCCCGAGGTGGACGGCACCCGCTCCGAGGCCGCCATCCTGGTGGACTACGAGGCCCATCTGGTGGTGATCTGCGGCACCCAGTACGCCGGCGAGATCAAGAAGTCCGTGTTCTCCGTGATGAACTATGTCCTGCCCAAGCAGGGGGTGTTCCCCATGCACTGCTCTGCCAACACCGACAAGAACGGCGAGAACACCGCCATCTTCTTCGGCCTGTCCGGCACCGGCAAGACCACCCTGTCCACCGACCCCAAGCGCCTGCTGATCGGCGACGACGAGCACGGCTGGGCCGACGACTCCGTGTTCAACTTCGAGGGCGGCTGCTATGCCAAGTGCATCAACCTTTCCCCGGAGGGTGAGCCGGAGATTTACAACGCCATCCGCTTCGGCTCCCTGGTGGAGAACGTGGTCATGGACCCCGAGACCCGGGAGTTCGATTTCGACGACGATTCCCTGGCGGTGAACAGCCGGGTGGGGTATCCCGTGGAGTATATCCCCAATGCGGAGCTGTCCGGCATGAGCCCCAGCGTGCCCAAGACGGTGATCTTCCTCACCGCCGACGCCTACGGCGTGCTGCCGCCTATCAGCAAGCTGGATAAGAACCAGGCCATGTACTATTTCGTATCCGGCTTCACCAGCAAGGTGGCCGGCACCGAGATCGGCGTCACCGAGCCGGTGCCTACCTTCTCCACCTGCTTCGGCGAGCCCTTCCTGCCCCTGGATCCCTCCGTGTATGCCGCCATGCTGGCGGATAAGGTGGAGAAGTCCGGGGCCAGGGTGTACCTGGTGAACACCGGCTGGAACGGCACCGGCAAGCGCATGAAGCTCCGCTACACCCGGGCCATGGTCACTGCGGCCCTGACCGGCGAGATCGAGAAGGCGGCGTTTGTTACCGACCCCACCTTTGGCGTCCAGGTGCCCACGTCCATTGAAGGCGTGCCCAGTGAGCTGCTGATTCCCGCCAACACCTGGGAGGATAAGGCGGCCTACGAGGCCAGCTGCCGGAAGCTGGCGGCCAGCTTCGTGGAGAACTTCAAGAAGTACACCCACATGAGCGACGAGGTCGTGGCCGCCGGCCCCAAGGCGTAAACGCTGCATACAAAAACAAGCACCCCGAGGGGTGCTTGTTTTTTGTTCAAAAAATTCCCCGACAGCGTCGGGGAATTTTTTTAAGTA
>OHVO01000986.1_pt1 | contig 10594 bp, 9 predicted proteins | sample 1579371 | NCBI WGS metagenome assembly OHVO01 (sample SAMEA3882557, study PRJEB24775) | human gut metagenome | biome: human-associated habitat; feature: intestine environment; material: feces | place: Netherlands | collected 2009/2010 | reverse complement strand
GCGTACCACGTCGAAGCCGAGCTGCTTGGCAATGTCCAGATTCACCTCGTCCTGGGCCGATTGGAAACGGCCGATGACCACAGCCGGGCCCGCCCACTCCCATAATCGGATGGTCGGCTGTCGTGTTCCTGCTGCGACTTCACGCGCCCAGGTCTCGTCAATGGCCATTTGCTCGTCCGGAGTACGCGGATGGTCGTGGATCACGGTGAGTTGAGGCTTGAGGGCGTTCCAGCGCTCCCGGTATTCAGAGCTTTTGTCGGGCTGCTTGGTTTGTGTATTGATGGATGCTGGGATGTTCGGCGCATCGGGGCTGCCCACCCCCACCCGCTGAGCTGGAGCCCCCGCCAGCGGGGGCAAGTTGCTGCTTACGGCTCGGCTGTATGCGGTTTTGATGGCAACTTCATCTGTGCCGATAATTTGGCAACTAGGATGGGCGTCCAATACGGACCGCAATGAATCATCGCAAATTAGAGCTCGTTCCAGGTCATGCAACAAAGCATGGGATTCGGCATCCGAAACTGATTCAATAAAGAAATCACCGCTGATATGGCATGACTGTGCGGTGCCGTCATCATCGACGGATACGGTCACGGCGACTAGTTTGCTGCCAACGGTTTTGCATTCCCCATGTCGCATTTGCATGCAACTCAGTATAGAGAGTTTTCTGGCTCCCCTCAGCGAGGGGAGCCAGGTTTGAGGTCACATGCGGGCCAGAATGTCCTTGCCGACCTGGTCGGTGGAGCGCACGGTGGAGCCGAGCTCCTCGATGTCCGCTTCGACGGCGGTATGGATCTTCTTGGCCGCATCATCAAAGCCGAGATGCTCGAGCAGCATGGCGGCGGAGAGGATGGCGGCGGTCGGGTTGGCCTTGTTCTGACCGGCGATGTCCGGAGCGGAACCGTGAATCGGCTCGAACATGGACGGGAACTCGTCGGAGGCGTTGATGCAGCCGGAGGCGGAGTAGCCCACGCCGCCCACCACGGAGCCGGCCTCATCGGTCAGAATGTCGCCAAAGAGGTTGTCGGTGAGAATCACATCGAAACGGCTCGGGTCGGAGACCAGGAAGATGGTGGCCGCATCAATGTGCTGGTAGTCGTGGGTGACCTCAGGGTATTCCTCGCCGACCTTGTCGACGATGCGCTGCCACATATCACCGGCGTTGACGAGCACGTTCTTCTTGTGCACCAGGGTGACGTGCTTCTTGCGCTTCATAGCGAGCTTGAAGGCGTAACGCACCACACGCTCCACACCGTATGCGGTGTTGATGGACACCTCGGTGGCCACCTCCTGCGGGGTGTTGCGGCGCACCGCGCCGCCGGCACCGCAGTACAGACCTTCGGTGCCTTCACGTACCACCACGAAGTCGATGTCGCCGGGGTTGGCGAGCGGCGAGGTGACGCCCTTGTACAGCTTGGAGGGGCGCAGGTTCACGTACTGGTCGAGGTCGAAGCGGAGCTTGAGCAGCAGGCCGCGTTCCAGAATGCCGGCCTTGATGCGCGGATCGCCCACGGCACCGAGCAGAATCGCGTCGTTGGCCTTGATGCGCTCCTCTTCGTCCTCGGGCAGGATCGCACCATCGCGCAGATAGCGCTCGGCACCCAAGTCGAAGTTCTCGTACTCGAAGTCAGCTACGCCTTCAGCGGCCTTTTCCAAAGCCTTCTGAGCCCACGGAGTGACTTCCTTGCCAATACCGTCGCCGGGAATAACGGCGATTTTATATGTCTTTGCCATAGTTCAAGGAGCCTACTCGCGCTATCACCTGCCGGCCCGAACCCGCTCAGCTAGTGGACATGGCCTAATGAGCGAGCCCCATCACATCCATGCACCAAGCGTTCTCATAGGAAACCTCTTCCCATTGCTTGTAACGCCCGGATAGACCGCCGTGACCGGCCTCGACCTCAATCTTGGCCACCGCGTCCACGCCGGCGGACTGCAAACGGGCCAGCCATTTGAGCGGCTCGACGTACAGCACGCGGGTGTCGTTCATCGAGGTGGTAATGAAGATTCTCGGGAATTGCGCGGCGGCGACCGCGCCGGTGGCAGCCCCATCAGCACTGCCGTCACCGGCAGCCTCGTCGTTGCCGCCCTCGAGCACGGCGACCGGCACATTCTCGTATGGCGTGTACGACTTCATATACTGATACACCTCAGGGTCATGCAACGGGTCTCCCCATTCGTCCCATTCGGTGACGGTCAACGGCAAGTCCGGGTCAAGAATGGAGGTCAACGCGTCCACGAACGGCACATCCGCCTCAACACCGGCGTAGCATTCGGGCGCCATATTGGCAATCGCGCCCATCAGCAGACCGCCAGCGGATCCGCCGTTGGCCACGGTGCGCCAAGCATCAGCCAAATGCGCCTTCTGCAGCGCGCGTGTGGCGTCCACGAAGTCCTCAAAGGAATGCTTCTTGTTCAGTCTGCGCCCCTGCTCATACCAGGCGCGTCCCATTTCGCCGCCGCCACGAATATGCGGCACGGCGTACAGCACACCGCGATCCAACATGCTCAGACGAGAGACCGAGAACCCCGGATCGGAGGAAATCTCGTATGCACCATATCCGGTAATGAACATCGGCGAATCCTGCGCCGGGCAATCGCGGTGCCAGACGAGGGAAACAGGAATGCGTTCGCCGTCGCGCGCGGTAATCCACACACGGCGTTCCATGTAATCGCGTGGATTGAAGTTGCCCAACACGGTGGCTCGCTTCAGCAGCGCATCTTCACCGGTGGCGGGATCGATTTCGTGCAACTCGCCCGGGCGGGTGTAGCTGGCGAACGAGTAGCGCATGCGCGGCGCCTCATACGAGGGGTTGCCGCCGACGCCGATGGTGTACAAGCGCCGGGTCTCACCGGGCAGGTGGTCGTCGCTAGCACCATCGGAAGATGACGTGTGATCCGTGGGGGCCTCATCTTCGGTCCACAAGATTTCGCCATGATCGCCGGTGAAGTTTTCGCGATCGTCGGCAACCATGTCCCAGTCGTCCTCCAGGGCAGGCGGCAGCAATTCCGTAAACTGCCACGGCCGTCCGGCCAGGAAGTCGGCGGCAGCCGCGCTCTTGGTCATGTATGCCACGTGCGGCTGGCCGTCGGCACGGTAGCTCAGGGACACAAAGTTGCGATGCAACGCGATGCCTTCGATGCCCAGACCGTGGGCACCCTGCAATATCGCCGGATTGACGGCGTTGAAGTATGCCTCGGTAATCGGCTTATCCGGCTCACCATGTTCACAGCCGTACGGCGACCCGGCGGCAATGCACACGCCTTCGCCGAGTCGGTACGGCGGCTCATGGCCACGCATGTCAATGACGTCGATTTCGAAATTCGGATTGGCGGCGTTGTGATAGACCACGGCGAGTGGCACATCCGCACCGTTCTCCCCCGCGCCTTCAAAACAGGCAAAGCTCACATCATATTCAATATCGTTCTGACGCGGAATGAAAGCTTGGAATTCGCCTTCAGGCGTGGCCACCGGCAGCATCAGCACTTCGGTGGTGGTTTTGGAACCGGTGCCGATCACGATATTGCGCTCATCAAAACTGATGCCAACGCCCACCCAGAACCGTTCATCGGTTTCTCGGTACACGCACACATCCGATTCGACCGCCGTGCCAACACGATGCCGCCACACAGCGAGCGGCCGCCAGGAATCGTCCAATTCCACCCAGAACACCCATTGGCCGTCCGGCGTGAAGCATGCGCTGCCAATGCCGGTGAACTGTTCGGGCAGTTCGCTGACCGGCTCCCCGGTCTCCAGCCCGGCAAGGTCGCGAATGCGGAAATCATATCGTTCGTCTCCCGCAACATCCACGCCGTACAGCATCCAACGGCCGTCCTTGCTCAGATCCAAGCCGCCGAGCCGGAAGAAGTCATGTCCCTCGGATTCCTTGTTCGCATCAAAAACGACCTGTTCACCGGGCATGGAGCCGGGCGCGCCTTGCGGATCCACGACCGGCGGGTCCCAGTCATCGGCATCGCGCACGGGGATGCGGCATTGCACGCCATACTGTTTGCCCTGCTGCGTGCGGGTGAAGTACCAGTAATCATTGACGCGCGTGGGAACCGACATATCAGTCTCTTCCACATGCGATTTCAGCTCTTCAAACAACGTATGCCGGAAATCCGCCAGATGCGCCATGCGACGCTCGCAGTACTGGTTTTCGGCAGCTACGTAGCTGCGCACATCATCGGAGTCTTTGTCTCGCATCCACTCGTAATCGTCTTCGAAAACGTCACCGTGGAATTCGCGGCGCTTCGGCTCGCGCTTGGCGTAAGGCGGCATCGCGGCCGCGGCGTTTGTGCTCTCGTCAGTCATACCACGCGATTATAGGCGAGGCACCGCACCGGGACGCATTCAGTGTTCATCACGCCGCGCCTATCGCAACACCGTCTTCAGATACGGCAGCATGGTCTTCAGAATGTTCGAGCCGGTGGTGCCGGTGAATACTGGCACATCGGTTACCGGAGTCGGCTGGGTCGAGGTGAGCCCCGTCACCGACGCCAATCCGGTTGATTCGCGCGGGCTCAACTCGCGAATGACGATCGCCAGTACACGTCCGGGATATCTGCGGGCGATGGTGGCGTACGTGGTCGGGTCTTTCTGCCCGTCATCGCCCACCAGAATGAACTTCATGTCTGGGAAGTCGGCCATAAGTTGTTCGGCAAACTCAAGTTTGTGCTGGGGGCCGGTGGGTACGAAGGTCTTGGGCCTCGGGTCGAGGTCGCGCAGCAGCAGCGGGCCTTCGGGAAAACCATGGTCAGTGATGAAGTTGCGAATCGAACTCTCCACATTCCAGGGCGATGTCGAAAGATAGAAGAACGGTGCGCCGGGGAACAGGTCGGCGATGCGGGTGAACAGCACGCTCATGCCCGGCACGGAGGCTTTCTTCTTGGGGTCGAGGAACAGCAGGTTGTACGCGGCCTTCCATGGCACCGGGGCCTGCGTGATCATGATGGTGTCGTCCACATCGGAGATGATGCCGACTTTGGCACTGGCGGGGATGGTGTACAGGTTGGCGCTCACGGGTTTGCGGTTGGCCACGCTGTAGGAGACGCGATGGATGCCGGGCACCAGACGATGCTCGGCCACGAGGTCGAGGTATCCGGCGGAATCGGAGATGGCGTATTCGCTGCCGAGATCGCGCGTGCGGTCCACCTTGTCATAGACCTCGGAGACGCCGATCTGCACGGTGTTGAGCGGCATGTCATCAATGCTGGCCTGCACGTGGGTGCGCGGCGCGGGTATGGCAAGCATGCCGCGGATGCCGCGGATCAGTTCGCCGGATTGCGCGTGCCTGGGGGCGTATACCGTGCGGCAGATCAGACGCGAGTAATCGCCGGTGCCATAACCCACATAGGGTTCCACTCGCGGATACCAGTCCCATTGGCGCACCACCTGAGTGGAGATGCGTGACCATACGCCGAACACGCGGGTGACGGCACGACGTATGAATCGGGTGATCGGCGGCTTGACTTCGATGCGCTCACGCTTGGAGGGGGTGTCGAACGTCGTGGCAGCCTTGCGTGCGGGAATCGGCACGGTGGGCATGTCATCGGAATGTTCAGCGTTGCTGGCATTGTCGGCACCATTGGCGGATGCCTTGACGTCAGAGACTGGCGCGGTGGCGGACAGCGCTGCATTGCAAGCAGCAGCATCCCAAGGCAGTCGCTTGCCTGCCGCCTCAAAATCCTCGCGTGGGCTTCTCATAGACACCAATATAGGCCATACGCCTCATTTTCTTGGCTCCCCTCAGAGAGGGGAGCTCAAAAGGAACTACCGCACGACCTTCGCGTATTCGTCGGCGCTCAGCAGCTCCGGCTCATCGTCGTCAAGCTCGACCTTCAGCAGCCAGCCTTCGCCGTACGGATCGCCGTTGACCACGGACGGGTCGTCCGCCACGTCACGGTTCACATACTTGACCGTACCCGCCACGGGGCTGATCAGCGGCTGGACGGCCTTGGAGGATTCAAGCTCCACGATCTCGTCGCCGGCCTCCACACGGGCGCCAGGCTCAGGCAGATCCACGAACACAAGTTCGCCAAGCTGGTCGGCGGCGTATTCGGTGATGCCGATGATTGCGGGGTCGACCGAACGGTCCACCCATGCATGTTCCTCGGAGTATTCGAGGTGGTCGGGAATGTCGAGATTCAGCGGCTGTTCGTTTTCGTTGTCATCACTCATAGTCATAAGCCTAACCTATCTTCGCGGTCCGTCACAGCTCGCGACCGAGCCATTCCTCAATCATGTAGCGGGCGATGGTGGCGCGGCCCGGCGCCGCCATACGGCCGGCGATGAGCTCGGCCGTGTATTCGTCGCGTGTGACCCATCGCGCGGTCATGGTCTCCTCGCCGTCCACACGCACGTCGGTGGTGATCGCATGTGCCTTGAACGCCATCATCAGCGAAGCCGGGAACGGCCACGGCTGCGAACCCAGGTACCGCACCTCGCCAAGCTTGATGCCGGTCTCTTCCATGGCCTCGCGGCGGCAGGCGTGTTCAAGGTTCTCCCCCGCCTCCACAAATCCGGCGGACACCGAATACAGCCTCGAATCCTTCCATGCCGCGTTGTGTTGCAGCAGCAGACGGTCGTGCCCGTCCACGATGGCGGTAATGACCGCCGGCTCCACGCGTGGGAACAGCACACGGTTGCCGTCCGCCTCGTTGGTGCATCGCTGCGCCCATCCGGCGAGCGCCGGCCGGACCGCCGCGCCACAGGTGGGACAGAACCGCTGGCGGCTGTGCCAGATGCTTAAGGTGATGGCACTGGTGGCTTGCCCGGCCTCGCGCGCGTTGGAGTGAGGGGCAAATCCGCGCAGGTCCACCCAGTCGAACCGGGTCACGGCCTGTTGCAGCAGCGTGGGTTTCGGGGCCAAGGGCTGTACGGACGCGCCGACCGAATCATCGAAGGCATCGTCCGCACCTTGCCCGGCCGAATCCGGTACACCGAGCGGCCCGGCGATTTTGGCTGCGGCTACGCCGCCATTACCCTTGGCGTTTCCCGGCTGCCGTATTCCGGCGGCAGCACCTCCGCTGATGCCGTTCTTGCCCAGCGCGCCGTCCACAGTGCCGGAATCCTGGGTGCCGAGCACGCCGCCGACGGCACCGCCAACACCGGCAATCCCGCCAACACCGGGAACGCCGGCTTCCGGCACGCGCGTGATATCCACGGCGACCACGGATTCGCCGCGCGCCCCGACATAGGAGCCAAGGAACATGGCGACCGCTTCGGGGTAGCGTGCCAGTTCGGCGGACACATAGGCGCCCGGCAACGTGGCGAGCCGCATTTTCACGTTCTCATAGTCCACAAGCTCGCCTTGGCCGCGCGGTACGGCGACAAGTCCGCCGCGCGTAAGCACGACTTTGGTGGTCGGCTCGGCCAGCAGCTCGTCGATCAGGCCGGGTTCGCTTCGCCGGTCCACCTGATAGTCGATGTCGCCTTGTGCGAGCGGCAGGAACGGCAGCGCATGGGTCAGTGCCAGAGGCGAGAAATGAATGTCAGCGGTCATCGAGGTCTCCTATGCGTTCTTCTGCGCGCTCTGCACGCGCTTGACGAGCGAGAGCAGTGCTCGCGCCACGGTATCCGGATGTTCGACGGCACTGAAATGGCCGCAGTCCGGAATATCGATGAATTCAGCGCCGGTGATTCGTTCGGCGAGCGGCCGCATCACACTCGGATTGCTGGAGGGGTCCAGTTCGCCGGATACCACCAGGCTCGGTGCGCTGATCGTTTCCGGCACCGCCCCCAGTTCAGGCCGTCCGTAGGTCATGCGCTGACGCCAAGCCAGACCAGCCGGGTTCTGTTCGTTGATCCAGCCGGTCATGGTCGCGATGAATTCAGGAGTCTTCTTGACGGTGGAATCGCCATCGGCCGGTTGCGCGAAGTGCATCACCGGTTCGACCGAGTTCGTCTGTTCGGCGGCGTCCGCCATCTTCAGTCGGTTCTCTCCGCCCACGCCGTCGGACGCGGCCATCGTGTCACACAAGGCCAGTCCGGCCACCGTTTCGGGGTGCAGGCGCTGGATGTCCATCGCCACGTAGCCGCCCATCGACAGTCCGACCCAGATCGCCTGCTCGTAGCCGGCGGCCTTGATCAGGTCCACGTAGGCTCCGGCCAGGCGATCCAACGCCTCGCTGTACGCGCCGTTCGCCATGCGGGGGCCAGAATCGGCATCGCTCGGCACCGGGGATGCGCCGGAGCCGGCCATATCCGGCGCCCAAATCGGGAAGTCCGGCACATCGTTCAGGTCGGCGAAATCGGCGAGCGCCTTCGCGCACACGTCCCACATGCGGTGGTCCACCGGGTAGGCGTTCATCAGCACCACCGGCACGCCTTCGCCATCGCGATAGATATGATTGGCCAATTCGATTGCCATGAATTACTCCTTCACATTCACGTCCCACCAGCGGGAAGCAAAACAACTGTCAGATTCCGGCCCAGGCCAACGCCTGTCGCACGATGCGCCCATGGCCGTTGACCATCTGCGCCACGAACGTGTCCATTACGTCGCTCTTGGGATCCACCCATTCCACATCCAGCGTCTCATCCTGCGGCTTGCAGTCGCCGGCGATAGGCACCACGTAGCACAGTGCGATGGCGTGCTGGCGCGGATCGTAGTATTCGCTTAGTCCCGGCGTGGGGAAGAATTCGGCCACGGTGAACGGCTGGAGCCCGATCGGCAGCAGCGGCAAGGCGATATCGCCCAGGTCCTTGGCCACATTGCGGGCGATGGCCTCGCGCAACGTCTCGTGGTACAGCACACGGCCGGTGATCAGCGTACGCTCGATCGACCCGTCCTCGGATACGCGCAGCAGCGAGCCCACCTGGGAGATGCGGCCCATCTCATCGGTGCGTACGGGCACGATCTCCACATACGCGATGGGCATCTGATGGCGCGCCCGGTTGATGTCGGACGGCCCCAGCCAGCCCGGCGGGTTGCCATGACCGGAACCGCCTCCGTGGATGAAGTCCTCGGGCGTGATGTTGTCGAATTCGCCGCGGCCACGGCCGGCATCATAATCGCCCTCGTCGGGCACTTCATCATTCATGACTGGCATGCATCCCATTATTGCGCGCAAAATCACGCCACGCGTCACCTTACGGCGAAATCTTGGGAAACGTTTGGCCGGCGGCGGAAAATACGACACAAATGTTGGGTGGTGCTGGGAAGCTGGTAGCCAGCAGGGAGCCGACGGCCACGAACCGCACGGCCCCAAGCGCCAAGACGTATTGCATGAATAAGGCAATCGCCCGGCGGCCACGCATGAGGGCCGTACGGCGACGCCAAGGAAAACACAGAAGAAGGGAACATCATGGCAACCACCGCCATCACCTCCGCCGATTTCGAGAAGACCATCACCGACAACGAAATCGTGTTCGTTGACTTCTGGGCCACCTGGTGCGGCCCGTGCCGCGCGTTCGGCCCGATTTTCGAGGCGGCCTCCAACGAGCCGGAGAACGCGAACATCGCCTTCGTCAAGGTTGATATCGACGCCAACCAGGATCTGGCCCAGGCCGCCGGCATCCAGGCGGTGCCCACGCTGATGATCGCCAAGCAGGGCGAGGTCATCTTCCAGCAGGCCGGCGCGCTGCAGGCCGCCGATCTCGACGATCTGATCGCCCAGGCCAAGGCACTCGATCTGGCCGCCGCCAAGGCCGCCCAGTCCGGTGCCGACCAGCAGGCCTGAGCCTGATTTTCCTTCATCCACTGCGCCGCCTATCATGGTGGTCAGTGTGAAATCCGATCAAGGAGCGCAATGACGAGACATGCCAAGCCGACCCGTATGCTCAGACCGTTGAACAAGCGCCAGTGGATGAAGATCGCGGCTGTGGTGGCCGCGGCAGGTCTGCTCGGCGCGGCGGGATTGGTGTCGCGCAGTTTCTACCATGCTGATGATGTGAAGCCGATTTCCACCATCACTTCGTTCTCCGCCACCGATTCGGCCGCATCCCGTTCTGCCACTCGTGGCGCAATCAACAGCGCCGACAAGAACACCACGTTCGTTACGGTGAAGATTAATGGCGATTCGCGCGTAGTACTTGGCGAAAAAACCAACATGACCACCGTCAAGGACGTGCTGGAGACGGGTGATATCACGCTTGACCCGGATGATGCCGTATCTCCCTCGCTGAAATCCAAGGTCACCGAGGCCACCGTGGTCACCATTAATCGCGCGGATGCCGATGTGGAGACCAACGATACCGAGATCGCCTTCAATGAAGTACGCAAGGAGACCAGCAGCCTGCCCAAGGGTCAGGAAAAGGTCGAGACCGAGGGCCAAAAGGGCATTATGGAGACCACCTCGCTGATCAAGCGAGCCGGCGACAAGGTCATCTCTTCCAACGTATTCGCCTCATGGGTCAAGAAGACCCCGGTGGATAAGGTGATCCTGGTGGGCACTGGTTCCACCAAGTCGCCGTCGACGTCGTCATCATCGTCGGCCGATCTCGGCACCACTGTTCCGGCTGGAGAAGTTCAGTCCTGGGCGCATCAGTATCTGTTAGACAACGGGTATAGCGAAGCGGACTTCACCGCTGCGAACTACATCATCAACCACGAGTCCGGTTGGAGATGTAGTTCGCAGCGGTGAAGTCCGCTTC
>OHVO01000985.1_pt1 | contig 10599 bp, 10 predicted proteins | sample 1579371 | NCBI WGS metagenome assembly OHVO01 (sample SAMEA3882557, study PRJEB24775) | human gut metagenome | biome: human-associated habitat; feature: intestine environment; material: feces | place: Netherlands | collected 2009/2010 | reverse complement strand
GCCGTTTATGTTGGCAGATACGATACGGTTTCTGTCTGTGTTTGAAAGATACATAAGGGGCTTTTCACCTAGGACATTGCAAAGCTCATTGTAGGTCATTCCCACATAGATATCCTTTGTGACGTATGCACCATTGTAAAGCTCTACCCTTGTGACAGGCTCGCTTTCATCAGCATAGCCCTTTCCCGCTTGAGTATCGTAAGCCGCTCTGCCGAAGTGATACTGAGGAAAAGCCGCACACTTATACATGGAATCGTAGCCGTTCTGCACGAATGTAGGGTAAACAAGTTCGTAGTTATTGTCAGACATTTTGAGCATTTCGCCTACAGTTTTTGAGAAAAACTGCTCTCCCGAAAAATCTGCCCCCGGCATGACAGTGCTTGTATTTCCGTCTGCGTTGTTATTGTCGCTCTGAGTATCTGTAACAGGAGTATCCTGCGGAACAGGTGCAGTTGTTACGGCGGCGTCAGTCACCTTTTCAGGCTTGCTTGAGAGTTCAGGTATGCTGTCAGTTTCAGACTGTGCCGCACTGCTGTCTGGTATCTTTTCTGATGAAGTATCCGCCGTGCTGCTGTCAGGGATACCCACACTATCGTCGCAGTCGCTTTCAGAAACGCTGCTGCTTATATCATGAACACCAAAACCGTTGTTATTCACGCCACGCAATGCTAAAGGTATGCTCACCGCAACCACCACCGCCGCAGCCGTGCCGACTATCTTCACAGCAGCCGTTGAACTCTTTACAGCCGTCACAGGTGCAGCCGCTGTCATGGCATATTTTTTCGGCAGAGCCGTTCTCATCATAATGCTCACAGGCACAGCCATAAGTGCACCGCCCTCAAAGACACGCTCTATCTCTTTCTTTATCTTCGCCCTTGCCTTGAAAAGCTTTTGCTTTGCGGCATTTTCGCTTATCTCCAGTATCTCAGAAACTTTTTTCAGCGGCATTCCGTCATAATAATAAAGTATCACCGCAGACCGCTGCTCAGGTTTCAACCCCTCTATGACCTTTTTCAGGCTGCGTTTTAACTCCTTGTTGTCGGCATAATCCTCAGGTAACATGACGGTATCGTCAGTATGGAGATCTTCGCTGACGTTTTCGTCATCAAGGCTTATGTTATCCTCTCTGCCCTTTTGCCTGAAATACATTCTGCACTTGTTGAAAGCAATGGAATGCAGCCATGTTTCATAGTTTTCAGCCTCTTTCAAAGCCGTTATCCCCTGCATCGACGCCAAAAAGCTGTCCTCAGTGATATCCTCTGCGATATGCTTATCACCAACGTTTTTGAGCACAAAGAAATACAGCTTGTCATGAAACTCTCTGTACAGCTCCTCAAAAGCAGCTTTTTCACCCTTTTGAGCCTTTTCTACAACGGCTCTCAATTCATTCTTGTTCATTCACATATCCCTCCAAGACCAGTTTGTCAATAATTTTTTTCATCTGTTTCTCCGCCTCTTTATCGGTCTGCCGAACTTCCTCGCTCATAGACTGCAAAACAGAGAAAATGATTTTGTTTAGCTCTGCATTTATCATTTTGTATCTCCTGCCTGAACTCGTTTTGCCCTTTCATATACTTAGTTGCAGTTATTTTCATTTGGTTACCAAAGAAATACGCTTTTGTATATATGCACAAAAACATTCTGCGACATCAGTCAGTTATGCACAAAGCCATTATAGACCCATGGTCTTACGTCTAATTCATATTATACTACATAAATTTGCCATAATCAACTGCTTTTTAGTATGTTTCAGTGCATGGCACAACAAATTGTTTACATATCATTAATGGAAAAGTTCTTGTTTCTTTTGTGCAAAGTGCTATAATCTAGTTGAAAATACGGAGAGAGTTCCGTATAAAATAAACATATTAAACAAATTGGAGGTAATTCATTATGATGGGAAGACTCAGAGCAATGCGTGAGCCGCTCAAATATGTTCAGGGAAGAGATGCAACACTCAAATTCCACGAGGAAATGGGCTATATGGGCAAAAGATGGCTGTTTGTATGTTCAAACAGCGGTTATAAAGCCTGTCATGACAAAATAGAAAAGAGCTTTGGCGACCTTGATGATTACAGACGTTACGAGATATTCGGCGGCATATCGAGCAAGGGCGAGATCGCCAAAATGGAAGAGATAGTTAAGGCTGACAACATCGACACCGTTGTTGCAGTTGGCGGCGGAAGTGCGGTAGACACTGCAAAGGCTACGGCTTTTTACACTGGCAAGCACATTGTTATCGTGCCGACTGTTGCGGCAACTGACGCACCTTGCACAGGTCTGTCAGTAATATACAATGATGACCACAGCTTTGACAAATATCTTTTCTACCCTACCAATCCTGACGCAGTAATGGTAGACACAACAGTTATCGCAAACGCACCTGTGAAGTTCCTTATTGCAGGCATGGGCGATGCACTGGGCACATATTTTGAGGGCAGAGCGTCCATAAGAACAGAGTCTGCAAGCCTTGAGGGCACAGGTATCACAAGAGCAGGTCAGGCACTTGCAAGACTTTGCTACGATACACTGAAAACATACGGTAAGCAGGCTGTTGAGGCTTGTAAGGTCCACGCAGTAACACCTGCACTGGAGGCTATCTGCGAGGCTAACGTATATCTATCAGGCGTTGGTGCAGACAACGTAAACTGTGCTGCTGCACATTCATTCTACAACGGTGTGACATCTCTGGGAATCAAGCACGCAGACCATGGCTGCTGTGTAGCACTTGGAACGCTGGTACAACTTGTACTTGAGGGTGCACCAAAGGAAGAGTTTGAAGAGGTACAGAACTTCTGTCTTGAAGTCGGACTTCCTGTTACACTTGAGGAAATAGGCGTAACGACCCCTGAGCAGGTGGAAACAATCGCAAAGAATGCTTGTATCCCTGGCGAAACCATCCACAACCTTGCAGGCGACGTACAGCCTATCGAGCTTTATGACGCTATCATGCAGGCAGACGCAATGGGAAAGATAGCACTTGGTAAATAATAAGAACTTGATATAGAAAAAGGCAGCCGTTTATACGGTTGCCTTTTTTGCGTGTATTGGGGTACAAGGTCATACCAATTTTTATGTTCTAAGTCCTTATCCATTCATTATTGATTCAAACAGGATATGATCTATAATAACAGCCATTATCTGACTCCTTCTTTACACACTTAAACTCGGCTTTATCTTTTTCAAAACTTGCATATTTTACTTGCGTACTTTCGTTTTGTCTATATGGATAAATAATAAATTCAGGTATTTTATTTTCAAGATCATTATCTGAAACGTCGAAAGTTTCTTCATAAACAACGTTGTTCTTATTCAAAAAAATGATACCATAGTTCAAGTCAAGGTATGTGTTATAATCTATATCGAACACATCACATATATCCTTCGTTTGCGTTGACGGTCCATATACTATACACTTATCCCATTCAAAATCAGTAATATCTGACATACTTATATTGATATCGGCAGCGTTGCTGCATTTTTCTATGATTTTATCCTCTATTGTTTTCGGGTGAGATAATTTTGCTATTAAAAAAAAGCCCAATATGGCACATATACACAATACTCCAATTAAAATCACTCTAATGCTTTTTTTCATTTTTATCACCAACTTTTTTGATAAGTACATAATAGTGAAAAACTACTTATGCTTGTCCTTATGTATCCGCCATACTGAACAAAATATTCCGGGGATACTTCCCCAGTCAATAAGAAAACCTATCCAACATAGTTTTCTAACATCGTTATTTGGAAAAAGCAACAGTCCCACCATAACCAAAACACCGGCGACCAGCGGCGCAAATGAGCCTATGTGCTGCTTTTTTACATACGCAAGCCAAAAACCTATCCAGTTGCATATAATACCGTACACGCCCAATAGCAGAAAGAATATTGATAAGATATACAATAATATTTTCATGTTATAAACTCCTTGTACTATTAATGCGGCATGGTTTTCTCTTTGGTGTGTGTACATTTTAGCAACGCCCCACACTGGCTCGTTACTTCCGTATTATACCATAATATATGTTGTATTTCAATAGTTTTATAAAATAACTTAACAGACATACCGGCATTGTGCCTCAAATCCTTGCCCCACAGTTTTTCAAATATTAAATAATTGTAAAAACGCCTCAAGTTTTCTTGACTTGCATCTTAGACGAATGTATAATATCGTTATAGACAAACGTCTAACACGGAGGTGTATCATGATAAATAATATAAAAAAACTCCCCGACGCAGAATTTGAGATAATGAAAACTATTTGGAGTATGAGCGAACCTGTCACAAGTTCTCAGATAGCAGAAAAAATGAGCGACCGTAATTGGAAATTACCAACTCTCATATCATTTCTTAAACGCCTTATTGAAAAAGGATTTTTAAGAACGGAGAAAACAGGTAAGGAGCGTCAGTATTATTCGCTGGTATCCCAATCGGATTATCTTAAATTTGAAACAGAAAATTTCTTTGGCTCGGTCCATAACAACTCACTTTCAAGCCTTGTTACAAATCTATACGAAACTGATAAGCTAAGCAGTCAGGATATCGATGAGCTGATACGTTTTCTTGAAGAAGTAAAGGACAGAAATAATGATAAATAATTTATTTACATATTTTATACGGAGCAATGTACTGATAGTGTGCCTGTATCTTTGCTGTAAAATATTTTTAGCTGTAGGCAAAAAGCGTCAAAAATTATCATTCTACAAGGTATGTTCAGCGTTGTCATTGCTGATAATATTCCCCTTAGACCTGACCACTCTTATTCCTCACCAGGCTGTCACCGCTGACGTAGTTCAGAATATTTACGTACAAAAATACATTTTTACAGAAACGCAGCATATTCCAGCTGTCAAGAAGATAATGCCTTTTCTTGTTGCGGTCTGGTGTATTGGTGTAGCTTTCAACAGCTTTGTTTGCATTTACAAGTACCTTGCCTTAAAGCGCTTTGTTGACCGCTGGGCAACAAAAAATGGTGTATACAAATGCGGCAATAAAAGCCTGAAAGTAAAAAAGTGCCCAGGCATTTCAAGCCCTATGCTTATGGGCGTGTTCGCCCCTGTAATAATTCTTCCTGACAATATCGCAGCTGATAATTATGATGTGGTATGTATGCACGAAAAATTTCACTATCTTAATCACGATATATTCATAAGGATAGTAATGCAGGTCGTTTGTATAATCAATTGGTTTGATCCGCTTGCATACAAGCTTTCACGCAGTATGAATTTGCTGTCTGAGATAGCTTGCGACGAAAAAGTTGTCAAGGAGATGAATGATACCGAGAAATATAACTACTGCGGTATGCTGATAAACAGATGTGAAAATGGTAAACAAGATACAGCATTTTCAGCGTGTTTGTATTCACAAAAAGAAAAGGTGAAAACTAGGATAAACGAGATAACTGCCAAGAAAAAGAAGTCATATGCAAATATTATAATACTTGTTGCTATAACTTTGAGCACGCTTATCCTCTGCTCTTTTGTTGACATTAATATCGATGACGAGCTAAGTTCGACCCACACCTTTAACAATGGTGAAATGGTAACAAAAGAGCCTGTTTTCGTGAATGAAGGTCAAAAAATAACTATAAAGATCGAACTTGACCTGTCCTCTGATTATTCAGACAAAGACGGAGAGTATATTGAACTAGGCTACTATCAGGACGGAACAGAACACAGAATTTTCTGTGACAAGACTGCAGGCAACGAGATAAATTTTACCGCTAATAAAGACGGCGACCACACTTTTTATTTAAAAAATTACTCTGCATATAAAATAACCCTTTCGGAGTTTGACGTCAATGTTCAGTAACAAACAAAACCTCCTCTCGTGTATTTTATGCGGATATATTCTTGGCTGTTTGTATACCATGCTTATCAGCGACGCCGATCCTATCTCAAAGTATTATGTATCGAACTTTTCGCTGCTGCAATTAGTCATTCCCACCATCGCATTTTCAGCAACACTTTGCCTTATAACTGTTTTCAAAAGAGTTAATTTAAATTTGCTTTTGACAGGATTGATATTTGCTTATTCGTTGATATCAATATGGAAAATGACCAATACCACAGCATATTTCGGCTTTGCCTGCATTGCTGTTTTGGCTATAATAATATTTAGGTTTGCTGATATAAAGGAAACTGAAATATTAAAATGCCGAAAAACGGAGATAATTTCAGTTCTGTTGTTCACGGTGATATCAGTAACAATATTGATGATCGGCACCGTATGCAGACTAAAAAGCTATGAATCATCGTGCTTTGATATGGGAATTTTTCTGCAAATGTTTGAATATATGAGTAAAACGGGCAAGCAATACACCACGGTCGAACGAAATGTGCTTATGTCACATTTCAATGTGCATTTCTCACCCTGCTGGTATTTGCTGCTGCCAATATATATGATATTTAGAAACTCGGTTGTTTTAGTCATATTGCAAGTGCTTATCATTGCAAGCGGAGTATTGCCGCTGATAAAAATATGCAGGCTTTACAAGCTCGGCAGAACTGACACCGTTTTGTGCAGCATAATGTATCTTTTCTACCCTGCATTTTGCAGTTCTCAGTTTTTTGATATCCACGAGAATATGTTTTTGCCTGCATTTATATTGTGGCTGTATTATTTTATGTGCAAGAAAAATCACATTGGTGAAGTTGCAGCGTGTCTGCTTATACTCTCAGTCAAAGAGGACGCAGGGGTATACATCATTTGCCTAGGTCTGTATTCCTTGTTTTCCAAAAAGAAAAAGACCAGCGGTTTACTTATCACTATAATCGGCATACTTGGCTTTATTGGCACAAATTTATACATAAACATTTTGGGCGAGGGTGTAAAAGTAAACCGATATGACATTTACTTGGCCGAAAACGACAGCGGACTTATTGCGGTGATCTTAAACGTCATAAAGAACCCGGCATATTTTGTGTCAAATCTGATAACAGTAGATAAACTGCTTTTCCTGCTGTTGATGACAGTGCCTTTTATTTTTGTTTGCTTTAAAATAAACAAAGCGTCAGATCTGTTTTTGCTCGTTCCGCTGATAATCGTTAACCTCAGCACAGACTACACATATCAATATAATGTAGATTACCAATACGTTTTCGGAAGCGGAGCAATGCTTTTCTGTGCTTTTGTTAAAGAGGTATCAACATTAAAGCAGAAACGAAAGGTATTACTTATATCTGCAATGTCAGCGGTCATACTTTTCTCTGTTGCGGTCAGTGATAAAATACAGTTATACACCGAGCGGTATGAAAACACTGCACTTATAACACAGACCAACGAATTTATCGACACCATAGACAGCTCCGCCTGCATATATGCAGACACATATATAATACCGTCGCTTTACAAATTTGATAATGTATATCTTTTGGATAATGCTGATGTTTCAAAAGCTGAGATAATACTTCTTGACAACCGCAAAAGCGACTATCAGGAAAAGCTTGAGAAGTATATGAAGATGTTTTCGATTTGCGAGGTTCATGGGGTGGTCACGGCGGTGTATTGATAATATATGATAAGTACCGCAGAAAAAGTTGATATAACCAAGTTGAGCTTGGCACAAAGCAGACCAAGGTATCAGTGAGCATATTATAGTATTTAATATCAAAAATGACCGCCGCACAGATTTGGTTCTGTGCGGCGGTAATTTTATCTGCTATGAATTATTTTTCTTGCTGTAATACTTAGTCTGCTTATCGTAGACCACCTTCGGCGTGTAACGTTTTATCGCCTTGTTGTTTACCTTGATATCAAGCTTTTCTACCCAGCCTGTCAATTTCTCCTGGAACTCATCGCTCTTCATTTCTTTAAGAAGATCTTCGTGATTATCCTTGGCATATTCTGTATCTCTGTCCTTGATGTCGCCTTTGATAAGAATGTAGTAAGCGTTGTCGTCCTCGTAAGCTGTTGCAACGTCTGTGTCCATGCCGCTTACTTCCTTGAGTATCTTTCCGTTTGTGGTGTCCTTCTGAGAATCGTCCATTGTGCCGTAATTCATCATCTTTTCGTTTGCATACGGGTCAGGTGCAGAAGAAGAACTGTCTGCGGAAGAATCTGTGTCTGACGCTGCTGTGCTTGAATCTGCTGTGCTGTCAGAAACTGAAGATGTGTCATCGCTTGCTGTGGAGCTTGTGTCGCTCTCTGCTACAGAAGAAGTGTCGTCAGAAGTCGTGCTGCTGTCTGCGGCTGATGAATCGCTGTCAGCGGCGGAGCTTGAATCTGAGGCTTTCTTTGATGCAACATAGTCGTTGTACTCGTCTATAATGCTGTCGAAATCGTCAAACGAAACGCCCTGAGCCTTTTCAAGGAACTCATCTCTTTTTGCCTTGGCTTCCTCATTTGCAGCGTCTGCTGAGTCTGTAGAAGAATCGGTGGCTGATGATGAAGAATCAGTTGATGCTTTAGTTTTTGCAAAAGAAATGGACTTATATCTCAGGTAGTTATCATCAAGATACTTCACCATTTCATCGTCTGAAACGGCTTCCTCGCCGCCCTCTGCATAGTAGTGATCAAAAAGCTCTTCCCTCATTTTCGAGCCTTTGAGTGCAAGCTTTACAGATTCCTTTGAGATACCCTCTGACTCGTAAAACTCACCCTGAGAATCCCATGTGCTGCTTATGCTGTCATTGATAGACTTGAGGTCCTCGTCTGAAAGGGTCAGACCTAGCTCGTTGAACTTGTCAACTACAGCCGCATACTCCTTAGTTGCAGTGAGAGCATAATCTGAAAGATACTCGTCAAATGCCTTTCCGTCTACTTTCTGATCGAAATAGTCCTTTTTGATGCCGTTCTGATAATACATCATAGTCATTTGATATGACATCTCAGTAAGCTCATTATAAATGTAGATTCCTGCGTTTATCTTGCTGTCACCTGCTGTCATCACATAGCTTGTATCCGAACAAGCAGTGAGGCTTGCAGAACAAAGCAGAGCGGCAGTAAGAGCAGCCGTTATTTTTTTAGCTTTAGCCATTTTTATTATCCATTTCCTTTCCGAAAAAAATCATCGTTCCAAAAGGCACAAAACCGCCTTAACTTTTACATTATACTACATTTGCGGTGATAAGTCAAGGGGCGTGAGGGGGATAGTTTGGGTGCTTATTTTTGATGCTGACAACTTATACGAGGATATTTTAGCTTATGTACGCAGAAACTCGCCAACTCAGGATATTATTAAGGCAGCACCGCACAAATCTCGTGCAGTGCTGCCCTAAAGTTATCAAAAGAAAAATTTATTATCAGTCCTCCGCAGGTCTTAACATACCCAAGAACGCAGTGAATGAGTCTGCCACCTTTGACAGCACCCAACCTGAGTCCTCGCTCTCTTCGCTTTCAGCGTCTGCCGCTTTTTCGTTGGTAGCAAGGGCATACCCCAAGTTAAAATACCTGTTGCCGTTATTCTGATCAAGCTTGACCGCTTTTTTATAGCTCTCGACCGCCTTTTCATACTGTCCCAAAGACATATACGCATCTCCTGCACATTGATAAGCGTCAGGATTTTTTGGAGCAAGCCTAATTGCCTCATTCGCTAAATGAAGAGATTCGCTGTTTTGACTGTTTATGAATGCAAAGTGCGAATCTGCTAAAAGCTGTGAAACTTTTTCTTGGTTTGTGGGCATTTTATCACCTCCATATTGTTAAAGTAAAATAATTTTAATTGCCAACTATTAGTTTTATTGCTTTTATATTTTTGATTGCGATTAATCCCATTGCTAAATGAATACACTTTTACAATTTGACACAACTAATCTTTGTTGGGAGCTCTTTCCAGAAATTTTCCAACTGTATTCCAGAACTAATGTCTTTTTGTCTTAAGCTTATATAAGTCAAAACATCTTCTAAAGAATCCAATAACCCATATTTATTGACATATATACCTTTTGCATTTAAATCGTCTTTAAAATAGTTATATTCATTTTTTAAATACGAATAATATACATTACCAATGCAATCAAAACCTAATAATTTAGTTGGCAATTTAATTTCAGGAACAACGATTTCTTTGTTAGTTGTTTCATACAAAAGAATATTCGACTTTAGCCCATTGTTTTGACAATATTGAAAATATTTATATACAAACTTAAAATCAGGGACAATATGTTGCATATCATATTGCAGAAACCAAGTGTTATCTGCTTCCTCAGTTAACATCATAGCATTCTTATCATCATCTACATCTTCAAACGGCCATACATTATATGTATAATCATTATCTTTTACCTCGGATACAACATAACCATTTCTATACAACTTCATTATCTCACTCTCCTAATCAATAATTTCCACATGAGAATTTTTGCCTGAAGGAACATGTAAATGCGGCTTACCTGATATACCTTCAGCCAATTTTGCTGGATCCATTCTATTGAAATGCGGTGGGTCTATACGAACTTTATCCTTGCCAAGTCCAGCTGCTCTACATCTATTTACATAATCTTCTGCCTCTAATCTTGTGACACGATTTATCTTGCTAATATTTTTTCCTTCCTTAACCAGTTTCTGCTGTTCTGGAGAATATTGTTTTCCATATTCTTTGCCAGCATTATGCACCAACACGCCCAATGTACAAACATGATAAGTATGGAAATCCTC
>OHVO01000981.1_pt1 | contig 10611 bp, 8 predicted proteins | sample 1579371 | NCBI WGS metagenome assembly OHVO01 (sample SAMEA3882557, study PRJEB24775) | human gut metagenome | biome: human-associated habitat; feature: intestine environment; material: feces | place: Netherlands | collected 2009/2010 | reverse complement strand
TGGAACGTGTAGGACGTACATGTCCTGAATGTGGTGGCGAACTTGTGTATCGTAATGGACGTTTTGGTAAGTTTATTTCATGCATCAACTTCCCAACATGTCGCTACACAGAAAATAATGAAGATCAACTTCCAGAAGAGGCAAAAGAAGAAAAGATTTGTCCAAACTGCGGAGCTAAAATGGTTATTAAAAAAGGTCGCTATGGTCAATTCTGGGCATGTTCGAATTATCCGGAATGTAAGACAATTGAATCTTTAAAAAAGAAAGCTAAACCTGAACCAACCGGTGAGATGTGTCCAGAATGTGGGCATGAGCTTGTAAGAAGAAAATCGCGTTTTGGCACAACTTTTATTGGTTGTTCAAATTATCCAAAATGCCATTATATAAAAAAGGAACCTAAGAAAAAAGAGGAAGAAAAATAATGGAAAGAGTTACAGTTATAGGAGCAGGACTTGCCGGATGTGAGGCAACTTGGCAGCTTATAAAAAGAAACATTCCCGTTCGATTAGTTGAAATGCGTCCTAAAAAGGAAAGTCCAGCCTTTCATACGGATCGTTTTGCAGAACTTGTATGTTCAAATTCACTTCGTTCAAATGCGATGAATAATGCAGTAGGTATATTAAAAGAAGAACTTCGTCAGATGGATTCTTTAATTATGAAATCTGCCGATATGCATGCGGTACCTGCAGGAAGTGCATTAGCGGTTGATCGAGAAACGTTTTCTCAATATATAACAGACACAATTAAAAATCATCCATTAGTGGAAGTTGTAAATGAAGAAATGACAAGTTTACCTGAAGGACCATGCATTATCGCTACTGGACCTTTGACAAGTGATTCTCTAGCGAAGGCTATACATGATTTCACTTCTGAAGATACTTTCCATTTCTATGATGCAGCAGCACCTATTATTGAAAAGGATTCGATTGATTTTAGTAAAGCCTACTATAAGTCTCGCTATGACAAAGGTGAAGCAAGTTATATCAACTGTCCGATGAATAAAGAGGAATATGAAATCTTTTACAATGCACTCATATCGGCAGAAAGAGCTCCTTTGCATGATTGCGATGTCAGCAATCCGAAGGTGTATGAGGGCTGTATGCCTGTTGAGGTAATGGCACAAAGAGGCGAGGGAACACTTCGCTTTGGACCTATGAAACCTGTCGGTCTTGTGAATCCAAAGACAGGTCACAGACCTTGGGCGGTTCTTCAGCTCAGAAAAGAAAACAAAGCCGGCAATATGTACAATCTTGTAGGATTTCAGACCAATCTAAAATTTCCCGAACAGAAAAGGGTGTTTTCACTGATTCCTGCACTTCATAACGCAGAATTTGTCCGCTACGGTGTTATGCACAGAAATACTTTTCTTGATTCGCCGAGAATCCTTAACAGCGATTTTTCTGTTAAGGATAATCCTAACCTTTTCTTTGCAGGTCAGATTACAGGCGTTGAGGGGTATATGGAATCAGCCGCATCGGGAATTATGGCAGGTATAAATGCTTGTCGAGTTGCTGAGGGGAAAAGCACAATTACATTGCCAAATGATACAATGATTGGCGCACTTTCGGCATACATTTCTGATTCGTCGGTCAAAAAGTTTCAGCCAATGGGAGCAAATTTCGGAGTTTTGCCGGAGCTTGAAAACCGACCGAGAGATAAAAAAGAGCGTGGTGCGGCGTATTCCGCAAGAGCGTTGGAAAGCTTAGATAACTATTTAAAGAATATTTAAGGTGAATGGAATGAACATAATTGTTGACGCATTCGGCGGTGACAACGCACCCTTGGAAATTATCAAAGGCTGCGTTGAGGCAGTTGCCGAATATAACATAAACATAACCCTGACAGGTGATGAAACCGAGATTAAAAATGTATTTTCGGAAAACTCACTGTCAATGAATAATATTGAAATCTGCCATTGCACACAGAAAATTACAATGGAAGATTCTGCGGAGTCTGTTCTCAAAGAAAAAAAGGACAGCTCTATGGCTGTAGGTCTTCGCTTGCTTAACGAGGGCAAGGGCGACGCATTTGTCAGCGCAGGAAACAGCGGCGCATTGTGTGTTGGTGCAACTCTTGCAATAAAGAGAATTAAAGGAATAAAACGCCCTGCGTTCGCTCCTGTTATGCCGTCTGAAAGCGGATTCTTTATGCTTATGGACGGCGGTGCAAATGTTGAGTGTCGTCCTGAAATGCTGTATCAGTTTGCTGTTATGGGTTCAATATATATGGAAAAGGTTATGGGTATCAAAAAACCCCGTGTCGGACTTGCCAATGTCGGTGCAGAAGAACACAAGGGAACAGAACTTTACAGAAATACGCATGAACTTCTTCAGAACAGCAACTTGAATTTCATCGGAAATGTAGAAGGCAGGGATATTCCGAACGGAGTGTGTGATGTCGTGGTTTGTGACGGATTTACAGGCAACTTGATTCTCAAAACCTATGAGGGTGTTGCCCTTGTAATGATGAAACAAATCAAAAATATGTTTATGGGCAGTGTCAAAGGTAAGCTTGCCGCAGGTCTTGTTATGAAGGACCTCAAAAATATGAAAACACATTTTGATTATAACAGATACGGCGGCGCGCCTATTCTCGGTGCATCAAAGCCTGTGTTCAAAGCACACGGAAGTGCCAAGGCTGTTACAGTTAAGAATGCTATCAGACTTTCTGTTGAATATGTAAAAGCAAATGCTATTGAAGCGATTTCTTCATCACTTTAATTTTTGCAAATAATGTCGCTTTAGGAGTTTTATAATGGAAGATTTACAAAAGAGAATCGGCTATACATTTAAAAATACAGATTTGCTTACAGAGGCACTTACTCATTCTTCTTATGCAAATGAACATAAAGCCAAGCATATAAAATATAACGAAAGACTTGAATTTCTCGGTGATGCAGTACTTTCAATTGTCGTTTCCGATTACATTTTTAAGCATTGTCCGGAACTTCCCGAGGGTGAACTGACAAAGCTCAGAGCGTCACTTGTCTGCGAGAAAACTCTTTTTGAATTTGCAAAGCAGATTGAACTCGGAAAGTACCTTGTGTTAAGTAAAGGCGAAAGAAACAACGGTGGTGCAGAACGACCGTCAATTCTTTCCGATGCCTTTGAGGCTTTGATTGCAGCAATTTATATTGACGGCGGCATTGAGCCTGCGTCGAAACACATTCTTAATTTTGTAATTCCTGCAATCAAGAACTCAAAGAAGAAGAAACTTAACGATTATAAAACCGCCTTGCAGGAGATTATCCAGAAGAATCCCGGTGAACAGCTTGAATATGTTCTCGTTGGTGAAAGCGGTCCTGACCACAACAAGCACTTTGTTGTTGAAGTCCATCTCAACAGCAATGTAATAGGAAAAGGCGGCGGCAGAAGTAAAAAAGAAGCGGAACAGCAAGCCGCCAGAGAAGCTTTGGAGCTGATGGGTTATTAAACACAGTAATGTATCAATTTTTATTCCGCACAACGGTTGTCCGCATATGTGCAGTTTTTGCAATCAAAACAAGATAACAGGTCAGGCATATCAGCCGACTCCCTTTGATGTTGAACAGACACTTGATAAAGCGGCTTCTGATTTGGGCGAACGCACCAAAAATGCAGAAATTGCATTTTTTGGCGGAAGTTTTACAGCTATTGACAGAACCTATATGTTATCTCTCCTTGATGCAGCTAAAAAGTTCAGAGATAAATTTTGCGGAATAAGAATTTCTACCCGTCCCGACTATATTGACAAAGAAATTCTTGATATTTTGAAAAGCTATGGTGTGACATCAATTGAACTTGGTGCACAATCTATGTCAGACGATGTACTGCTTGCAAACGACAGAGGACATAGCGCAGAGGATGTTTTCAAATCCTCACAGCTTATTAAAAGTTACGGCATTTCACTTGGCTTGCAGATGATGACGGGACTGTATAAATCAGATATTCAAAAGGATTTATACACAGCCGAAACATTTGTGAAAATAAATCCCGATACCGTAAGAATCTATCCTACGGTCATTATGAAAGATACAAAGCTTGCCGAACTTTACCTTAACGGAGAATACATCCCGTACAGTCTTGAAAAGTCCGTCAACCTTTGTTCAAGGCTGATTGAGCTTTTTGAAAAGAACAATATAAAAATTATCAGGCTCGGACTTCATTATTCCGACAGCCTTGTAAATAACAGCTACGGTGACAACTATCACCCGGCTTTTAAGGAATTGTGCGAAAATAAGCTTTTTTACGATAAGTTTATCGAAAAAGCAAATGAGTTTTCTAACCCGAATGAAATTAAAGAGGTTATCGTCAATTCTAAATCCCTGTCAAAATTTCTCGGACAAAGAAAAAGTAATGTAAAAAAATTAAATGAACTCGGATACGATTTTTCGGTTTGTTTTGACGATACTTTGCAGAAATATGAATTATATTTAAAATAGGAGCTTGCTGATGCGATTAAAGTCTTTGGAAATTCAAGGTTTCAAGACCTTTCCCGATAAAACTAAATTATCCTTTGAACAGGGAATTACCTCTGTTGTAGGTCCTAACGGTTCAGGCAAAAGTAACATCAGTGATGCTATCCGCTGGGTTCTCGGTGAACAGTCCCCGAAGAGCCTTCGTTGTGCCAAAATGGAGGATGTTGTCTTTAACGGAACAGATAAGCGTAAAAGACAGGGCTATGCCGAGGTTACTCTGAATATTGACAACAAAGACCGTGCTCTTGATTTTAACGGTGATGACATAGCCGTTACAAGAAGATACTACAGAAGCGGCGAAAGCGAATATCTTATCAATAAAGCGGCTGTTCGTCTTAAAGACATCAACGAACTCTTTATGGACACAGGCCTCGGTCGTGACGGTTATTCAATGATCGGACAGGGTAAGATTGACAGCATTGTTTCTTCAAAAGGTGAGGACAGACGAGAAATTTTTGAAGAAGCTGCGGGTATTTCTCGCTACAGATACAGAAAAATTGACGCTGAGAGAAAGCTAAAAAGTACGGAGGACAACCTTTTAAGACTTCGTGATATTGTAACCGAACTTGAAGAAAGAGTCGGTCCTCTTGAAAAGCAGTCTGAAAAAGCTCAAAAATTTCTTGAATATTCGGAAGAAAAAAGAGGTCTTGAAATTGCACTCTGGCTTTTAACTCTTGACCGTTCACAAAATGAATTAAAGGTTCAGGATGAGAAAATTTCAATTGCAAAATCTCAATATGATGACGCAGAAACCGCACTTGAACAAATTCAGACCGAAAGTGAAGAAATTTACATAAGAAACGGTGAGTATTCTTCTAAAATAGAAAATATCAGAACCGAAATTGCAGATATAGAATCACAGATTTCCGAAAAGCGTTCTTTTGTGTCCGTTGCCGAGAACGATATTCTTCACAGCAACGAAAACATTGAAAGAATAAAAAATGATATTGCACAGTTTGACGTCAATGCGGATGAACTTGTAAAAAGAATTGCCGATAAGGAAAAAGAAATTTCGGAGCTTGACGCGGATATAATCGCCAAAAAGAAAAAGTACAGCGAGCTTTCGGAGCAGCTTAACGAAATTAATACGACTTCAGGCAAAAGCAGTGATGTTTTGCAGGAAATTACTGCCGAGCTTTCTGTTCTTACTTCAAAGTCGGCTGACGCAAGAGTTACCGAGATGACTGCCGAAAGCACGGTTTCGGAGCTTAATTCAAGAATAGAATCTTTAATTTCATCTAATGACGAAAAGAAAACGCAGTCTGAAGAGCTTGCCGATATTTCAAAAGATTACGAAAATAAAATCGGTGCTGCAAAAGGAAAAATTGAATCGCTGAAAAATACAATAGACGGTTTACAGCTTAAACTGTCTTCAAAAGAAAAGAAAAAAGACGAACTCCGTGAAGAAAGTAACAAACTTATGCTTGATGTCAAGGAGCATATGAGAAAAATTTCATTCCTTGAAAATCTTGAGCGTAATCTTGAGGGCTTTTCAAAGAGCGTAAAAACAGTTGTCAATGCTCAAAGTCACGGCAAGGTTCACGGAATATGCGGTCCTGTTTCGCGAGTGATTTCAGTTCCGAAAGAATACGGAGTTGCAATTGAAACTGCTCTCGGTTCAGCTATGCAGAACATCGTAACCGAAACCGATGAGGACGCAAAGCAGGCAATCAGATATCTTAAATCCGTTGACGGAGGTAGGGCAACATTTCTTCCGCTTAACACAATCAAGCCGAGAGAACTCCGTGAAAACGGTCTTGAAGGTTGCTACGGATTTGTAGGGGTTGCCGCAAATCTTTGTTCATGCGATAATAAATACAACGGAATCCTCTATTCATTACTCGGCAAAATTGTAATTGCAGAGGATTTGAACTGTGCAACAACAATTGCTAAGAAATATTCTTACAGATTTAAAATTGTAACTCTTGACGGTCAGGTTGTTAATGCCGGCGGTTCACTCACAGGCGGTTCGCTTAACAGAAACACAGGACTTCTCAGCAGAGCAAGTGAGATTGAAACACTCAAAAAGCAGACAACTGTTCTTGAACAGAAATCAAAGGATGCAGAAAACAGAAGTGTTGAAATTTCTCGTGAATATTCGGCATTTGAAGCTCAGCTTCTCGGTTCACAGGCAGACCTTTCAAATCTTCGACAAGACCTTGTAAGGCTTGAAGCCGAAAAGAGAGCCTGTGACAATGAGCTTGCAAACGCGGGTGCTTCTGTTGAAAACGCAATGAATGAAATTACAAATTGCCGACGGAGAATTGAAATTCTTGAAAAAGATAAAAATTCCGCGAAACAGCTCCTTGTTGAACTCAATAAGAAAATTTTTGCCGCTGAGGAAAAGGTGAATGAACTCACAGGCAGCAGAGCAGAGCTTACAAAAAAGCGTGAAGAAATTTCTTTGCAGTTACAGAATCTGCGGCTTGAAATCGTTTCTTCACAAAAGGATATTGACGCTCTTAATTCTGATATTGTTTTTGCAAAATCAACAGGCAATGAAAACCTTGAAAGAAAGGCAGAACTAAATCAAGAGATTGAGAGAATCAAAAGTGTTATTCTTGAAAAAACAGCACTTATCGAATCTGCAAAAGCGGAAATTGAAAGGCTGATTGCAAATCAGAACGAACGCTCAAAGGCTATTGAAAAAATCAATGCCGACAGAGAACAGCTTGAAAAACGCAGTGCCGAAATCAGAACGGTTGAGCGTGATAAAACATCAGAGCGTGAAACCTCAGGCAGAGAGCTTGCAAGACTTGAAGAGAGAAAAATCAACATTCAGAAGCAGTATGATGATATTATCTCAAAGCTTTGGGAAGAATATGAGTTGACAAGACGAGAGGCAGAGGAATGTGCCGTTGAAATTGATGACTCAAAACAGGCACAAAGGCGGCTTAACGAGCTTAAACAAAAAATCAGGTCTTTGGGAAATGTAAATGTGTCCGCTATTGAAGAGTACAAAGAAGTTTCCGAGATATGAATTTATGAGCGCACAGGTAAATGATGTTGAGAAGTCAAAGAAAGAGATTGAAAAGCTTATTACTGACCTCACAAAGCAGATGAAGGAAGTGTTTGTGGAGAGCTTTGACCAAATTAACAAGAACTTTACCTACACCTTCAAAGAACTTTTCGGCGGCGGTACAGCGTCACTTTCGCTTGCGGATCCGGAAAATATTCTGACAAGCGGAATTGATATTCTTGTTCATCCGCCGGGTAAGATTGTTATAAATCTTGAGGCGTTGTCAGGCGGTGAAAAAGCGCTTGTTGCAATTGCACTCTATTTTGCTATAATGAAAGTAAGACCTGCTCCGTTCTGCGTAATGGATGAGATTGAGGCGGCTCTTGATGATGTAAATGTTTACCGTTTCGCCGCATATCTTCGCAGAATGACAGATAATACACAGTTTATTCTCATTACGCATCGCCGTGGTACAATGGAAGAAGCAGATGTGCTTTACGGTGTTACAATGCAGGATGAGGGCATTTCAAAATTACTCGAGCTTCGTTCAACCGAAGTTGCTGAAAAACTCGGTATAGATTCAAAGTAATTATAAGGAAAGTGATAATATGGGATTTTTCAAAAAGATTAAAGAGGGACTGAAAAAAACTCGTGACGCGGTTGTAGGTCAGATTGATTCAATGCTCAAATCCTTTACAAAAATTGATGATGAGCTTTTTGAAGAGCTTGAAGAACTGCTCGTTATGGGTGATGTAGGTGTTCCGACAGCCGAAAAAATTTGTAAAGAACTCAGAGAAAGGGTAAAAAAGGAAGGTATAAAAGATCCGTCCGAAATTACTTCGCTTCTCAAAGAAATTATTGCCGATATGCTCAGGGGTGGTGAAGAGCTTGACCTTGCAACATCTCCGTCAATTATTCTTGTAATCGGAGTAAACGGTGTAGGAAAGACAACTACAATCGGCAAGCTTGCAAATGTACTTTCAAAAGAGGGCAAAAAGGTTATTCTTGCCGCAGCCGATACATTCAGAGCTGCCGCAATTGAACAGCTTGAAATTTGGGCAGACAGAAGCAAGTGTGAAATTATTAAGCAGAAAGAAGGCAGTGATCCTGCTGCTGTAATTTATGATGCAATTTCAGCCGCAAAAGCAAGACAGGCAGATGTAATAATCTGCGATACTGCGGGCAGACTTCACAACAAAAAGCACCTTATGGACGAGCTTTCAAAAATTAACCGTGTAATTGACCGTGAGCTTCCGGATGCGTCAAAAGAAAAACTTCTTGTTCTTGATGCGACAACAGGTCAGAATGCGGTTAATCAGGCTGAACAGTTCAGAGAGGCAACGGGAATCACGGGTATTGTTCTTACAAAGCTTGACGGCACGGCAAAGGGCGGTGTGGTTCTTGCAATTAAGGACGGTCTTGGCATCCCTGTTAAATATATCGGCGTCGGTGAGCAGATTGACGATTTACAGCCGTTCAATCCCGATGCTTTTGCAGATGCACTTTTCAGCGTTAAGGAATGATGAATATGAAGTTTATAATTGCAAGTAATAATAAAAAGAAGCTTGCCGAACTTGAAAGAATACTTAATCCGCTCGGAATAAATGCTGTTACTCCGAAAGAAGAGGGAATATCCCTTGATGATGTCGAGGAGAACGGGACAACCTTTGCCGAGAACGCTTTCCTTAAAGCAAGTGCGGCTTATAAAAAGACCGGACTTCCTGCCATTGCCGATGATTCGGGTTTGTGTGTAGATGCTCTTAGTGGCAGACCCGGCGTTTATACGGCACGCTATGGCGGTGAAGGCTTGACAGATGAAGAAAGATACATTAAACTTCTTGATGAGATGAAAAATGTCGATGATGACAAGCGTTCCGCTCACTTCACTTCTTCAATCTGCTGTATTCTTCCAGACGGTTCAAAGATAACAGCCGAGGGTATTTGTGAAGGTAAAATTGGTTATGAGCCAATCGGCAAAGACGGATTTGGCTATGATCCGATTTTTATGTTTGGCGACAAGAGCTTTGCAGAGCTTTCAGCCGAAGAAAAGGATGCAGTAAGTCATCGCGGAAAAGCGTTAAGAGAGCTTAAAGCAAAACTGGAATACTATTTCAAAAACAACTGATTTGAAAGGATTTAAAATATGTTAAACAGCAAACAGAGAGCATTTCTCAGAGGACTTGCGAATCGTATTGACACAATTCTTATTGTCGGCAAGGGCGAAATTACGGATAATATCATCAAACAGGCTGATGACGCTCTTACCGCAAGAGAAATTATCAAAGGTAAGGTTCTTGAAAACAGTGCATATTCCTCAAGAGAGGCCGCCGAAGCTATTGCAGAAAAATGTTCTGCGGATGTTGTTCAGGTAATCGGCTCAAAATTTGTACTTTACAGAAGAAACGATGACGAGCCTGTTATCGAGCTTCCAAAGGCAAAGAAGTAATTATGAAAACAGGTGTTTTCGGCGGAACCTTTAATCCGGTTCACAAGGGTCACATAATGCTTGCGGAATATTGTATGGACAGCGTTGGACTTGACCGCATTATTATGATACCTACGGCTGTTCCGCCGCACAAAATAAGCAATAATCTTGCAAGCGAAAATGACCGTCTTAATATGTGTAAGCTTGCGTGCAGGGGTAAAGAAAACTTTTTTGTGTCTGATATTGAAATTAAAAGGCAGGGAAAAAGCTATACTTATGAAACCCTTACACAATTGAAAAAAATTTATCCTGATGATCACTTATATACAATAATGGGTGCGGATATGTTTCTGACTCTGGATAGGTGGAAAAATCCTGAAATTATATTTGAAAAATCGTCAATAATAACAATTCCCCGTGATGAAGAAAACAAGCATGAACTTGAGAACTTTTACAATAAGGTTTTGAAAGCTATGGGAGCAAGTTCGGTTATTCTTCCAAATCCCGTAATGAGCGTGTCCTCAACATTTATAAGGGAAAATCTTGACAATTTTAATTTGATAAGCGATATGCTTGATAAAGGCGTTTACGATTATATTATAAAAAACAATTTATATCGGAAGTGAGAGCTTTGAATATATCTGATTATAAAAAAATAATTAGTGAAAGAATGGGTGATTACAGATTTAATCACAGCGTAAATGTTGCGAAAGAGGCCAAAAAGCTTGCAAAGTGTTACGGCGGCGACGAAGAAAAGGCTGAGATTGCCGG
>OHVO01000971.1_pt1 | contig 10658 bp, 3 predicted proteins | sample 1579371 | NCBI WGS metagenome assembly OHVO01 (sample SAMEA3882557, study PRJEB24775) | human gut metagenome | biome: human-associated habitat; feature: intestine environment; material: feces | place: Netherlands | collected 2009/2010 | reverse complement strand
TCCTTGGCGACGATGCCGACGCCAGAGTCTTTGGCGATCTTATATTCGATGCCTGTGCCGACATAAGGGGAATGCGGCATGAGCAGCGGAACGGCCTGACGCTGCATGTTGGCGCCCATCAGGGCGCGGTTGGCGTCGTCGTTGGGCAGGAAGGGGATCATGGCCGTGGCGATGGACACCATCATACGGGGGGAGATGTCCATATAGTCCACGTATTCCGGCTCCACCTGGATGGTCTCGTCCTGGTGGCGGCAGGTGATACGGGGGCCGATGAGGCAGCCGTTCTCGTCCACAGGCTCGGCGGCCTGACCGACGATATACTGATCCTCCACGTCGGCGGTCATATAGGTAATCTCGTCGGTGACATGGCCGGAGGGCCGGTCCACCCGGCGGAAGGGGGCCTCGATGAAGCCGTACTCATTGACCCGGGCATAGGTGGCCAGATAGGAGATCAGGCCGATGTTGGGGCCTTCAGGCGTCTCGATGGGGCACATGCGGCCATAGTGGCTGTAGTGCACGTCGCGGACCTCCATGTTGGCGCGCTCGCGGCTGAGGCCGCCGGGGCCCAGGGCGGACAGGCGCCGCTTGTGGGTCAGCTCGGCCAGGGGGTTGGTCTGGTCCATGAACTGGCTCAGGGGGCTGGAGCCGAAGAACTCCTTGATGGCTGCGGTAACGGGTCGGATGTTGATGAGGCTCTGGGGCGTGACAATGTCCAGATCCTGGATGGTCATCCGCTCCCGGATGACCCGCTCCATGCGGGAAAAGCCGATGCGGAACTGGTTTTGCAGCAGCTCGCCCACGCAGCGCAGGCGGCGGTTGCCCAGATGGTCGATATCGTCCTTCTGCACCAGGCCGTGGGCCAGGACGTTCATATAGTTGATGGAGGTGAGGATATCGTCCACGATGATGTGCTTGGGCACCAGGCGGTCGGCCTGCAGGCGGCACTGCTCGATAAGCTCCTCGCCCTGATACTGGCCCATCAGCTCCTGCAGCACGTCGAAGCGCACCCGCTCCTTGATGCCGCACGCCGTCTTGGGGTCAAAGTCCACATAGCGGCTCATGTCGCACATGCGGTTGGTGAAAATGCGGATGACCTCGCCGTTTTCCAGCCGGACCTTCACCATACCCACGCCGATGGCGTCCAGGGTGCGGCAGTCGTCGCCGGAGAGGACGTGGCCCTCCTCCAGCAGAAGCTCGCCGGTGGCGGGGTCGGCCACGGGCTCGGCCAGCTTCTGACCCTTGGCCTGGGCCCACAGGGTCAGCTTCTTGTTGAACTTATACCGGCCCACGGTGCTCAGGTCATACCGCCGGGGGTCGAAGAACAGGCCCTGCATCAGGTTCTCGGCGGAGTCCAGCGTGGGGGGCTCGCCGGGGCGCTGCTTGCGATAGATCTCCAGCATGGCCTCCTCATAGGACTTGCAGGTGTCCTTTTCCATGGTGGTCACGATGCGGGGATCGTCGCCGAAGCGGTCCAGGATCTCGCCGTCGGTCTTCAGACCCAGGGCCCGGATCAGGCAGGTGATGGGGAGCTTGCGGTTCTTGTCGATGCGGACCCAGAACACCTCGCTGCTGTCGGTCTCATACTCCAGCCAGGCGCCGCGGTAGGGGATCACGGTGGACGTCAGCAGGGGCAGGTCGGTTTTCAGGTCGATCTCCTTGCCGTAGTAGATGCCGGGGGAGCGGACGATCTGGCTGACCACCACGCGCTCGGCGCCGTTGATGACGAAGGTGCCGGAGTGGGTCATCAGGGGGAAATCGCCCATGAAGATCTCCTGCTCCTTGATTTCGCCGGTCTCCTTATTGTGCAGGCGCACGCTGACCTTCATGGGGGCGGCATAGGTGGCGTCCCGGGCCTTGCACTCCTCCACGTCGTACTTGGGCTTCTCGTCCATGCTGTAGTCGATGAAGCTCAGCTCCAGGTTGCCGGCATAGTCGCCGATGGAGGCCACGTCGGCGAAAACCTCCCGCAGGCCGGTGTCCAGGAACCACTGATAGGATTTCTTCTGGATCTCCAGCAGGTTGGGCATCGCCATGACCTCTTCGTGTCTGGCAAAGTTCTTGCGCAGGGTCTTGCCATAATACTTGTCCTTGGCCATCTTCAATACTCACGCCTTTCTTTTCGCATTTTCTCCGTGCTTTTCCTTGGGACCCGCTCTCCCGGGATTTTGACACGCTCGGCCCGGTTGTTTGTTTTCGCCCGGGCCCACTTGTAATTTCGGGGGAAAGCTGGTATCATAACAGCAGATTTGAAATGGGGCATCAGGCCCCATTTTCTCAATATAGCGTCTTATTGTACCACAGGCGCGGCCCCTTTGTCAACATAAAACCCCGCCGGGAGCCCGATTTTTTCGGATTCCCGGCGGGATTTTTCGCAGGCACCGTATTTTTATGCTGCGCAAGGGATTTTTCGAAATTGCGGGCATTTCCCGCGCGATCCGCCGGACGGAGCCGCGGACGGTCCGCAAATGCGTAGCCTTGCAGCGCGCCGGAAAGCTCCATCCCCGGGTGTCTGGCCCGGGGCCGTTTTTTTGACCGGAGAATGCCGGAAAATTTGGAAAATATTTTGGCATTTTATGCCGATACGTCATTGCATTAAAGCCCAAAAGCTGGTATAATATGTAAGTTGCGCTGAGCTTTTATGCAGCGGCGGACAATATATTTTATAGGAGGAACGAGATGACAGCTATCAAACGGTGCTGCGCACTGGCTCTGGCGGTTCTGATGATCCTGACCGCCCTGCCGGTGACGGCATTCGCCCAGGCAGCTGAGCAGGAGGTCAACGCCTCCCTGCAGGAAACCACGGTCAGCGGTATCGCCAACGATATCGCCCGCCAGGTCCTGCGCAGCGGCCAGAAAAACGGCGAAAAAATTCAGATGGAGAACACCGCGAAGCTCGACGACAGCGACGAGGTCGAGATCATCGTGGTGGTCAACGACTCCGTGGCTGACCCGGATTCCCGGGCCCAGGTCAACGCCCTGCTGCGCACGCAGAAGAGCGCCCTGGCTCAGATCAACCGGGCCATTGACGGGCAGGTGGAGCCCCAGCGGCAGTATACCACCCTGCTCAACGGCTTTTCCGCCACAGTGACCTATGGCCAGTACAAGGCCATCCGGAAGCTGGACTGCGTGCAGTCCGCCTTCATTTCCCCCACGTTTGAGCTGCTGCCCGACACCGCCAACAGCAACCGGATGATCGGCGGCGGTATCTATAATACCACGGGCTTCACCGGCGAGGGAATGCTGGTGGCCATTCTGGATACCGGCGTGGACATGGGCCACGAGATCTTCAAGACCGCCCCCAAGAGCCCTTCCCTGACCCGGGAGAAGCTCCAATCCACGCTGGAGCAGTACGACTTCCAGGTGGAGCAGATCATCCGGGGCATCAGCGTGTCCGACCTGTATTACAGCGCCAAGATCCCCTTCCAGTTTGACTACGGCGACAGGGACAAGGACGGCATGCCCGGCGATAAGGGCAGCCACGGCACCCACGTTGCCTCCACCGCCGCCGGCAACACCGGCGTCAACGAGGCCGCCATGGGCGTGGCTCCCCAGGCCCAGATCATCAACATGAACGTGTTCAAGTCCACCGGCGGCGCGTCCTATGCGGACATTCTGGCCGCTCTGGAGGACTGCATCCTGCTGGGCGTGGACGTGGCCAACCTGAGCCTTGGCTCCGACTGCGGCTACATCGACTATGACAGCGAGGACGCCTTCACCAAGAGCCTGCTGGACGTGTTCGAGCGCACCGGCGAGAGCGGCGTGTCCCTGGCTGTGGCCGCGGGCAACGCCTATAACGCCGCCTATGGCGACGCCTTCGGCGGCAAGGCCCTGGCCTCCAACCCCGATTACGGCCTGGTCAGCGAGCCCTCCACCTATGGCGAGTCCCTGTCCGTGGCCGCCGTGTCCAACGGCATGGTCAAGGGCCCCTATGTCACCGTGGGCGGCAAGAACCTGGCCTATCAGGACAGCGCCACCATCAGCGAGGACGAGAACGCCAAGCCCTTCCGCAGCCTGTCCGCCCGGGGCTCCATCGAGTATGTGGTGGTTCCCAACTACGGCGCGGAGGAGGACTATGCGGGCCTGGACCTGACCGGCAAGATCGCCCTGGTGCAGCGGGGCGGCGGCATGTACTATGAGCAGAAGGAGCGCAACGCCGCCAACGCCGGCGCCATTGGCATGCTGGTGTACAACAACGTCCCCGGCATGCTGTATATGTCCATCACCGACTGGAAGATCCCCTGCGCGTTTATCTCCCAGGCCGCCGGTGAATACATGAAGCAGCAGCAGACCAAGACTCTGTCCGTGGCCTCCGCCGACGCCCTGGTGGAATCCCCCACCTATGGCATGGCCGACTTCTCCAGCTGGGGCGCTACCCCCGAGCTGACCCTGAAGCCGGAGATCACCGCCCCCGGCGCGGGCATCTATGCCGCCGTGCCCGGCGGTTATGAAAGCATGGACGGCACGTCCATGGCCTCCCCCCACGCGGCCGGCGGCATGGCCATCGTCCAGCAGGCCCTAAAGGCCCGGGACAACAGCATGACCGGCGCCCAGCGCAAGCACATGACCGACACCCTGCTCATGAGCACCGCCCATGTGATCTATGACGACAACGGCGTGCCCTATTCCCCCCGGAAGCAGGGCGCTGGCCTGATGAGCATCAACGACGCCGTGAATACCCGGGGTTATCTGTCCGTGGAGGGCATGGAGCGTCCCAAGCTGGAGCTGAAGGACGATCCCGCCATGAAGGGCGTGTACACCATGAACTTCACCGTCCACAACACCGGCAGCGACACCCTGTATTACGACGTGACCCCCCTGGTGCTGACTGATACCACCGAGGCCTATGTCAACGGCAGCGGGCAGGAGTTCTCCACCATCAGCGGAAGCTCCCGGCTGCTCCCCCACACCTTCACCACCAACTGCGGGAATAACCGCGTGTCCGTGGCTCCCGGCAAGACCGCCGACGTCACCGTCACCGTTACCGTTACCGGCGAGGGCCGGAAGATGCTGGCCCAGTTCCCCAACGGCAGCTATGTGGAGGGCTTCGTGACCCTGACCCAGGTGGCTGCCGACGGCAGCGCCCTGACCGACCCCATTGACCTGGGCCTTCCGTTCCTGGCCTTCTACGGAGACTGGACCAAGGCCCCCATCATGGATTCCACCGATTACTGGGAGACGCTGGACGGCTCCGCCAGCCAGGCCCAGGCGTACATGAACACCGCCTTCTCCTCCTCCAGCGAGAACACGGTGGATACCTATCTGGGCGACAACAACTACACCACCGTGCCGTATCTGGCGGACCGCAACGCCATTTCCCCCAACAACGATGACTTCATGGACAGCCTCACCGGTATCTACACCGGCCTGCTGCGCAACACCAAGAGCCTGAAGTATACCATCACCGGCGAAAACGGCCAGGTGTACTACAGCAAGGACTGCGAGTATGTGGGCAAGTCCATCTACAGCTACGACTATTACCGCATTGTGCCCGCCGGTGTGGACGCCGAATATGACGGCATCGAGCCCTGGTACGGCACCGATTCCCACAACGCCAAGCTGCCCAACAACACCAAGGCCACCGTGACCATCGAGGCCACCCTGCCCTATGGCGACGGCGTGGGGACCAACCAGAAGCACTCCTGGTCCTTCCCCATCACCATCGACACCGAGGAGCCTCATGCCGACAACCTGAAGGTCACCGAGTCCGAGGGCCGGTACTATCTGAGCCTGGACGTGTCCGACAACCAGTATGTGGCGGCCGTGGTGTTCTACAACATCAAGAACAGCGAGATGCTCTATGGTATGCAGGGCTTCGGCGAGGACAAGCCCGGCGTCACCAGCCACATCAAGGAGTATGATATCACCGGCTTCGGCGAGACCTTCGGCATGATCGTCCACGACTACGCCGGCAACTCCAAGGTGTATACCGTCCGTGCTCCCGGCAACCCCGACGATCACGGCACCATCACCCCCACCAACATCCTCTGGACCGAGAACTTCAACGAGAAGTGGCTCCCCGACGACTGGAGCGTCCAGAGCAAGGGCGGCTCTCTGAACACCTGGTACCGCGACGAGGACTACATGGCCGCCGTGGATCATGACGACGACAACCAGCAGGACGAGTGGCTGATCTCCCGCACCACCGATATTAGCGGCGTGGATACCGAGGTCCACATGGTCTTCGATTTCTACACCACCTATTGGTACACCGTGGAGTATAAGCACTGCAACCTGCAGGTCATGGCCTCCGGCGACGGCGGCGAGAACTGGCAGGAGATCTGGAACCTGCAGCGGGATTCCGGCCTGTTCACCGCCTGGACCAAGACCCAGGCCAAGGTGACCATCCCCGAGAGCCTGCAAAACAGCAAGGACCTGCGCTTCGCCTTTGTCTACACCGGTAAGGGCGGCTCCACCCTGTCTATGGACAACGTCCAGCTGTACGCCGAGGAGCGGGACAACTATGTGTCCGTCACCGCCGCTGCCGGTGAGGGCGGCACCATCACCCCCGCCGGTCAGACCCTGGTGAAGAAGGGTACCAGCAAGACCTTCGACATCGCTCCCGCCCAGGGCTATGAGATCGTCAACGTCAACGTGGACGGCGCCGATCTCGGCCCCATCAGCTACTACACCTTCCAGCGGGTGGGCGTGGACCACACCATCTCTGCCACCTTCCAGAAGGCCCAGCCGTCCGGCGAGACCGTCACCCTGACCACCACCGCCAATGAGGGCGGCTCCGTGGCCCCCGCCGGTCAGACCAGATACGCCCCCGGCGCAAGCGCCGAGATCACCTTCACCCCGGACCCCGGCTATCAGCTGGCCTCCGTGAAGGTCAACGGCCGCACCGTGGACGTGACGGACGGCGCCTACACCCTGGTCATGGACCAGAGCTATGCCGTGTCCGCCGCCTTCGAGAAGATTCCCGACGTCCCCGTGGTGATGTTCCAGAACGACTTCGAGGACGTGGCCGGCGACAGCTTCCCCTTCCACGGCTGGACCGTGAAGGTGCAGGATACCAGCAGCACATGGAAGCAGTATACCTATTACAACTGGAAGAACGAGGGCAATGATTCCAAGCACGCTTACATCAGCAATGACTGGAAGGGTGCACAGGATGAGTACCTGATCTCCCCGGTGGTGGACCTGTCCGGTACCCGTGACGGCGTTCTGACCTTCGACTTCGCCTACGGCGAGTACGGCATCAAGAACAAGACCTTCACCGCTACGGTGGAAGCTTCTACCGACGGCGGAAAGACGTGGAACGCTATCTGGAACTTCCAAGACAGCTATACCGGCCAGCAGGCCAGCAACTACATCATTTCCGGCAGCGCAGAGGTTCCCGTGCCCGCCGAGTACAATGTGGACGGCGTCCAGTTTGCCTTCCGCTATGTCCATCCCAATGAGGACACTACCGGCCAGCTGGCCATCGACAACGTGAAGCTGATGGCGGTGGAGGACGGCCCCGTGGCCCAGAAGTACACCATCACCGCCACCGCCGGTGAGGGCGGCTCCATCACCCCCGCCGGTGAGGTGTCCGTGAAGGAGGGCGCGTCCCAGACCTTCGCCATCGCCGCCCAGGAGGGCTATGCCATCGCCGATGTGCTGGTGGACGGCCAGAGCGTGGGCGCGGTGGACAGCTACACCTTTGAGAATGTCACCGCCAACCACACCATCGCCGCCCTGTTCACCAAGACGGCCTCCGACGTGCAGTTCGACAACGACTTCGAGTCCGAGAACTTCCCCGGCCACGGCTGGACCGTGAAGGGCACCCGTACCGACAACCCCTATACCTGGTACAAGGGCACCAATACCAAGCTCAATTCCACCAAGCAGGCCCGCATCGACATGGATTACTATGAAGATCCCTGGGGCGGCGGCTGGAGCGTGGGCGGCATCCGCAAGCCTCTGCTGCCTATGGCAGGCGGCAGCGATAAGCTGCAGGATGAGTATCTCATCTCCCCGGTGGTGAACCTCACCGGCAAGACGCCTACGCTGAGCTTCGATTACCTGCTGTTCAAGTCCGTCATCGGCAACTACTGCTCCGTGACCGTGGAGGCCACCACCGACGGCGGCCAGACCTGGACCACCATCTGGACCGCAGCCGATCTGGAGCCGGTAAGCGGTTATTGGTTCATGGGCACGGCCAACGTTGCCGTTCCCGCCGCCTTCTGCACGGACAATGCCCAGTTCGCCTTCCACTTCTATAAGAAGGCCAACCGGGGCTATGACGATACCGACGCCATGTTCGCCATCGACAACGTGACCATGACCTACGGCGTCACCGATCCCTGCGCCGATGGTCATACCCTCACCGCCGTGGCGGAGGTCCCCGCCACCTGCGAGGAGACCGGCGTCAAGGCCCACTGGGTGTGCTCCGTCTGCAGCAAGCTGTTCAGCGACGCCGATGGCAAGAACGAGACCACCCTGGAGGCCCTGACCATCGGCGTGCTGGGCCACGACTATGGCGAGGCCGCCTGGACCTGGACCGGCTACGAGTCCGCCAAGGCTACCTTCACCTGCAGCCGTGACGCCAGCCATGTGGAGGAGGTCACCGCCGCTGTTACCAGCGAGATCACCACCCCCGCTTCCTGCGAGAGCACCGGCGTCCGGACCTATACCGCCACGGTGACCTTCCAGGGCAAGAACTACACCGACACCCGCACCGAGACCCTGCCCTCCCTGGGCCACAAGACCCAGCTGGTGGGTGCGAAGCCCGCCACCTGCACGGAAAGACGGCTACACCGGCGACGAGGTGTGCACCGTGTGCCAGGAGGTCGTGAAGAAGGGTGAGGTTATCCCCGCTCTGGGCCACAAGACCCAGCTGGTAGGCGCCAAGGCCGCCACCTGCACGGAAGATGGCTACACCGGCGACGAGGTCTGCACCGTGTGCGGCGAGACCGTGAAGAAGGGCGAGGTTATCCCCGCCACCGGCCACGATACCCAGCTGGTGGGTGCCAAGGATGCTACCTGCACCCAGGACGGCTATACCGGCGATGAGGTCTGCAAGACCTGCGGCGAAACCGTCACCAAGGGTGAAGTTGTCAAGGCCACCGGCCACGACTACAAGGACGGCAAGTGCACCAACTGCGGCGAGACCGACCCCAACTACAAGCCCGCTGAGCCCGAGAATCCCGGCGTCAAGACCGGCGACGAGGCTCACACCGCTCTGTGGCTGGCTGCGGCCTCCGTTTCCCTGCTGGCTGCCGCCGCCCTGCTGCTGGGCAAGAAAAAGCACCTGAGCTGACCCCAAAAAGTCAGGTAATAGCAATAGCCCCGGGACGCTATCGCGTCCCGGGGCTATTTGTTGCTTATGGGAGAAAAAGCGGTCAGCTCAGGCGCTTTTTGCGGCCGATGGTCAGGGCCATCAGCAGGGCGGCCGGGATTATCTCATAGCCGCATGCGCAGGGTGAGCAGTATGCTCAGGACGCGTTCTTTCATAGCTTCGTTTTCTTTTCTTTGTCCTCCGGGGCCGCCGGGGCGGCGGCCTGTGCTTCCTCCGACAGGGAAAACTCATAATGCATAGCCAGGGCCTGGAACAGCTTCTGCATCACCTGCTCCGCCACGGTGCGGATGTCCAATCCCTCCACAAAACGCAGAATCTGCTGCACCTCCTCCTCCGGGACCTTATAGCCCCGCAGGCTCAGGGTCAGGAACATCCGCAGCTTCTTCTCCAGCGTCAGCGTCCCATCGCAGGGGCGGACCATGTAGCCCCGCATAAGGCCGGCGGAGCCAAGCTCCAGGGTGTAGAAGTCCTCCTCCGTCAGCTCCGGCTGATAGGGGCCGAAGATCCGGTACAGCTCCCGGGCGGTGGCCCGGAAAATAAACTCGGACACCTCGCTGTGGGTATAGCTCTCCACATAGATCTCCCGCAGGTTCTCGTTCAGCTCCGTCAGGGTCATCTGGATGGCGGTCTCCGCGGCGTAGACATAGGCGGGGGGCAGCTGCTTCCCGGTGACGTCCCGAGCCATGGAGAACTGATTGGAGAACATGAACTCCGCCAGCTCCGTCAGGACGCCGTCCTTGGCCCGGAAGATATTCTGGAAAATGCTGTTGGACACCGCCGCCTTGTGAACGATCTCCGCCACGGTGGTTTTTTTGTAACCCTGCTCCAGAAACAGCTTGACGCAGACCGTCAGGATCCGTTTTTTGGCGGGCAGACTGGCGCTTGTGATGGTCGTAATACGCACTTCCTTCCCTATATTTGGCATGCATGCCATAATTGTAACAGAGATTTTCGGAAAAGGCAAGGGGAATTTGGAAAAAAGCCCCGCGCCCCGGACGGGACGCAGGGGGCGGGTCAGAACAGGTCCAGGGTGTTGTCCAGATACAGGGCCTCCCGGACGTGGATATGGTACTCCGGGCGGGTCAGGTAGTGCAGCAGGAACTCCAGCAGCAGGGCGGTGCCCAGGCTGCGGCCCTCGATCTTGAACTGGGAAAAGCCCATGGGGAGATAAACGTCCCGGATATCGTTCACGCCGATGAAGCCGGGGTTCTCCATGGCCCGGGAGAAGCGATAGCCTCCGGCGGCGTCCGGGGCGGTGCAGCGGTGGACGGGACCCTCCAGGCCCAGGTTCTCCCGGCTGACGGACCGGTAGCAGGCGGCCCGGTCCCGGCAGCCGAAGGCGCAGCACTCGTTGCACAGAAGCTCCGTCTTGTCCCGC
>OHVO01000967.1_pt1 | contig 10705 bp, 8 predicted proteins | sample 1579371 | NCBI WGS metagenome assembly OHVO01 (sample SAMEA3882557, study PRJEB24775) | human gut metagenome | biome: human-associated habitat; feature: intestine environment; material: feces | place: Netherlands | collected 2009/2010 | reverse complement strand
CCGCCGCATCGACGCGTCGGGCGGCGCGGTCTTCTTCGCCGCCGGTGTGTTCTACTATTTCCTGACGGAGCAAGTCAGAGCGCTCGTACAGGCCATGACGAAAGCGTTCCCCGGCAGCAGGCTGGTCTTCGACGCGGCAAATCAAAAGGCGGTGCGCCTGATGCTCAAAACTTGGATCAAAACCGCTGAAATTCAGGATGTCGGCGCATATTTCGCTGTTTCCGATGCGAAAAAGGAACTTTCCGGCTGGTCGCCGCGCCTGCGCGTGCCGAGCCGGGGCTATATGCTGGGCTATCAGAGTCTGGATGACCCGTCGGTTCCCGGCTTTTATCGGTTTCTTGCAAAAGTCGGCGACGGCATGATGCGCATGCAGATCGTTCAGCTGGAATTTGCGGAAGGAGAGAAGAAGCTATGAAATATGCAGGGATGCCCATGGGGATGTGGGCGCTGTTCGCCGGTTCGTTCCGGAGGGAACTGACCGCCGTTTTCGGCTATGATGCGGCTGCGGCCAAAGAAATTACGAAAAACGCAAAGCCGCGCTACCGGAAGATCATTGCCGGTCTGCCGGAATTTGAAAAGGCTGACCGCTTCAAAATGAACATCGTGAACTGTGCGATGCTGTGCGCGTTCGTCCTCAGCATGCCGCAGCGCCCGGACGTGCAGCGTCTGACGGATTACTATGCAAAGTCTATGATAACCGCACCCATGCGCTGGTTCTGCCGCAAGAGCGGGAAAAACAAGTTCTCCGAAAAGGATCTTGCCTCCATGCGTGCGACCGCAGCCCTCCGCGCTGCCGACCGCAACCCCTATTCGTGGAACATGGAGCTGTTTGAGTACCCGGACGGCAGCGGCTACGAGGCGCGCTTTAGCCGCTGCGGCATCTGCACGCTGATGCAGGAGTTGGGTCTGTACGACCTGACACCTGCTATGTGCCGCTTGGACTACACCATGAGCGATGCCGGCGGTGCGTCCGACTTCGTGCGCGAATATACCCTCGCCTCCGGCGGCCCCTACTGCGACTGCGGCTATCACCGCAAAAAGTAACTGCCGCCTCTCCACGGAACAAGGAAAAATTCGTACTGCACTTACCCGTTTCGTCATAGGGGGCAATGCCCACTCTGCTGCACAACCTCTCCGGCTCGACTTCACCGATACCACCGCCCCTTCGCAACGGGGCGGCTTTTTTTCGTATTTTGTGTTTAAGACTCCAGTAGTATTGACAACAAAATAAGACTGTGGTATTATATGTGCGTGGCCACTACTGGAGTCTTATGAAAAGAGGTATGCACATGGACGTAAAACTATTTGACTCTGAACTGAAGGTGATGGATGTTCTCTGGCGCGAGGGGGATACCCCGGCCAAGGAGATTGCGCGGGAACTGACAAATGAATTGGGCTGGAATGTCAATACGACTTATACGCTCATCAAGCGCTGCATGAAAAAGGGTGCGATCGAGCGCAGTGAGCCGGGCTTTCTGTGCCATGCGCTGATCCCGAAATCAGCGGTGCAGGAGGCGGAGACGGATGAACTCATCAACAAGGTCTATGACGGTTCTGCCGACAAGCTGTTCGCCGCGCTGCTGGGCAGAAAAAAACTCTCCGCCGAGCAGATCGAGCGGCTTCGGCAGATCGTCGGGGAACTGGAATGAGGTGCCCGGTATGAGCCTTCTGCAAATGAGCGTCACGGGCGGCGTCATGATCCTTGCAATTACGGTCCTCCGTGCGCTGGCGATGAACCATGTGCCGAAAAAGACGTTCCTGGCGCTTTGGGGCGCGGCGCTGCTGCGGCTGGTGCTGCCGGTCTCGCTGTCCTCTACCCTGAGCATCTATTCACTGCTGGGGCAGAAGACAGCCTTGAACGTGGTAGACGTGCCCGCAGCGGCAACTCCGGCCCTTTTGCCGGGGCAGGCTGTCGTCGCCCTGCCGCAGATAGACGCTGCACCGGTGCAGACAATCTCCGTATGGAGCATTGTATGGATTGCCGGGGTGGTTCTCTGCGCAGCCTTTTTCGCGGCGGTTTACTGGAAATGCTGCCGGGAGTTCCGTATGTCTTTTCCAGTGGACAATGATGCGTCCCGGCAGTGGCTGCAAACGCATCCGCTGCGGCGCGGGATCTGCATCCGGCAGTCTGACCAGATTTCGTCGCCCCTGACCTTCGGCGTCCTGCACCCGGTCATTCTGATGCCCAAAAAGACAGATTGGAACGACGAAACGGCGCTGCAATACGTTTTGGAGCACGAATTTGTACACATCCGGCGGTTCGACGCGGTTTCCAAGCTGCTTCTGATCGCGGCTGCATGTGTACACTGGTTCAATCCGCTGGTTTGGGTCATGTATGTGCTGGCAAACCGGGACATGGAGTTGTCCTGCGATGAATCCGTTGTTCGCCGTTTCGGCAGCGACGCAAGAGCCTCCTATGCAAATATTCTGATTAGCATGGAAGAAACAAGAAGCGGCTTCGCGCCGCTCTGCAATCACTTCAGCAGAAATGCGATTGAAGAAAGGATCACAGCAATTATGAAAACGAAAAAAATTACAGTCATGTCTCTGCTTCTGGCAGCACTGCTCGTAGCCGGAACGGTAACGGTTTTTGCAACCTCAGCGAAAACAGAGGAACCCAGTGTGCCGGTCAAGGGGACAGGCGCAGTTGTGGAACAAAACAGCGCGGCTGGCTCCGGCGGCTCTGTGGCCGTCGAAACCGGCGAACCGCTGGAGCCGAGCGTGGAATATGCTGCCGCCGGCATTCGCAGACAGGAAACCATGTGGTACTATCAGAAGCAGCCCATCGCCATGATTTACGACGACAACGGCAGTATTTATATGGATGAGGAAGCCGCGGACGGCATTTATCTGCATATCATACGGGGCAGCCGCAGCAGTATTTCAGAGGTAACCATCGTCACAAAGCAGCAGTGCCGTGAACTGGCGGATCGTCACATGAACGCTATAGAGCCCGAGTCCGCAGAAAACACGCTCATGTCCTACGTCGATCCGTCGGACGGCAAAACGTATTACAGCTTCGATGGCGGCAAGACCTTTGAGCCGATGACGGACGCGGAATTTGAAGCGCGTTTCCCGACACCGGACGTCGAATGGTGGACGTATGACGAATACAAGGCATGGCTCGACAACGAAAAGGTGCAGCTGCAAAGCCTGCTCGGCGAAGAGGCATGGACAAGCAGCGACGGCAGCTTCATCTGGACACAGGAGAAGATCGACGAGACGATTGCGCTGTATGAAGGCATTCTGGAAGACATGAAAAACGGCGTCATGTACTCCAAAAACGTGGACGGTCAGGACGACGTGCTGCTGAGCTATAACCCTGCCGATATCAGCACGTCGGCAGACTGACGTACAAAAGGCTCCATTTGGTGTCTTGGAAACGCCAAGCCGCCCCTGTTGCGCTATGCACAGCAAGGGGCGGCTTTTGTTTGCTTTGATTATTTGAAAGCGGCTGCTCGTGCCTGCTCGGACGGGTAGCAGAGGCATGCTTCCGGGCGGAGGTCAAAGCGGATGGTCTGACCCGGTTCTGCGGGCGCGTTCTTGGGCAGCGCGGTACGGAGCAGCGGGGTGTTCTGATGCTCCGGGCGCAGGAGGACGATCGACGCATCCAAATCGCGGATTACGCGGGAGACAACGGCGCTGTAAGGCCCTGTGTGCAGCGTCCTGTGTTGCAGGATGGAGAACCAGCGCCTGCATATCCGTTCCTGCACCGGAACGGCCATTTTCCATGACGCAGACTGTTTTGCAGTTGCGATAGCATTCACCGAGATCACGGCTGACCCACAGAATCGGGCCGGGAAAGTCCGCAAGCAGATCGGCTAACTCCAACTCCAGATTCCACTTGAGAAACGTATCCAGTGCGGAAAACGGCTCGTCAAGCAAAATCACGCGCGGTTCCGAGGCCAGAATACGCGCCAGCGCGACGCGCTGCTGCTGTCCACCGGAAAGCTGCACAGGGTATTTCTTTTCCAGACCCTCCAGCCGGAAGCGGCGGATCTGCGCGGCAGCCTGCGTCTGCTTTTCCGCGCGGCTTCCGGTGCGGATGCCGCACTGGATGTTCTGCGCGACGGTCATATTCGGGAACAGAGCGTACTGCTGGAACAGGTACCCCACGCGCCGCTGCTGCGGCGTGAGATCAATGTGCTTTTCACTGTCAAACAGTGTCTCGCCGTCGAGGACAATGCGGCCACTGTCCGGTGTCATGATGCCCGCAATGCAGCGCAGCGTCACACTCTTTCCACAGCCGGATGCGCCGAGCAGAGCCATAGTGCCGCTGCTTGCTTCAAATTTGGAGCGGAGCATAAAATTCCCCAGCCTTTTTTCAATATCTACGAGCAAACTCATGCGCACTGCCTCCTTTCCCGGCCTGCCGCCGATAAACTCTTCTTTTCCAGCATGTTTACAACCAGCAGAATGATAGCGGAAATTCCAACGTTCACCATGACCCATTTGAGAGCCAATTCGTCGTTGTTGATCTGCCAAAGCTGATAGACCGTGGTGGAAACGGTTGCGGTTTTGCCGGGCGTGTAGCCTGCAATCATGCTTGTTGCGCCGTACTCGCCGAGCGCACGGGCAAATGCCAGCACCGCGCCTGCCAGAACGCCCTGACGGCAGTAGGGCATGCGGATGTGCCAGAAAATATAGGTGTTGGACAGACCGAGCGTCTGGCCTGCATAGGCCAGCGTCTCGTCAAAGGCTTCAAACGCGCCGCGTACTGTGCGGTACATCAGCGGGAACACGACCACGACTGTGGCGAAAATGGCTGACCACCAGATCATCACCAGCCGGATACCGAACGTCTCCAGCACCCACGCGCCAATCAGGCGCTTCGGGCCCAGGACGCGCAGCAGAAGATACCCAACAACCGTGGGCGGCAATACCAGCGGAAGTGTAAGAAATACGTCTAAAACGCCTTTGACCAGACGCGGGAGTTTTGCAATGTAATACGCTGCGGCAATGCCCGCAAAGAACACGACCACCGCGCTGATGGCGGCGATGCGCAGAGAGTTAACAAGCGGATATAGATGCTCCTTACCCATGCTCAGAAGCAAGGGGATGTCTGCCTCAGTCACAACATGACCCTTGCGGAAGCGGGCGTCCTTGTACTTATCCTTGACGATCTGTGTCATATCATGGCAGAGTACCTGCCCAACTGCATCTTCTGTCCGGATCAGCTTCCTGTCCGATATGCCTCCCGCTCTCCGTTTTCGATATTTTATCATTTCGGCATGTGCCAATTCAAACCCACTGTCCGATATTGTCGGATTTTCTGTCGGCCTTATCGGATATTCTTGACGAAGAACAACGAACACGGTATGATAGACAAGAAAAGAAAGGACGATCTGACATGCTGGATGGAAACATCATTCTGTCTGTCGCCAAGGCGATGGAACTGCTGCAGCTGCTCAATCAGGCGGCAAAGCCTATGCCGCTGACGGAACTGGTACAAAAGAGCGGCTATTCCAAAAGTACCGTGTTTGGCCTGCTTGCCACAATGCGTGCCTACGACGTTGTGACACAGACGGCGGATGGGAAATATGCGCTTGGCCTGCGGCTGTTTGAATTTGGACGTCAGGTGGAACGTTCGTGGGACATTTCGATCGTGGCGCGGCCCTATATGGAACTGCTGGCACAGCAGGCCAATGCGTCCGTGATGCTGTCAATCTGTGAAGGCACGTCTGTCATCACGCTCGATCAGGTCGAGGCGCCGGACAAGCTTCGCATTGTCTCCGATGTTGGTGCGCGGCTTCCCATTTACTGCACCTCACAGGGGAAGGTCTTTCTGGCAAGCCGCCCGCCGCAGGAGGCTGAGTGCCTGCTCCGGCGTCTCTCGCTGGCGCCTTTTACGCCGTATACCGTGACGGATGTGCAGGAACTGATGCAGGAACTGATGCAGGAACTGGATGCGTGCCGTGCAAACGGCTACGCGATTGAAAATGGCGAGTATAAGATCGGCCTGCGCTCCATTTCTGCGCCGGTCTATACTGTCGAGGGTGAGGTGCGGTATACTGTCGGCGTGATCGGTATGTTCCGCAGTGTCCATTCAGACGAATTTCAGGTCGCCGTCAACTGCGTGCAGGACACTGCCCGCATGATTTCGACGGCGCTGGGCTATCAAAAGCAGGAGGAACCGATATGAGTTACACAGCAGCAGTCATTACCGTCAGCGACCTTGGCAGCCAGGGACTTCGGCAGGATACCAGTGGCCCCGCTGTCTGCGCGATGCTGGAAGGGATGGGCTTTTCTGTCGTGCATACCGCCATGCTCCCGGATGAGGCGGAGCAGATCAGCGCGGAACTTCGTGCGTGCGCGGACGAAAAAAAGATCGGCCTTATCGTGACCACCGGCGGCACCGGGCTTTCCCCGCGCGACGTGACCCCGGAGGCGACGCTTGCTGTGCTCGACCGCGAGATCCGCGCTATTCCGGTCGCCATGTGGGTCGAGGGTCTGAAAGCCACGCCCCGCGCCATGCTTTCGCGCGCTGTAGCCGGAACGCGCGGCAGCAGTCTGATCCTGAATCTTCCCGGTTCAGAAAAGGCTGCGCGGGAGAATCTCTCCGCCGTTCTCGGTGCGCTTGAACACGCCATGCACATGCTAGCCGCCGAAGGCCACGGCTGAGCTGTCCCCCCAAGGCTTCTCCCTACAGGATGCTGCGCATATTTTGGAGTGCTCCAAACGATGCTTTGTTGCTGCGCGGCTTTTCTTTTTTCTCTGTACAACCGCGATGGGTTCTGTTATAATATAAAAGATTATGACAGGATAAAGGGTGACACGCATGAAATTTTTGATCGATCTGATCTCCGAGCAGCTGGCAGGTGCATTTGAGCGGGCTGGGTTTGACGCGGCCTATGGCAAAGCGACGCTTTCCAACCGCCCGGATCTCTGTGAATACCAGTGCAACGGTGCGTTGGCAGCGGCAAAGCAGTATCATAAGGCTCCCATCCAGATCGCAAATGCGGTTCTGGACGCGCTGGACGAAAATGAGTTGTTTTCCAGCGCCGAGGCCGTCATGCCTGGCTTTTTGAATCTGAAGATTTCCGAAGACTATCTGGCTTCCTATCTGCGCGAAATGGCGCAGGCCCCGCACTACGGCGCGCAGGACGATCCTGCTGCCTGCACCATCGTTCTGGACTACGGCGGGCCGAACGTCGCAAAGCCCCTGCACGTCGGACACCTGCGCAGCGCCATCATCGGCGAATCACTCAAGCGTATTTACCGGTTTTTCGGCAATCATGTGATCGGCGATATCCATCTGGGCGACTGGGGCTTGCAGATGGGGCTCATCATGGCGCAGCTTCAGGATGAAAAGCCGGGGCTTCCGTACTTCAACCCGGACTATACCGGCGAATATCCAGCCGAAGCGCCGTTTACAATCTCGGAACTTGAGCGCATCTATCCGGCAGCCAGCGCCCGCAGCAAGGAGGACGAAGCCTTTGCGGCCCGCGCGCATGAGGAGACGTTCCGCCTCCAGCATGGTGAACGGGGGGAACGTGCGCTCTGGCAGCACATTCTGCGCGTGTCCGTTGAAGATCTCAAACGCAACTATGATAATCTCGGCGTCAGCTTCGACGTATGGCTCGGCGAAAGCGACGCGCAGAAATACATCCCGCAGATGCTCGAGACGGTCAAGTCCAAGGGCCTCTGCGTGGAGTCCGAGGGTGCGCTGGTCGTGCCGGTGCAGGAGGAGGCGGACGCAAAGGAGGTTCCGCCCTGCATTCTCGTCAAGTCCGACGGCGCGACGCTCTATGCCACAACCGATCTCGCTACTATTGTTCAGCGTGAACAGGATTATCACCCGCAGAAATACATGTATCTGACCGATAAGCGGCAGAATCTGCATTTTGAGCAGGTCTTCCGCGTGGCAAAAAAGGCCGGACTCGTTGGCGCGGATACGCAGCTTGGGCATATCGGCTTCGGCACGATGAACGGCAAAGACGGCAAGCCTTTCAAGACCCGCGCGGGCGGCGTCATGCGGTTGGAAACGCTGATTGCAGATGTGACGGACTATGTGACCAATAAGATCAAGGAGAACCAGACGGTTTCCGATGAAGAACTGTCGCAGACGGCCAAGTGCATCGCCATGGCGGCACTCAAATACGGCGATCTCAGCAACATGCCGACGAAGGATTATGTGTTCGATCTCGACCGCTTTTCGTCGTTCGAGGGCAACACCGGCCCGTATATTCTCTACACCATCGTGCGCATCAAGTCCATTCTTGCCAAATACGGCAAGCCTGTCTCGGGTGTGCAGCTGCTGCCGCCGGAAAGTGCGGAGCAGAAGCAGCTGATGCTGGTGCTCAGCCGTATGGCCGACGCACTCTGGACGGCCTACCGCGATTCCGCGCCGAACGCCATCTGTTCGTATATCTACGAGTTGGCGACAGCGGCAAATAAGTTCTATCACGATGTCAAGATCCTGACTGAGCCGGACACAGCCAAACAGGCCAGCTATGCCGCGCTCATCGATCTGACACGGGGCGTTCTGGAGACGTGCATTGATCTGCTCGGCTTTTCCGCACCGGAAAGAATGTAACAAAAAGAAACATCGCCCCGCATCCGAACCGGAACGCGGGGCGATGTTTCTTTTGATGCGGAGTAAACTCAGAATTTAATACATTTTTGCGCCCGCGGGGATATGCGGATCGAGCATCAGAAGATGAAGCTTTTCCACGCCCTCCTCGTGGTGAACCGCCGAGATCAGCATGCCGCAGGAGTCGATGCCCATCATGGGTCTCGGCGGCAGATTCGTGATGGCGACGCACGTTTTTCCGACCAGCTCTTCCGGCTCGTAGTATTCGTGGATACCGGAAAGAATGACTCTGTCGGTGCCGGTGCCGTCGTCCAGCGTGAATTTCAGCAGCTTCTTGGACTTCTTGACCGCCTCGCAGGCCTTGACCTTGACAGCGCGGAAGTCGGATTTCGAGAACGTCTCGAAGTCCACGAAGTCCTTGAACAGCGGCTCGATCTCGACCTTGGAGAAGTCGATCTTCTCCTCCGCAGCAGGCGCAGCGGGTGCGGCTTCTGCCTTCGCAGTTTCCTTCTTCGGCATGTCGAGGGGCTTCATCGTCGGGAACAGGATGACGTCGCGGATGGTGTCTGCGCCGGTGAAGAGCATGACGGCGCGGTCAATGCCCATGCCCATGCCGCCTGTGGGGGGCATGCCGTATTCGAGAGCGGTGAGGAAATCCTCATCGAGCATTTCCGTCTCGTCGTCGCCGCGTTCGCGCTGCTCGACCTGCTTCATGAAGCGTTCGCGCTGGTCAATCGGGTCGTTCAGTTCGGAATAGGCATTGCCCATCTCGCTGCGGCAGATGAAGAACTCGAACCGTTCGGTCAGGCGCGGGTCTTCTGGACTGCGCTTGGTCAGCGGGCTGACCTCGACCGGGTACATCGTGATAAAGGTCGGCTGTACCAGATGCTCCTCGACCTTCTGGTCAAAGCAGGCATAAAGCGCATTGCCCCATGTCTTTTCGGCGGCCTCCGCCAACTCGACGCCGACCGCTTTCGCTGCCGCAACAGCCTCTGCATCGTCGGTGATCGTACCAAAATCAACGCCGACATACTGCTTGACGGCATCTATCATCGTCAGCCGCGGCCAGCCGGGGGTCAGATCAATCGTTTCGCCCATCCAGTTCAGTTCATAGGTTCCGAGATATTTCTGGGCAAACGTGGTGTAAACGCCCTCGGCGATGTCCATCATGTCGTGGAAATCGGCGTAGGCCTGATAGAGTTCAACCGTGGTGAATTCGGGGTTGTGCTTGGGGTCCATGCCCTCGTTGCGGAAGATGCGGCCGACTTCATAAACCCGGTCCATGCCGCCGACGATCAGGCGCTTCAGCGGCAGTTCAGTCGCAATACGCATATACATATCGATGTCGAGCGTATTGTGGTGCGTGATGAACGGACGCGCTGCCGCACCGCCGGCGATGGTATTGAGAACGGGCGTTTCAACCTCGATATAGCCCATATTATCCAGATAGTCCCGCAGATGCTTGATGAACTGCGAGCGGATGACGAAGTTCCGCTTGACCTCGGGGTTGACGATGAGGTCGACATAGCGCTGGCGGTAGCGGGCTTCACGGTCAGTCAGGCCATGGAACTTTTCGGGCAGAGGCAGCAGACTCTTGGAAACCAAGGTCAGCTCATGCACGCGCACGCTCAGTTCGCCCATTTTGGTGCGGAACACTTCGCCGGTGCAGGCAATGATATCGCCCACATCCAGCTTCTTGAATGCGGCATAGGGCTCCTCGCCCAGCTCGTCGCGGCGGACGTAAAGCTGGATATCGCCCTTGTCATCGCGCAGGTGGGCAAAGCTTGCCTTGCCCATAACGCGCTTGGACATCATACGGCCAGCCAGGCTGACCATACGGCCGGTATCTTCCTCAGCGGGCAAATCTTTATATTCTTCTTTCAAATCAGCAGAGAAAGCATCCTGCTTGCATTTGGTGATGGTAAACGGGTCGTGGCCGGCGGCCTTGAGGTCGGCCAGCTTCTGACGCCGTACTGCCGCTTCCGATGCGGCGTTCTGGGGGGCGGACTGCTTGTTCTGTTCCATGGCGCAGGTTCCTTTCCTGTTTTTATATCCGGGGGTGATCAGCGGCTGCGGCTGACACCCAGAATGGTGTATTCCAAAATATTGCCGTTGGGCAGGGTAACGTCAACCTTATCGCCAGTCTTGTGGCCGATGAGGGCAGCGCCGACC
>OHVO01000966.1_pt1 | contig 10708 bp, 8 predicted proteins | sample 1579371 | NCBI WGS metagenome assembly OHVO01 (sample SAMEA3882557, study PRJEB24775) | human gut metagenome | biome: human-associated habitat; feature: intestine environment; material: feces | place: Netherlands | collected 2009/2010 | reverse complement strand
CCTACCGCGACCTCACGGCAGATATGCGCCCGATAGCAGCGCACTGGAAGAAGCTCGGAATAAAATTTGACGCGATATACAGCGGATTTCTCGGCTCTCTTGAACAGATAGACATAGTGACGGATTTCATCGATGACTTCAAGGAGAAAAACACCGTTGTGCTCGTCGACCCCGCTATGGAGGACGGCGGCAGTATGTACTCGGTGTTCAACATGGACTTTGCAAGGCAGATGACGCGCCTTTGCGCAAAGGCGGACATAATCGTTCCGAATTTTACGGAGGCCGCGTTCATGCTCGGCGAGGAATACCGCCGCCCCATACACAAAGGAATTTGTCGAATCGACGCTCAAAAGGCTCTCCGAGCTCGGGCCGTCAAAGGTGGTTCTGACGGGCGTTGCATTCGACAAAAAACAGGTAGGCTCGGCTACCTACGACCGCCTGACAGATAAAATAAGCTACGCGCTTTCGGACACGGTGGACGGATATTTTCACGGCACGGGTGACGTATTTGCGAGCGCTCTGCTCGGCGCGTATCTGAACGGACTCACCCTCGCCGAGAGCGCACGGATAGCCGTTGATTACACCCACGGCTGCATAGAGAGGACAAAGGAAGCCGAAACCGACCTTCGCTACGGCGTTGACTTTGAGCACGGAATCCCCGACCTGCTTCGGCAGACGGGAATAATATAAATATAAAGAGGAGAGGACTAAATGAGCTACGCAGACGAAGTATTTATCGCAAACTGCAAGGATATACTCGAAAACGGCACTTGGGACACGGACTACAACGTTCGCCCGCATTGGGAGGACGGCACGAGCGCGCATACGATAAAGAAATTCGGCATTGTCAACCGCTACGACCTTTCAAAGGAGTTCCCCGCGATGACGCTGAGAAAGACCTTTATCAAGAGCGCAACGGACGAGCTGCTTTGGATATGGCAGAAGAAATCGAACAACGTCAACGACTTCAACGGCCACGTCTGGGACTCCTGGGCGGACGAAAGCGGCAGCATAGGAAAGGCATACGGCTATCAGCTCGGAGTCAAGCACCACTACCCCGAGGGCGAGTTTGATCAGGTTGACAGGGTTCTCTATGACCTCAAGCACAACCCGCTCAGCCGCCGCATTCTGACTAATATATATGTCCACGCTGATCTGAGCGAGATGCACCTCTATCCCTGCGCATACAGCATGACCTTCAACGTCACGGGCAAGAAGCTCAACGCCATTCTCAACCAGCGCTCGCAGGATATGCTCACGGCGAACAGCTGGAACGTCTGCCAATATGCGACGCTCGTTCACATGATAGCGCAGGTGTCGGGGCTTGAGCCGGGCGAGTTCGTCCATGTCATAGCCGACGCGCACATATATGACAGGCACGTTCCGATAGTTGAGGAGCTTATAAAGCGCGAGCCATACGACGCGCCGAAGTTTATACTCGACAAGTCGATAACAGATTTCTACAAGTTCACGCCCGACAGCGTACATTTCGAGGACTACAAGTATCACGAATTCACCGAAAAAATACCCGTTGCGATATAAGGAGCCAAGATGAAAGCAATAGTTTGCGCCGACATAAATTGGGGCATCGGAAAGAGCGCAGGGATGCTCTTTCATATCCCCGCCGACCTCAAGTTTTTCAAAGAGAAGACCATGGGCAGCACCGTTATCATGGGACGCACGACATTTCTCTCCCTGCCGGGGCCGAAGGCTCTGCCGGGCAGAAAGAATATCGTGCTGACGCGAAGCGACGGCTGGAGCGCCGAAAATGTTACGGTGTGCCGCAGCACAGACGAGCTTGCGGACATAATAAGCAACGACGAAAAAGTGTTTCTTATAGGCGGCGAGGCAGTCTACGGTGAGCTCATAGACGCCTGCGACGAGGCGTTTGTAACGCGCGTCAACGCGGACGGGGGCGCAGAAAAGTTCTTCCCCGACCTCGACGCCCGCGCAGGCTGGAGGCTCGTCGAGCGCTCCGCCGCGCAGGAGAGCAACGGATACGTTTTCACGTTTGACAGATATGTAAAAGAATAAGATAGACGAAACGGGATTGACGGACTGATCGCCAATCCCGTTTTTTGTTTTATTCGGTCGGGTCGGACTTTTTTCGGCTCTTTAGTCAAAGATTTATTTTTTCGTTATCGCCGTTCTTGTCGCAATATGCACAAACAAAGCGCCCGACATTTGGAAATATTGACGAAAGAAAAATAAAACTTTTCCGTTGACAAACGCCGAAAAGGATGATAATATACAACTGAGCTATTTGAGATAGCTCAGTTAGCTAACTTTTTAATACGGAGGACAAATCGTGATTATACTCGATTTCCACTCAAAAACACCTATCTACGAACAGATCGAGGAGCAGGTGATGCTCATGGTCAGGCGCGGCGTGTACAAGCCGCACGACCGTCTGCCCTCCACCCGCTCTTTAGCTTCCGAGCTCAAGCTCAATGTGAACACCGTAAAGCGCGCGTTTCAGGAGCTTGAGGCAAAGGGCGTGACCTATTCCCAACCCGGGCGCGGAGTCTTTATCAGCGAAAACGCGGCGGACAACAGCCGCGTGCGCGAGCAGGCTCTTTCGGCGCTCTCGGCCGCTCTGCGCTCGGCGAAGGCAAACGGGCTGAGCGAAGCGGATATTGAGGAGCTTCTAAAGCAGGTCTACGCCGAAAACAAATGAAAGGAGCAAAGAGGCAAACGCCATGATTGAATTCAGAAACGTCACCAAAAGCTACGGCGATTTTACCGCCGTTGAGGACATATCCTTCTCCGCCTGTGACTCGTCCGTCTGCGGTCTGATAGGCTACAACGGCGCGGGCAAGACAACGCTTATAAAATGCGCCGCAGGGCTCTATAAGCCGGACTCCGGCAAGGTGCTTATAGACGGCGAATCCACCTACAATTCCGATGAGGTGCGCTCGCGGCTGTTCTTTGTGCCGGACGATCTCTTCTTCCCCGTCGGCTCGACCCCGAACAGCGCGGCTCGCTTCTACAAAGACTACTACCCGGAGTTTTCATTCGGCAACTTCGAGCGTATGCTAAAGCTCTTTGAGCTTGACGGCGACGCGAAAATACGCGGATTTTCAAAAGGAATGCAGCGCCAGACGGAGATAGCGTTAGCGCTCGCCTCGTCGCCGAAGGTCCTGCTGCTCGACGAATGCCTCGACGGGCTTGACATCGCAAAAAAGGACATCTGCAAGCAGCTTTTCATGGACTACATGGCTCAGAGCGGCTGCACCATGCTCATCTCGTCTCACGCGATAGCAGACCTCCAAAACCTCTGCGACAGGATAGTGCTGATATCCGGCAAGCGTATGCAGATGAACTGCTGCACGGACGATATCCCCTCGACCTGGCGCAAATTCAGGCTTCAGTTTGACTTTGAGCCGACGCGCTCGATATTCGGGAATATCGACATCAAAAAGCTCGACATCGACGGCCGAAGTGCCGTTGTGACCGTCTGCGGACACATCGACGACGCAAGGGCAAAGCTCGACGCATTGGAGCCGCTGTTCATCGACGAGTTCCCGATGGAGCTTGAAGAAATATTCTTACAGGAAACGGAGGACAAGAGCGATGAAATCTCAAAAGTCTTTGAATAATATTGCTTCCGCCGACTTAAAGCGCAGCTTTGCTTCAAATCTCGTCATACCCGCGCTGACCTTTCTCGCATTCACTGTGCAGGCGGCAGTATGCGCATATTTTCAGTTCAAACAGAAAGAAAAGGTCTTTTTCACATGGTTCAGGGACTCGCCCGATGCGCTTGTTTTCATCTCATTCTGCATTGTGCTCGTCGGCGCGATACAGGCGGCATATACTCTGCGGTTCATCAACATAAAGAATCAGTCGAACGTGTGGTTCAGCTTCAATCTCAGCCGCTCGACGCTCTTTAAAAACCGCTGTGTTTCTTCGCTGACGCTCCTCGGCGCGGCGATAATAATACCCGGGATAATCAGCGCGATAATATGCTGCGCGTCCGGCTGCTCCGCCGCGAAAGTTCTCCCGGTCATATTCTATCAGTATGCCGGATTTTTGACGATGATGTTCGCGGGCTTTGCGATAGGCGCGCTGACGGCGTCGCTCACGGGCAGCGTTGCGGAGAGCATATTCTATTCTGTAGTGCTCATTCTCGCCCTGCCGCTTCTCTCAACTGCTTGGGACGCCCTTTCTTCGGTATTTCTGCGCGGCAGGACGGCAGTCTCCGGCGTGAATTACACCGGCGACATGGATATGCAGCATTACTATTTCAGTTTCTCCATCCAACGGGGCGGACGCGGGATAATGGCATTCTGCCCGTTCACGCTGTTCCGCGTTCCCGGGACAAGCAGAGCGGATGTGATGAGCTTGAAGCTGCGCGGATTCGGCCCTATCGACTTCGGTTTCTGCAAGGACGGCTCATCTCTGCCCGGGATAGACGCATGGCTTCCGATACTGCTTTGGATAGTTTTGACCGCAGTATTGATCGTGCTCGCGCAGCGGATGTTCGGCAGAAAGAAGCTTGAGGAGTTAGGCGTTCCGGCGGCAAGCCGTGTGCTCACAGCGCTTACCTCGGCGATAATAGTGTTCTGCGGATTTTCCGTTCCCGCATGGGTTTTGAAAACGGCTCTCCCCTCCGTTAATACTGCTCTTGCCGCGCTTTTGGGCGCCGCCGTCATGCTCGCGGCATATTTTGCCTACACATTCATTGCGCGCAGGAATTTGAAAGCGGTTCGCAGAAATCTCTGGCAGTTTGCAATGCCGGTCGGCGCAGCGGCGATAATCACCGCAATATTCCTGACAGGCGGATTCGGCTACACCGCGCGCGTTCCCGAGGCGGAGGAGGTAGAGTATGTCACGGTGTCGATGCCGTTCAGCTTCGAGAGCGGAATGGCACAAAACGGCAGTATACTCCGCACCGTCAAGGGCACTGCAACGGTTCTCAAGCCCTATTCCAACTGCATAACTCTCTCGACGGAAAAGGACATAAACACGGTGCTCTCCATCCACAAGCTCATAACGAACGAGAAGAAGAGCGACGAAAAGACAAACACCCAGTTCTCCGTCAAGTATTATTTCAAGAACGGGAAGAGCATGGAGCGCACTTTCACGAACATAAGCGAAAAAGACCTCAACTCATATTTCGCCGTTGCCGACACAGACGGGGTAAAGGAACAGCAATATCTTTTCCTCGCCGCCTCCGATACAGAGCGCGAAAAGCTCAAAAGCGAAGACGTAAAAGCTCCGAATATGTCGAACCTGCAAGGCTATTTCTTATTTCGGAACTACGGCAATCCGCTGCGCAATACGGATGGCGTTCTAATAGCGAGCAAGGACGGCAGCTTCTGCCGCGAGCTGAGCTCGGATGAGCTTGATAAGCTCGGCAAATGCATATGGAGCGACATATCGAAGAAAAAATATACGGATATTCTTCGCGGCAGCGAAAAGGAAGTCGCATATATTTATCTCATCGACAACGCCACGAACTACGGCGGTCGATATGAAGAAAATGTTGCAGGCAGATCTGTTCTTGCGGCTGTCACGGACGACATGACCGAGACGCTGAAGTTTATCAAAGAACACGGCATGGCGGACGCGCTCGGGCAAAAGCGTGAAGTGAAGAGCGTCAATATTTACGACTGCCGCCGCATCATTTTGCAGGCGCAGGAGATAAACAAAAGCGGAAAATACGGCGGCACCGCGATAAACCCGATTTTTATTATGAGCACGATGTTCAACACGAAAGAAATAAAGTTGGTGAACAAAGCTTTCGGCGACATGGACGACTGCTTCATAAAGAGCGTTACAAATCAAAAGCAGTCAGACGAGCTGTTCGCTCTCGCTCAAGGACAGTGTTACACCTCTCTCGGCGGCTATATCGCGCAGATAACATTCACCGACGGCTACAATCAGACGATGTACATTTCCGAAAGCGATGCACCGAGATATATAAAATAACGAGAAAAGCGGCAGGGCTTCAAAAGGCTCCTGCCGTTTTTCGTTCCCGGGCGATAAAATGCCGCTTGACAACAATTTGCCGTTTTGATAAAATTCTATATATAATACAGCAAAGGCGGTTATTAAAGTGAAAAAATTCATCTCCGTTTTACTTGCGCTCATTCTTATTTGCGGCTCGGCTTTTACGGCCGGCGTATATGCACAGGAGGACAAAAGCGAAATTTGCTTCGCCGTCGCCTCCGATGTTCACTATGTCACGCCCGCAAAAACGGCGACCTCCACCCCATATAATGAGGGCGTTGAAACCACCTTCAAATCGGGCAAGGACTCGCTTTATAACCAGAGCGGCTTTATCATCGACGAGTTTTTGGATCAGTGCGCAAAAAATCCCGAGTGTCGGTTTGTTCTGATAACCGGCGACATTGCAACGCACGGCAGAGATTTTGCCTCCGAGCATGAGGCCGTTGCCGCGAAGTTCAGAAAGTTTGAACAGGAGACCAGAAAGCAGGTTTATGTTATAAACGGAAACCACGACAGCGCCCTAAACTGCGCCGTAGGCCGCGAGGACTTTATTTCCATATATCACGAGTTCGGATACGACAAGGCGGTTTCCGTTGACGAGAACACCTGCTCCTACAGCGTCAATCTCAACGACGAATATACTCTCGTCGCGCTCGATACCTGCGATGAAAGATACAGAGTTGTGCCGAACAATGACCTTTCGAGAATGAACTGGGCGGTTACACAGATCAGAAACGCGAAGCGCGAGGGCCGAAAAGTGATAATGATAATGCACCACAATCTTTTGGAGCATAACCCCTATCAAAAGGCCCTCGAAAAGAACTATGTTGTCGATACTCCGTATTCGTTCGCGGGTCTGCTTGCGGACTTGGGCGTAAAGCTCGTGTTCTCCGGTCATACGCACGTAACCAGCGCAACCTCCTACACGAGCTTCTTGGGCAATACGATATACGATTTTTCAATGCCGAGCCTCGGCAACTTCCCCGCTGAATACAAGCTGTTCAAAATGACCGACAGCGAAATAAAATACGAGACGAAGAAAATCGAGCATATCGACGCGGATAAGCTCGCCGAAGTTTGCAAGGGCTACAGCAAAAAAGATATCGCCCTTATGAAGAACGATTTTCAGCAGTACACCTGGAACAGGTCGCACGCCGTTTATTCTAAAAAAATTCGAAAGGACATTTCGCCCGAAACCATAGGCATCAAGGAATCGAGCGCGCTTTACGGCAAGCTCAAGCTCGTCACGGACGGATTGAGAGAGCTGTCGGACACCCCGATCTACGGCGAAAACGGTATTCAGGCTATGGCAGCGGCATACGGGCTCGAGATTCCGAACAGTAGCTATTCGACTCTCAACGAGGCGCTGACAACGGCCTATCTCACCTACAAGAGCGGCAGGAGAATTTACTCGCAGGATTCCGATGATTTCAAGCTCATAGTGAAGCTCATCGCCTTCTCTATCCGCAAATCCGCGGCAGAGGCGGCGGACGGCGACGTGCTGTTTGACGCCAACGCATTTCTCAGGGAACTCGGTTACAGCGGAACCGTAGCCGACAATATACTCAAAGAATTCAGCAAAAAATACGGCTTTGCAACCCCCGAAGAAAAGGCGGCTCTCTCTCTTGCGTTTGCGCTTTTCGGCGGATTTTGCAGCGATACGGACGGGGTCGATAACCGCGACGGAACCATCCCCGGCTACGGAGTAAAAGAGGCCGCACAAAATCGGTTTGTAGCGGCATTCGAAAAGATTTTAATAAAAATTATCGAGATAATCAAAAAATTCTACCCGATTTTCAATCAGTTTTTTGAAAAGGTGATATAATTTGCACGGCCGAGGCTTCAACCCCTCGGCCGCTTTTTATTACCGTTATTCAGATTACTAAAGCAGGAAAATATAAACGGGAGCTTTAAAAGTTAATGTAAAATCTCGACGTTTTTGCCTACCATTCTAATATAAAGTGATTTTTTGTGCCGTCTTATATATAATATTATGTGTATTGTACTTTTTGTACATAATATAGGAGGTAAAAAATCATGAAAAAGCATTAAAATCAGCAGCGGCAATCTTGCTGGTTTTGACTCTCGCTTTTTCGGCGTTCGCCATAGGCGGCGTTTTTGCCGAAGAAACAGAGCCTCTGAGCAGCTTTGCCGTCTCTGCGAAAGGCAGCGGAGCTGATTCAGCCGCACTCGGTACCGTCTCATGGTGGAAGAGCGACGTTGACGGCAAATATTATATGTTCATGCCGTCAAAATCCGACCTGTCGTCAATAACGGTCTGGTTCACTGCGGCAGACGACGTTATGTGCGACGGAGTCAAGCTCGAAAGCGGCGCACAGACAAGAATGTTCGCAAACGGCGGCGAGTTTGTCCTCAGCGTCGGCAACGCGAAGTACACGGTAGTGTTCCTCAATTCGAGCAAGCTCCCGACAATGTTTATCAACACCCCAGAGGGCGGACTCGATAGAATCCACGCCGACAAGTCCCACAAGGAAAAGGGCTGCACCATGCTCGCCATTAACTCAAATGGCAAGGTAGACTATGATGCAGAGCTCGCCTCAATGAAGAGCAGAGGCAACTCAACCTGGGGCTATCCGAAAAAGCCCTACAACATCAAGCTCGGCTCCAAAGCCAAGCTTTTCGGCATGGAAAAAGCGAAAAGCTGGTGCCTTTTGGCAAACTATGAGGATCTCAGTCTTCTGCGTAATCAGATTATTTTCAGCGTCGGCGCGGAAATCGGGTTGCGTGAAACTCCCGATTGCAGAAGCATAGACCTCTATGTCAACGGCGAATACAAGGGCGTTTATCTCATCACCGAAAAGGTTGAGATAAATAAAAACCGCGTTGATATTTTCGACCTGGAAGAGGCTACGGAGGATTTGAATCCCGACCTCGATTTTTCAACTTTACCCGCGCAGGGCTTCTACGGAAAATACAGCGGAAGCCTCGAGAGCACGCAGAGGTGGTACGAAATTCCCAATGAACCTGCGGATATTTAATGGAGCTCGAATTGGGCAGCCGTTACCCCAACGAGGCAAGCGGTTTCGTTACAAAGCGCTCTCAGCCGGTAATTTTGAAATCCCCCGAATATGCTTCGCAGGCGCAAATTGAATATATCAGCGGCTACTGGCAGGAGATGGAGGACGCCCTTTACAGTGACACCGGCTACAACTCTTTGGGCAAGCATTATTCGGAATATATCGATACCCTGTCTTATGCAAGGCAGTACCTTATCGAGGAGTGGTCCGGAGACTGGGATGCGGGCATAACCAGCAACTATTTCTATAAAGACGCCAACGGAAAAATTTGTGCCGGCCCCATTTGGGACTTTGACTCGGCAGCAAATAATGTACGGGCAGGTCACACAATAAGCGATCCCATGCAGTGGAACGCCAAGACGAGAACTCTTTGGTATAACGCTTTGATGGGGAACGACACGGTAAAGGCGACACCGAACATATATGCTCTGGGATTCAGGCACGCAGATTTTGTCGAAACCGTCGAATCCGAATGGAAGAATAACTTCTATCATGCGGCACAATCCGAGCTCAATGCGAACATCGATATGTATATCGATAATATAAAAGATGCCGCAATAATGAACGCTATCAGGTGGGATTACTACGCCACAACCTCCGAACGCGAAATCGAAGCCCAATATTTCGCCGACTTAAAGGTTGTTACGGATTTTCTCTCTGCGAGGACGGATTTTCTGAATCAAAATCTTACCCTCAAGAACGAGGGATTGACGATATCCCACATCCCGTCGCAGAAGCGCACCGGCTCCGAGATAACTCCGGAAATCACCGTCAAGTGCCTTGACAGAGTTCTCACCGAGGGCGTTGACTACACCGTTGCTTTCTCCGACAACGTAGAAAAGGGCACTGCCACAGTTACGGTCACCGGCATGGGCGACTACGAGGGCATGGCGGCTCAGACTACGTTCAAGATACTCCTCGTCTCCGATCCGCTCGACTGGACAGGCGGCTCGGGTGAAGAGCGCGCAAAGGAGAACTTGAACAACTTCGGCGCAAAATTTGTTGATACTGTTGAGCTGATACTCTATTATATCGTCAAGCCTTTTAAGAAATAACAGCGGCACATATTTTGATTGCGGCAGGACAACACATCCTAAATAAAGTTACAAAAAATCAGCGGATCGGGATATTCCCGTCCGCTGATTTTCTATGTGTTCTTTAGTTTTTGGCGATGAGAGTCGTATATCAGAACAAATTGGGGGTTACAGAGCAGTTGCAAATCCCAATTTATCAAGCGCGCTTATAACGGCAAAATCCTACCCGGCGGGAAAGCTCGGATAGGATTCGTTATGTTATTATATTTCGCGCCGCCGGGGCGGAATTTTATATTCATCGGTTTGCTTCGTCGACAAATACGCGGAACAGCGGCAGGCAGGAGGCAAAAAATTTCTTATACGCCTCGCAGTAGTCGCGGTCGGCTCGGCTGCGCTTGCATCCGCCGCCGCGGCAGAGCGGATAATAGCGGCACGCCTTGCACTTTTTGTCAACCGAAAGGCTCTCCCTGATAAAATCCGCGGCCTTTTTCGAGTTTGCCATGGCTTCGAGCCCGTCCGAATTTATGTTGCCGAGCAGCCATTCGTCCAGGCAGTAGAAGTCGCAGGGATAGACGTTGCCGTTGCCCTCGACTACAAACTGATGCGTGCAGTGTCCGCAGACTCCGCACTGCTCCGGGGCTCTGCCGACATACATCTGCACCCAGTTGTCAAACTGGCGTATGC
>OHVO01000965.1_pt1 | contig 10720 bp, 8 predicted proteins | sample 1579371 | NCBI WGS metagenome assembly OHVO01 (sample SAMEA3882557, study PRJEB24775) | human gut metagenome | biome: human-associated habitat; feature: intestine environment; material: feces | place: Netherlands | collected 2009/2010 | reverse complement strand
ATACGCCCGGTTTTACTGGGTGCATTTTTATTTCGACAGGTTGTCAATCAACTTGCCGACTGTACCAGCTTTCCTTTTGTGCTCTGCACCTTCGTTATCCTTAGCGTAAACAAACAGCTTTGTTTTACGGTTTTCCTTCGAAAAGCACTTCAATAACTCATCCTTATAAAACTGGGTTTCTGCCATTTCTGAAGGGTTAAGGGATGCCTTTCCATCAAAGTCTCGATTGACAGGATATATCATATTATACCGACCATCTTTTTTGATCGCATATCCCAAATATGTAATATTTATTGTCCGATTTCCGACGTTCGTTGCCGAAGCAGACATACCCAGAATCTGTGTTTCCGCACCAACTCCCGGAATCATACTTGCACCAACAGACATATATGACCCTAACATCAGTTTCTTTTTATAAGGCAATCTTGCTGTACGAATAGAAACCACAATGGCTGTAACACTCAGAACAAGTCCAATCAAAGACAGGATAGCCGTAAGAAAACCATTATTCTCATTGCACCACCGAATAATATTCATACTGAGATTCCTCATAATTTACAAATTATATGTTTAGCTGCGTCATCAAGCCTTTTGAAGGCATAGAGGCGGTTTTAAAGGCATTTTTAATCGTTCGCGCTTCAACCTCACCCTGTGCGGCTATTTCATCAATTATGGCTTGCGCAGCTGAGATGTTGTTCGTCGGTACTCTTATGCGAATTGCAGTTCCGTGAAATGAGGTGCTTTTTTCTGCAACACCGTGGTTATCAATGAGCAACGCGTCACCATAACTGATTATGCAAAAACTGCCGTTCAGCTTTTGACATATCTGACTAACCATATAAAGCCCAAATCCGCTGTTTTTCCATACATCGTAATCATGCGGCTTAAACTCATAGGCGGGTCGGAATGATTCTGAAATACCTGCACGAATAGCCCATTTTAAAGCAGAACGGTTATCATGAATATATTTTGCATGTGCAGCGTTACGCGTTATACTTTGGAATACCCCGATTCCTTCGTCAATGATTGCAATTTCAGCCAATTGGTAAGTGGGCCAGTACTGCCCACATATCCACATCTCGTCTGCTTGAGCGTGTTCAGGGGTATTTCTCAGTATTTCGCGGACTAAATATGTAAGCAGCTTATGTAATTCCTTATTTCCCCTATCAATGACATGAGAAAGTCGAGCAGACGCTCTTTCTATCATATCACCGATTTCTATTGACCCACCATCACGAAATGCGCGTTCCTGCAAAGAGCGTATCGAAATAGGTGTAATCGGAATATAATTTGAACTACCAGTGGCTTCACCGGGGCTTTTTCCAACGCTTATGGATTCGGATATATATTTGAAGAAGCCCATCGTCCCGGCATAACTTTTCCCGTTGATGCCAGAAATAGAGAAAGTGTTATCATGGTATTGATACCGAAAACGTTTGATAATCGCCCCTGCCATCAACATGGGAAGTGGGTCAAAATTTGTCATTCTGGAAAAATCCAAAACGACATCATCAAATGGCCCAATCTCATAGTTGCGCAGATTGCCATCTAATCGCAATGCATTGTTCAAATCCAAGTCAGGAATTGCTATACGGATTTCGCTCATAAAGTCCATTCCTTATTTCAACTGCGCCTTCAGTTCCTGAAAGCTCTCCAGTGCGCTCTGGAGGTTTTCGATGATATCATCGGCCAGCACGTCGGGCGAGGGCAGGTTGTCCAGATCGGCAAGGGACTTGTCCTTGATCCAGAAGATATCGAGGCTGGTCTTGTCCCGCGCAAGGATGTCGGCAATATCGAATTTGCGCCAGCGGCCATCCGGGTCATCTTCGCTCCATGTTTCGGCGCGTTCGTACCGTTTCTCCGGATGATAACAGGCGATGAAGTCCAGCAGATCGGAATACTGCATCGGATGCTGTTTCAGCGTAAAGTGAACGTTGGTGCGGAAATCATAGATCCAGACGGCCTTCGTCTGGGTTTCGGCGCTGGCCGGACGCTTATCGAAGAAAATGACGTTCGCTTTGACACCCGGCTTATAGAAGATGCCCGTGGGCAGACGCAGGATTGTATGCAGATCACAGGTAGCAAGCAACTTCTTGCGCACGATCTCGCCAGCGCCGCCCTCAAAGAGCACGTTGTCCGGCACGACCACCGCAGCCTTGCCCGTGGCTTTCAGGATGGTATTGATGTGCTGGACGAAATTGAGCTGCTTGTTGCTGCTGGTGGTCCAGAAATCCTGACGGTTATATACGAGGTCTTCTTCCTCCTGTTCGCCTTCCTCATTGGTGAAGGTGAGGGAGGATTTTTTGCCGAAGGGCGGATTGGTGAGAACGTAGTCCACACGGTAGCCGGGATCGGTGAGCAGCGAATCGCCGTGGGCGACAGGAACACTGCCATAAATATCCCCGATGTTGTGCAGGTAAAGATTCATCAGGCACAGCTTGAAGGTGGACGCCACCAGCTCATTTCCGTAGAAAGTCCCGTTTTTCAGGAATTCCTTCTGCTCCCGATCGAGCGTATAGTTCTCCGGGTCGGCAAGAAATGCCTGCGCCGCGAGGAAAAATCCCCCGCTGCCGCAGCAGGGGTCCGCAATCGTTTTCATCGGCTCTGGGCGGATGCAGGCGACCATCGCCTGGATCAGCGCGCGCGGTGTGAAATACTGGCCTGCGCCGGATTTTACGTCTTCTGCGTTTTTCTGCAGCAAACCTTCATAGATCTCGCCCTTCACGTCCGAAGACATGGAGACCCATTTCTCCCGGTCGATCATCTGCACAATCCGGTAAAGGATTGCCGCATTGCTGACTTTGTTGATCGCGCCCTGGAAGATCTGACCGAGGATTCCGCCCTGCTCCCCCAGCTTTTCCAGCGTCTTTTTATACTGTTCTTCCAATTCAGAGCCCGTGAGGGTGTTCATATCCTGCCATGTATAGCCGGCAGGAATACCGGACTCTTTCTTATACGGCGGCTTGGCATACTCGTCCGACATCTTGAGGAAAATGAGATAGGTAAGCTGCTCCAGATAATCTCCATAGGATAATCCATCATCACGGAGCGGGTTGCACATACCCCAGACTTTGGAGATGATAGATGATGTTTGTTCAGGCATGGTTATTCCCCTTTATAATGTCAGGTATGCCGACATTCCAATGCACTTTGTCTTCTTTACCGTCAGATATCCAAAAAGTTAATTTTAATTCAACGCTATATCTGTTTTCAAGCAGATCACTATATGAAAAAATTATGGATACAGGAGCCTCATATTCACTAAAGTCTGCGTTACATTCGGCATAAAAATCAAAGTAGATGCTTTTTTCTTCTCCCGGAGCAAATGCTGTAAAACCAAGGTCGTTCCGCGGATAACATCCGTCCAAATTGCACCATGTGTATGTAAAGTCTTTTGCAACACCAAGACCAATATTTTTTATTGAAATCCTTCGATCGATAACGGTACTGTTCTCTGCGTTGCTGTTCGAAATAGTAAGCTCTATGCACTCAACAAAATCCCGTATATCATCATGTACTATGATTTCAAAATACGGCATCATTTGGAGCCGTTCATTTTCTGCAAACTGATGTTTCGATTCTTCGAGCTGTTCTTTAGTTGCTTCAGCAGATTTGATATTTGCCCGGCAAATTTCGATAGTTGCGACCACATAAATGAAGGTAATCAACACCATAAGGGAATTGCTGTATTGTTCTATCCAGTCATGAAAGAACCAAAGAATTAGGGCCATTATGAAAAGAAAAGCCAGCAGTAAAAGATAGTATTTTATTTTGTCTTTCACTTATCACAGCCTCCCCTCAAAGGCGTCTTTCAAAATGCTCTGCCGCATGGCCTCGGCTTGTTGCAGAGCGGTGTCAACGGTCTGTTCGATGCTGTCGCAGACAGATAGTCTGTCCTCAACGTCTTCGATAATTCTCTTCTGCGTGTCAATATCTGGCAATATAACATAGGGATCCAAGAGAGCTTTAATTCCAACATTTCCCTGACCGACATTTCCGGTCTCATAGCCGAAGAACATGTCTCGGTACGAGGGAGAAGCGAGATAATACTGGAAAAACTCAGGCAAGGCAACAGACTGATCGAATCGCAACGCCGCAACACGCTGATTGAGAAGATAGTTGTTTTGATTCCCAACCATCGCTACAAATCCGTAGTCACGTTTCCCTCGAGATCCCGTTAAGGTGATAAGACAATCCCCACGCCGCAATAAGTATTTTTCAAGAATCGAATCATCCGCTTCTAACGTTTTTGTCAGATCCCGAGAGAAATCGAAATGACGTTCTTTGACATTTCCAATTTTAACAACGACATAATTTCCGTCCGGTGAATACCTGCTGCTTTTGAAAGCGAACCCACTAATAGCTTTTGAGAATTCTTTTAGTTGTTTTCTCGGATAATCTCCCTCAAACGCCTCTTTCAACACAGCCTGCCGATACACCGCAAGCTGTGCTTTTGTTTTCTTCAGCGTTTCCACTCCGGCGTCGAGTTGGGAGAACAGCTCCTCAATCCGGGCAACAATGCACTCCTGCTCCGGGATGGGTGGGATACTGACACGGATTTTTGAATACTGCTGAATCCAATACCGCTTATGGGTGCTATGATCAAACTGAATGATCTGTATGCGATAATAGATATACTTTGGCAAAACCAGCTCGGTTACAGGGGTCAATATCTTCATCGCAGACGATTTGACTTTGAATTTAAAATTAACATACTGGCTTGCCGTAGTAAAATCATCAAATATGATGACAGGAAGTTGATCGTATATTCCTTCTTTTTCGTCAGTATATCCGAGAATAAAAGATTTCCCAGCAGTCAACACAGGGGTTTCATAAGCATCGTTATAATCGGTCGATTCAACGATATATGGGGTGGGCTGTTCATAATAGAGCAATTCACCAAGCTCATATTCTTTATACTCCATAATGAGATGCCCTCCTTATGCCACCAGTTCCACGTTCATTTCCTGCAAAATCGCCTCATAGCTGTCTCCGAACACATCGTAAAACCTGCCCAGGCCGCCCTTACGGTCAAAAGGACTGAGATCAAGGTCCTCCGGCTCAATACTGAGGGAAACAGCGATGTGATCCTTGATGAGGCGCAGCCATTCCATCTGCTCATCCGTAAAATGGATATGGCCTGCGTTCCGGCGCAGCGTCCACTGCATGAAGTTATAATTCACCTTGTCCGCGAACGGCGCGAGGTGATCAGCATAGCCCATCTCAAAACGGATGATGGAGATCAGGTCCGTAAGCTGCGCCACGGTGCCCCGCTTGACCTTTTCCGGCTTCCTGATGGCATAGCATTCCCACAGGCGCTCGATGGTGATGTTCTGCGCCTTCAGTTTTTCATACAGGGCTTTGAGCTTTGTAATCGCCATGGGACGGTCCTTATACCGTTGATCGTAAATGATCCGCAGGGCAAGGATCTCATCCTTGTTCTCCTCGATAAACGCATGGAAGGTCTTGAGGATGCGGTCTGCATTCGCCTGCTTGTCGGTATCATACCCGGCAAAGAGCACCGTGTCGATATTCACGGAATCGATGACCTGCTCATGGCTGCGGCGCACATTCTCGATGTAATCGCGAATATCCGGATTATAGAAGGGCTGCACGGCCTGTTGGATCAGCGCCTTCTTTGTCTCATCCATGCGGTGCTGCTCGTCCTCAGTCGGCTCATGATCGTCGGATAAATCGACACCGGCTTTCGCGGATACGACATCTGGGTCAAAAGCATCCAACAGCCGCTGGGCGATGTTCCCTGCGCTGCTGCCGACGGTGCTGCTGAATTCGGTGCGCTCCCGGTCGGTCATCTGGCTGTTGAGCCGGATCACACGGTTTGCAAGGGATGTGAGGGTGTCTTCATCCTTTGCGCCCATGGCCACCGTCAGCATCAGTTCCTTCATGCTGACGGTGGGCTTGCGCTCCAGCGTGCGTGTCTCGGTCTTTTTGGATTTCGTGACGCCTACGGCGTCCACGATCACAAAATGATCCTTGTTCTCCGTGGCGGACGGTGTGACCTTCTGCAGGTCGTCCTTGCCGAGGGTGCGGGTGCCTCGACCCTTCATCTGCTCAAAATAATTCTTGCTGCGAACATCGCGCATGAAGATTAGACACTCGATGGGCTTCACGTCCGTCCCGGTGGCGATCATGTCAACGGTAACGGCAATACGGGGATTATAATCGTTGCGGAAGGCGCTGAGAACAGTCTCCGGACGATCCGCCTGACAGGTGATCTTCTGGCAGAATTCATTGCCCTCGCCAAACTCCTCCCGGACGATCTGAATGATATCATCCGCATGGCTGTCGGTCTTGGCAAAAATCAGCGTCTTGGGTACTTCGCGGCGATGCGGGAAAAGCTGCGTGAACAGGTTGTCCCGGAACGCTCGGATCACAGTGCGGATCTGGCTGGGATTCACAACGTCCCGATCCAGCTTTGCCGTGGTATAGATCAGGTCCTCGTCCATCTGTTTCCAGCGCTTGGCGCGAGTCAGGCGGTCCCGGTACTCGATCTGCTGCTTCAGGATCATCGCGCCGTTTTTCGTCACGTCGGTTTCAATGAGGAAAATGTCCTCGCCCACATTCACGCCGTCGATGATGGCCTGCTCACGGGAATACTCGCTGACCACGTTCTGGTTGAAAAAGGCAAAGGTGCGTTTGTCCGGCGTGGCGGTCAGGCCGATGATGAAGGCGTCGAAATACTCCAGCACCTGATTCCACACGTTGTAGATCGACCGATGGCATTCATCGACGATGATGCAGTCGAAAAACTCCGGGGGATACTTTTCGTTATAGACGACCTCTTTTGCGGCCTGTGTGTCGGCTCCGGCCTGCTCGAAGAAGGATTCTTCCTCTGCGGATTCATCCATTTCCTCACCCTTCAGGATGGAGTACATCCGCTGAATGGTGCTGACGCAGATCTGGATGTCATTGGGGATATAGGAGCTGTTCAGGCGGCGAACACCGTAAAGTTGGGCAAAGGAGCGGTTGTCGTCATTCGGCGTATAGGCAAGGAATTCCCGCTCCGCCTGCTCGCCCAGTGACTTGGTGTCCACAAGAAACAGGATGCGCTTCATCTTGCCAAACTTCAGCAGACGGTATGCTGCCGTGATTGCTGTGAAAGTCTTGCCTGCGCCGGTTGCCATCTGCACCAGCGCCTTGGGGCGATTATCCGCAAAGGAAGCATCCAGATTCCGGATCGCTGTGATCTGGCATTTGCGGAATCCGGTGGTGTCGAAAGCCGGGAAACGCTTCATGTTGTTGCGGATCGTATCGTCCTTTGCAAGCAGGGCCAGCAGCGTTTCCGGCCTATGGAAGGAAAATACACGCCGGGAGCGATACTTGACATCAGCATAATCCGTGAAACGGGTAAGCTGCCCGGTGGCCTCATAGGCAAAGCGGATTTTATACTCGGTGGTTATATATTTGAAGGTGCTGTTGGCATAGCGCCCGGACTGGCCCTCGACCACAGTGATGTTCTCGCCCAGCTCGTCCTTTTTCGCTTCAATCACGCCAACGGGCTTCCCATCAACAAAAAGAGCATAGTCAACTGGCCCGGTACTGGTGGGATACTCCCGAACAGCAACACCGAGAGAAGCCATGGGATTCACTTTTTTCAGATCCTGAACGACCCAGCCGGATTGCGCAAGACGGGCATCGATCAGTTGTCTGGCTCTTTCTTCAGGGGTCATGTTGGTCGCCTCCCAGCACAGCGAAAAACAAATCACACTTATATTTTGACATAATATTATATCACGATCCAGCTGGATAATCTACTGCTTCCGCAGCTTTTGCGGAGGCAGTTTTTACGTTTTCTAATCCTTTTTGGGAAAGTGGTTAAGTTTTCCTCTTTCCCGTGGCCGGGAAGATCAACCTGATCGCAAAGCACCTGACGGAGCAGGGCAGTCCGTAAATCCAAAGGGCGGCACCATAACAGCCTGAGTCCATTCTCGGCAAAGATCGTCTGCGGTGATTGCGGGGAACACTATGGTCCCAAGGTATGGCACAGCACTGACAAGTACCGCCGCGTGATCTGGCAATGCAACGGGAAGTCCTGATGGAAACCTGCCAGATGTTGCTGGATGAATACCTGAACACGGAGTCCCTCGATGCAGAGAGTGCCGCATTGGAGACCGAGATGGGGACCGATTGATTCTCATCACGGGCTTTCCTTATTGAAACGATTATGGCCGTTTGAAACGTTTGCTTTTCCGGCCAGCGTGCTTGTTTCGGGAAAATACCTTCTGAAAGGAGCTTGATTATGACGGACGCCTGTACAAATGCACCCAATCACAGCAGAAAGCCTTGCTGTAAGCGGCTTTCCAGGCAAAAAGAAACGGACCAAACATCAACACATTGTATCAATGTTTGGTCCAATTATGGTACGGGTAGTGGGGGTCGAACCCACACGAATCACTTCACAGGAACCTAAATCCTGCGCGTCTGCCAATTCCGCCATACCCGCATATATGAGCGGCAGGGCTTCCTGCCGCTATTTTATTGCCCTCTGTTTTTACACGGCGAGGAGCCGAGACGGAGCGTTGCGCTTGACTCGCATCTATAAAACAGGATGAACCTGTTTTTACCAAAGAATGAGCACGGCGAATGATGGGACGAAAAACCTTCACTGAGGTGACATCACCTAAATCTCGCATGTCTACCAATTCCATCATGCCCGCATATGAGCTGCATTTCCACATCAGCTGTTTTTAGTGTATCATGTTATGTGATTATATGCCAGAAAAATCTTCACTGAGGTGACATCACCTAAATCCATCGCGTATACCAATTTCGCCACGGGCGCATATACAGGCGAGCGGCGGCGCAAGCGTCCGCCGGCCGCCTGATTTTTTACTTCAAAAACGGAGCCGGGTCAAAGGTATAGACGTCGTCCTCTCCGCAATAGCCGCACACGCCCATGCGCGGAGAATTTACGATTGGAAGCGCAGAATCGTGCGGATGGCTTTCCATGCAGTCTTCGCAGAAATACGGATACTGATCCTCCCATTCGCATTCACAGCAGATCCAATCGGCTTCCTTTCCGCATTTTCCGCACAGGAAGCGGATCGGCTCGTTTCTCCCGAGCAGACGAACAGATTTGCGCTGCTTCGGGCGCAGCAGTGTTCCCACTACCGTGATCGTCAGCTCCGTTGTAGAGCCGAAATCATACTCATAATGGAGCTTGCTCCCATCGCGCAGCATCCCGACCATGGTGTTTTTCGAGAGTTGCTCATAGTTCCCCACAAAAAACGCGCTTTCGTGCCCACAGCATTCCAGCCAGATATCCCGCAGGAACCGATCGAGCGTTTTTAGCGTGGCGCTCATCGGCATATCCAGATACAGCCAATACGCCTTTTCGTCTGTGCCCTCCACCTTCAGCAGCTTGCACGTCTGCGCATCGTCGGCAGCATCATTGTGCTTTTCCAGCAGATGCTTCTTAAACGCTGTTTTGGAAATCGTTCCCCCGCAAAGATAGCAGTTTCCTTTTGATGCCGCTTGCGCCATAAGAGCCTCCCTCCAAGTGCTTGTCAACGGCGGTACACAAATCCCGCGTCAACACACAACAAAAACCCCTCACTGAGGTGACATCACCGAAATCCATCGCGTATACCAATTTCGCCACGGGCGCATAACCAGAGGTATTATACCACATTTCCCACCCACCGGCAAGGGAAACCTTGCAAATCCCGGCGGGATGTGTGTAGGACTACAATACATCTTGGACAATTGAATAAAAAGGGTATGAGGAATAGGGCCTCATGTGTTAAAGTTAAGCTACCACACCAAACTTTCCGAAAGGAGACCATATTCCTCATGAGTAAGAGTATAACACAGGACATGGCCTACAGACAATCCCTAATGAAGTACGCAGAAAAGTACGGCGTCAGCCGCGCCAGCCGGAAATACAACAAGAGCCGGTCGTACATCTACTTCTGGAAGCAGCGCTGGGACGGGAGTGTGGCGTCCCTGGCCTGCCAGTCCAGACGGCCTCACAGCCACCCCAACCAGCACACAGAGGCCGAGCTGAAGCTCATCGAGACCAAGTGCAGGGAGCTGGGCGTCAACGTTGCTCTGTCCGAGGTTTGGGGCAAGGGCGGCGAAGGCGGCGTAGAGCTGGCCAAGGAAGTCATCCGTCTGTGCGAGCAGCCCAATGATTTCACCTTCTCCTACGAGCTGAACTGCTCCATCAAGGAGAAGATCGAGGCCATTGCCAAGAAGATCTACCACGCCGACGGCGTGAACTTCACCGCCAATGCCGAGAAGCAGATCAAGACCCTGACCGAGCTGGGCTATGATCATATGCCCATCTGCATGGCCAAGACCCAGTATTCCTTCACCGACGATCAGACCAAGCTGGGCGCACCCAGAGATTTCACCATCACCGTGCGCAACGTGAAGGTTTCCGCCGGCGCCGGCTTCCTGGTCGCTCTGACCGGCGAGATCATGACCATGCCCGGCCTGCCCAAGGTACCTGCCGCTGAGCGTATCGATGTGGACGAGACCGGCAAGATCTCCGGCCTGTTCTGATTCATAGTACCGTAAAAAGCGCAGGCGGCCCCCCGCCTGTGCTTTTACGGTTTTGGACTTGTTTCATTGGGAGACTTTATGGCGGGTATTCACTATTTGTCGTTCATCCCCGCGGAGAACCCGGCCCACCGGAGTCAGGGTGTGAATCTGCTGCTGATGGTGGACAATCAGGGGGAGGACGCCGCCGTTACGG
>OHVO01000961.1_pt1 | contig 10761 bp, 7 predicted proteins | sample 1579371 | NCBI WGS metagenome assembly OHVO01 (sample SAMEA3882557, study PRJEB24775) | human gut metagenome | biome: human-associated habitat; feature: intestine environment; material: feces | place: Netherlands | collected 2009/2010 | reverse complement strand
AATACACTTCCTTGCTGATCAGGGCCAGGGCAATGGCCACGACCGGGGGGAACAGAGCCCAACCGGTGGCGACGAAGCCGCTGCCATCGTTGGTAACCTTCGCGATGACCAGTGCGATTACAACGATCGCCAGCGCAATAAAATACGCTATCTTGGTACCTTTCTTTTCCATTAGAGTGATTTACCTCCTCAGATTTGGTGCCTTCATCTTACTCGCAAACAGCACGTTTTGTCAAGTTCTTAGCGATACTTTCCATTATTTTAACAAATTGTGAACTCGCCTTTTTACCTTTTTCACAAAGGATTGGCGCGAATTATGGAAAATCCTTGGAACGCAAAAAATTCCGATACCGGGGCAGCTGCCCCGGTATCGGAAATAGCGCTCATATCAGGAATATGTATTGCTTAGAAGAAGAACTCCTTGATCTGGCCGTACAGCACCAGCAGCATGGCCAGGGGGGTAATGTACTTGATGCAGATCCTGAACCAGCCGTAGGCTCCGAATTTCTGCCCCTCGCAGGTGGCCTCGGCGTGGACTACCTCGGGCCCGAGCTCCCAGCCGTACATAATGCTCATCAGCAGCGCGCCCAGAGGCATCAGAATGCCCTCGGCGATGCAGTCAAAGAAGTCCAGCCAGTCGGCGCTCCAGGTGGGCACCTCGTCGGAGGGATCCACACGCATGCCCAGAATGTCGGCCGGGGAGATACCGGCGTTGCCCAGAGCGTCCAGGCAGACGATGACGCACAGGATGCCGGCGCCGATGGCGCCGATGAGGGAGTAGAGCTTGCGCTTGTCGCCCTTGCCCTCGTCCCGGGCCTTATCCACAAAGTGGGCCACAACGGCCTCCAGCAGGGAGATGGAGGAGGAGACGGCGGCAAACACCACCAGCAGGTAGAACAGGATGCCGAAGATGGGGCCTGCAGCGCCCATGCGGTCGAACACGTTCTGCATGGTGACGAACAGCAGGGAGGGGCCGCCCAGCTTGCCGGTGGGGTCCAGGGCGAAACGGCCGGGGATCACGCACAGACCGGCCATCAGGGCCACCAGGGTATCCATCACCACGATGATGATGGCGTTTTTCTGCAGGTTCTCCTTCTTATCCAGATAGGAGCCGTAGGTGATCATGGCCGCCATACCCAGAGACAGGGAGAAGAACATCTGGCCGCCTGCTGTGGATACTACAGAGAAGAAGTCAGGCGCTTCCTTGATGACGCCGTTGGCCAGAGCCCAGCCGGGGACGAACATATACTTCAGACCCTCTGACGCGCCCTCCAGGGTGCAGGAACGGATGATGCAGATCACCAGCATCACGAACAGAGCGGGCATACCCACGGAGCAGACCTTTTCGATACCGCCGCCGACGCCGCCCATAACGATGATCATGGTCAGGGCCACGAAGATCAGACCGTAGATCACGGCCTCGCCCTGGTTGGCCATCAGGGCGCCGAACACGCCGGCGCCGTCCAGGGTGCCGGTGCCGAAGCCGGCATGGAACAGGTTGCCCACGTTCAGGGTCACATACTTCAGGCAGTAGCCGCCCAGGGCGCAGTAGAAGCCCAGGATCAGGAACGCCGACAGAACGCCCAGCCAGCCCAGCCACTTGAACCTCTTGGACAGGACCCTGTAAGCGCCGATGGCGCCCCGGCCGGTCTTGCGGCCCAGGGCCAGCTCGCCCATCATAACGATGAAGCCGCAGCACGCCGCCAGGATCAGATAGATGATGAGGAATGTGAAGCCGCCGTTGGCGCCCATCTTATTGGGGAAGCCCCAGATGTTGCCCAGGCCGACGGCTGAGCCGATGGCCGCCATGAGGAATCCAAAATTGGACCCAAAGCCTTTTCTTTCTTCCATTGCTTTCTCTCCTTACTCATATGGATGTCCCGCTTTGTCCGGAAGGGGACTATGGTCACTTTACCATGACTGTTTTCTTGTGTAAAGCAATATACAGGCTTCTTAACGCTATCTTGTCAACCGGCACAGCTTCCTTGATTGATTTCTTACGGATTTTCCCTCCTTTCCGGGCTGTGCCCTTTCGCCTCAGTCAAAATCACAGCCTCATTTTATGCAGAACTTTGTGAATTATGTCACAAAAATCAGGCTGATCCAGCGGCCTTTGTGGGTATTCATACGGCGGTTTCGGGCGTTTTGTGCAAAATGTCTATACGATTCTGCGATATAAATTTATTGATGTGAGACTTTTTCATCAAAAGAAAAAGCCCGGCAATACCGGGCTTTCCGTTTTTCAAGAAAAGCCTCGCAGAGTTTGCCGCCCGCAGGCGGCAAATCAAGTGCGAGCCTTTTTCCCCAAAAGGGCTTTGCCCTTTTTGGGCAGTCTCAATATCAGATTCCGAAGAAGCGCTTTCCGTTTTCCCAGGTGGCCTGCTCCGCCGCTGCCGGGGTCATGTCCCGCAGCTGGGCGATCTTCTCCGCCACCAGGTGAACGTAGGTGGAGTCGTTGCGGCGGCCCCGGTAGGGCACCGGGGTCAGGTAGGGGGCGTCCGTTTCGATCATCAGCCGCTCCATGGGTACGGCCCGGATGACCTCCGGGGCCTTCCGGGCGTTTTTGAAGGTAGCTGCTCCGTTGAAGGACAGGTACCACCCCATATCCACCAGCTCCCGGGCCATTTCCACGGACCCGGCGAAGCAGTGGAACACCCCCCGCAGGCCGGGAAATTCCCGGACGATGGCCATGGTGTCGGCGTGGGCGTCCCGGTCGTGGATGATCACCGGCAGCGACAGCTCCCGGGCCAGGGCCAGCTGGCTGCGCAGCACCTGCTGCTGCAGGGGGCGGGGGGGATTTTCCGGCCAGTAGTAGTCCAGGCCGATCTCGCCGATGGCCACCACCTTGTCCTCCCGGGCCAGAGCGCGGATGGCGTCTAGGTCCTCCGGGCGAAAATCGCCGCAGTTTTCCGGATGGATGCCCACGGCGGCGTAGACATGGGGGAAGCGGCGGGCCAGCTCCACCGCCGTCCGGGAGGACGCCACGGTGCAGCCGGGATTCACCACCAGGCCGACGCCCTGCTCCGGCAGGGAGGTCAGCAGGGTCTCCCGGTCGCCGTCGAACTGGTCGTCGTCATAGTGGGCGTGGGTGTCAAACAGCATAGGGGGCCTCTCAATCCAGGCGGACCCGGCCCAGTCGGGCGTCGGCCACATACTCGCTTTTCAGCCGGCGCAGCTGGTCCATGTGGGGGGCCCGCAGGTGGGCCTGCTGCTTCTCCTCCGTCTGCCACTGCTCCACCAGGAGGATCTCGTCGGCATTCTGGACAGACAGGAAATAGTCATACCGCAGGCATCCGTCCTCCCGGCGGATGGCGTCGATGATGCCATGGGTGGTCAGCTGGCGCAGGAAGGTCTCCCGGCAGCCGGGCTTGGCCAGATAGCGCACATACAGAGTCAGGGTGTTTTCCATGGTGATTTCTCCTTTATGAATAGCGCCGGTCCAGGACCGCGATCATGGCGGCCATGGCGTTTTCCCGGCAGTCCGGCAGGATGCGGATCCCCGGCACCCGGTGCACCGCCGGAATGGCGTTTTCCGGGGCGAAGGCCATGCCGGCATATTCCAGCATGGGAATGTCGTTGGCGTGGTCCCCCACGCAGCAGACGTTCTCCTGCCGAACGCCCAGAAGCTCCGCCAGGCGGCGGACCATGCCGCCCTTGTTGGCTCCCCGGGCGGTGATCTCCAGCAGGTTCACAGCGGAGGCCACCACCTCGTACTCCCGGCTCCAGTCCTGGGCCCGGATGGCCTCCTCCAGCTGCCGCAGCCGCTGGGGCTCCTCCTCGAACAGCAGCTTGGAGATAGGCGACGGGGCCTGGTCCAGGCTGGCGATCTGCTGGGAGGGGGTATGGGTCAGGTGCAGGTGGCGGGCGGTGATCTCGTTGGGATTCACCACATGGATGGAGTTGTCGTCGTGATAAATTTCGTAGGTCAGGCCCGGTATCAGCTGGGACAGCTGCCGCACATGATCCCGGATGCACTCCGGCAGAAAGGCGGTGCGCAGATACCGCCCCGCCGGGAAGTCGTAGATGGCCGCGCCGTTGAACAGCACCGTGGGGCCGTTCATGGGCACGCCGTCCATAACGCTGGCGAAGGAGGGCAGGGCCCGGCCGGTGGCCACGGAAAATGTCCCGCCCTGGGCCATAAAATACTCGATGGCGTCCCGGTTTTCCCGGGATATGGCCGGGACGGGCCCGCCGCTGCGCAGGGCCCCCTCGGTATACACCATGGTGTTGTCAAAATCGCTGGCGATGAGCACGCCGTCAAACTTTCCCACGGCTCAGCCCTCCGATGCCGGGGAGCTGCCGCCGCCGCTTCTGCGGCGTCCGCCCCGGTGCCGGGGACGGCGGCGGGACTGGACCCCCTCCTGGGCCTCGCCTGCGGGCTTCTGGGGCGGCTTGGGGGTGGCGGGCTTGGGGGGATTCTTGGCCGCCTGGGGACGGCTGCCGCCCTCCTGGGGCCGGTCGCCGGACTTGCGGCGGCGGCTGCGGGGCTTTTCGTCAGTCTTGGGGGCCTCCGGACGCTTTTTCTCCGTCTGGCGGGGCTTTTCGGCCTTTTCCGGGGCCTTTTCCCCGGCCTGCTGGGGACGGCTGCCGCCCTTTCTGCGGCGGTCGTTCCGGCGGCGGGGAGGACGCTCCTCCCGGGCGGGGGCGTCGGGGTCAAAGTCCGCGATGACCAACGGCATGGGGACCTCCTCCTCGGGCCGCTCCTCCACATACCGCTCGGGCCGCTCCTGGGGCACCTGGATGCCGTCACGGCTTCCTTTGCCGTTGCGCAGGACGCACACCTCGCAGTTGTGATAGCACCGGGGGGAATCCGGCTTTTCGTCCAGCCGGACCTTCATGGTCTCCCGGAGCACGTTCACCTCGCACACGTTGCCGAGGCCGTCGGGCGTCTGGACAAAGGAGTCGTTTTTGGGCATGCGCTTCAGGGCGTCCTCATAGGCGTCCTGCTCGTATTTCAGGCAGCACATCAGCCGCCCGCAGGTGCCGGAGATTTTGGTGGGGTTCAGGGACAGGCTCTGGGTCTTGGCCATTTTGATGGACACCGGCACAAAGTCGTCCAGGAACTGGGCGCAGCAGAAGGGCCGGCCGCAGATGCCCAGGCCCCCCAGCATCTTGGCCTCGTCCCGGACACCGATCTGCCGCAGCTCGATGCGGGCCCGGAACACGGAGGCCAGGTCCTTTACCAGCTCCCGGAAGTCCACCCGCCCGTCGGCGGTGAAGAAGAACAGGATCTTGTTCCCCTCGAAGCTGCACTCCACCCGCACCAGCTTCATCTCCAGCTTGTGCTGGAGAATCTTCTTCTGGCAGATGTCGAAGGCCTCCTTTTCCCGGGCGCGGTTGTGGGCCGCCGTCCGGTGGTCGTTCTCCGTGGCCACCCGGACCATGGGCCGCAGGGGCTGGATGACGCAGCAGTCGTCCACCGGGTGGTTGCCCATGGTACACTGGGCGTATTCCAGGCCCTGGGCCGTCTCCACGATGACGTGGTCCCCGGTCTGCACCTGCACGTCGCCGGGGTCAAAGAAGTAGGTTTTGCATCCGCTGCGGAAGCGGACGCTGATCACAGTTGTCATATGGTTAAATCCTTTCGTATATCCGTATAGCTCATGTCTCTCACAGCAGCTCCTGCCACCCGGCGCACAGGGCTCCCAGCACATGGCCCACGCCCACGTTATAGCGGCACTCCAGGCAATAGCGCTTCATCAGCTCCGTCAGGCCCCGGAGCTGCCGGACGGTAAGGCCCCGGCGCAGCTCCTCCGCCCCGGGGATATCCGCCGGGTCCGGTTTTCCATAGGCGGCCAGCAGGGCCTCGGCGGCGGCGCGCCATCCGGCCTCCAGCAGCTGCTGCAGCTGCTCCCGCTTCAGGCGCTTGTTCTCCAGCCCCACTAGGTATTGGCTCACCGGCAGCAGCTGTCCGCTGGCAAAGACCCGGCACAGGTCCCGGGCGGTGTCGTCCCGGGCGTCCTCGTCCCCGCCCCGGAGCTTCCACTCCACGCAGCGGGAGCGGATGGTGGGCAGCAGGGTCGCCGCCGTTTCCGTGCAGAACAGGAAGGCCGCATAGGGCGGACCCTCCTCCACCAGCTTCAGCAGCACGTTCTGGTCCCGCTGGTTCAGGGTGTCGCAGTCCGGGAAGATATACACCTTGGCGGCCCCGTCGTTGGGCCGGATATAGGCGTCCTGCCGCAGGCTTCGCAGCAGGTCCACCGGCAGCTCCCGGTGGTCGGGGTCCTGCACCGTCTGCACGTCCGGGTGGATGTCCTCCATCACCTTGCGGCACTGGCGGCATTGCAGGCAGGGCCGCCCCCCCTCCGCCTGGCACTCCATGGCGGCGGCGGCGAAGCGGGCGGCGGCCATGCGGTCCCCGCTGCCGGAGAAAATGATGGCATGGGGCAATGCGCCGCCCTGGGCGGCCCGGCGCAGGCGGCGGGCCAATGTGCTGTTTTCCGGCAGAAGCTGCCCCATGGTCCGCCCTCCCTTCCATGGCCGCTGTGATGGTCATACAAACCGATTCTATAAGTATAGCACACCCCCGGGTTCCTCCGCAAGGCGCAGGCGCGGCTTTTCCACAAAAAATAGTTTCCTGTCGGGAGAATATTCCCGGTAATTTTCGGCCATAATGGCAAAAAGATTCCTTTTTGTGAAAATCCTCTTGCTTTTGGCGGGGGATGTGCCTATAATGAGATGTTCGTAACTATATTTTATATACGGAGGGAACTAAATGAGTAAGAAGTATTGCTATCTCTTTACCGAGGGCAACGCCAAAATGCGCGAGCTGCTGGGCGGTAAGGGCGCCAATCTGGCCGAGATGACCAACATTGGCCTGCCCGTGCCCCAGGGCTTCACCATCACCACCGAGGCCTGCACCCAGTACTATGAGGATGGCCGCCAGATCAACGACGCCATCATGGCCGAGATCATGGAATACATCGAGAAGATGGAGAAGATCACCGGTAAGAAGTTCGGCGATCACGAGAATCCCCTGCTGGTCTCCGTCCGCTCCGGCGCCCGGGCCTCCATGCCCGGCATGATGGACACCATCCTGAACCTGGGCCTGAATGAGGACGTGGTGGACGTTATTGCTAAGAAGTCCAACAACCCCCGCTGGGCCTGGGACTGCTACCGCCGCTTTATCCAGATGTACTCCGACGTGGTCATGGAGGTGGGCAAGAAGTATTTCGAGCAGCTCATCGACGAGATGAAGGAGAAGAAGGGCGTCACCCAGGACGTGGAGCTCACCGCCGAGGATCTGAAGGAGCTGGCCGGTCAGTTCAAGGCCGAGTATAAGGCAAAGATCGGCCAGGACTTCCCCTCCGATCCCAAGGAGCAGCTGCTGGGCGCCATCAAGGCCGTGTTCCGCAGCTGGGACAACCCCCGCGCCAACGTGTATCGCCGTGACAACGACATCCCCTATTCCTGGGGCACCGCCGTCAACGTGCAGTCCATGGCCTTCGGCAACATGGGCGACGACTGCGGCACCGGCGTGGCCTTTACCCGCAACCCCGCCACCGGCGAGAAGAAGCTCATGGGCGAGTTCCTGACCAACGCCCAGGGCGAGGACGTGGTGGCCGGCGTGCGCACCCCCATGCCCATCGACCAGATGGCCGAGAAGTTCCCCGAGGCCTATGCCCAGTTCGTGGACGTGTGCAAGACCCTGGAGGATCACTATCGCGATATGCAGGATATGGAGTTCACCGTGGAGCACGGCCAGCTGTATATGCTGCAGACCCGCAACGGCAAGCGCACCGCTCCCGCCGCCCTGAAGATCGCCTGCGACCTGGTGGACGAGGGCATGATCTCCGAGCAGCAGGCTGTTGCCATGATCGACCCCCGGAACCTGGATACGCTGCTGCATCCCCAGTTTGACCCCGCCGCTCTGAAGGCCGCCGCCCCTGTGGGCAAGGCGCTGCCCGCCTCTCCCGGCGCCGCCTGCGGCAAGATCGTCTACTCCGCCGAGGACGCCAAGGAATGGGCTGCCCGGGGCGAGAAGGTGGTCCTGGTCCGTCTGGAGACCTCTCCCGAGGATATCGAGGGCATGAAGGCCGCTCAGGGCATTCTGACCGTTCGCGGCGGCATGACCTCTCACGCCGCCGTTGTGGCCCGCGGCATGGGCAAGTGCTGCGTCTCCGGCTGCGGCGCCATCGTCATGGACGAGGAGAACAAGCAGTTCACCCTGGCTGGTAAGACCTATCACGAGGGCGACTGGCTGAGCCTGGACGGCTCCACCGGCAGCATCTACGACGGCGCTATGCCCACCGTGGACGCCAGCGTGGGCGGCGACTTCGGCCGCATCATGGCCTGGGCCGATAAGTATCGCCGGCTGCAGGTCCGCACCAATGCCGACACCCCCCACGACGCCGCCAAGGCCCGTGAGCTGGGCGCCCAGGGCATCGGCCTGTGCCGCACCGAGCACATGTTCTTCGAGAGCGACCGCATCGCCGCCATCCGCGAGATGATCTGCTCCGACACCGTGGAGCAGCGCGAGAAGGCCCTGGCCAAGCTCCTGCCCATGCAGCAGGGCGACTTCGAGGGCATCTATGAGGCCATGGAGGGCTGCCCCGTTACCATCCGCTTCCTGGATCCCCCTCTGCACGAGTTCGTTCCCACCGAGGAGGCCGACATCGAGCTGCTGGCCAAGGATATGGGCAAGACCGTGGCCGAGATCAAGGCCATCATCGCCTCCCTGCATGAGTTCAACCCCATGATGGGCCACCGCGGCTGCCGTCTGGCCGTGACCTTCCCCGAGATCGCCGTGATGCAGACCCGTGCCGTGATCCGGGCCGCCATCAACGTGCAGAAGCGTCACCCCGAGTGGAACATGGTTCCCGAGATCATGATCCCCCTGGTGGGCGAGGTGAAGGAGCTGAAGTATGTCAAGAACGTCGTGGTCAAGACCGCTGACGAGGAGCTGGCCGCCGCCGGTGTGGAGATGAAGTACCTGGTGGGCACCATGATCGAGATCCCCCGCGCGGCCCTGACCGCCGACGAGATCGCCACCGAGGCCGAGTTCTTCTCCTTCGGTACCAACGACCTGACCCAGATGACCTTCGGCTTCAGCCGCGACGACGCCGGTAAGTTCCTGGGCGCTTACTATGACAAGAAGATCTATGAGAACGATCCCTTTGCCAAGCTGGACCAGGTGGGCGTGGGCAAGCTGGTGAAGATGGCTGCCAAGATGGGCCGCGAGACCCGTCCCGACCTGCACCTGGGCATCTGCGGCGAGCACGGCGGCGATCCCAGCAGCGTGGAGTTCTGCCACAAGGTGGGCCTGGACTATGTGTCCTGCTCTCCCTTCCGTGTGCCCATCGCCCGTCTGGCCGCCGCACAGGCTGCCATCAAGGAACAGCAGAACTGAGCTGCGCCTGAGGGCATAGAGCACAGCGCATAAATGGAACGGACACACCATCTCCACGAGGCGGTGTGTCCGTTGTTTTTTACCCATTCTGGATCAGAGCACTCGTCATAGCCCCTGTTTTCGCAAGAAAACAGGGGCATTCATAGCGATACGCTTTCTTCAGCTTCAATTGCTATTGGCATGTTTTCCACAGGCAGCTACGTCAATCCGTTGGCAATACAGGCGGAAGCGAATGTGATTTGCTAAAAGAACGCTTAACACCACCACACCATCCTCGAGCCGTCTTTCATCCCATTGTGAGGAACACGGATACGCTTTGCATAGAGATCGCAAAAAGGTGTCTTGAGAGTGAATCACATCCGGCCATGGTATATTCTGGCATTCCGCTTGGAGTATAATCTGATCATCCCAGATACATAAATCTGTCATACCTATGAAGCCTTTGCATTGCACAATGACCTTGCAGTTTGTGTTGCAATTCCAGATAATCAACTCCGCAACATCGTAGCGAATGCTGACTTGCTCCAGGGAACTGTCCGGCCAGAAAAAGTCTGAAAATTTCACAACAAATCACCTGAATTATTGGTAAGTTGGTTTAGCCACGCGCTGACAGAGGGGCTGCTTTGGTAGAATTCGTAGAATTCATCAAATGGCATCTTTCCAGATATGAAATCAAAAACAGCTTGCATAAATCCTCCTGCATTATAATCGTTCTCTGCGTTCTGTCCCGGCAGGGGAAAATCCCCTGCGGAGACACGTGCCTTAATAATACTGCTCCACGGTACGTTCTTCACCGGTGTCTACGTCCCGGAAGCGCAGCTCTACCAGTTCTCCGTCCCGGCGCTGGCCAAGATACTCCATGGGAGAGTTCTTGCCCATAGGCCAGTCGGCCCCCTGTGCCCAGCGAGGAAATTTCCGAACCTTGATGTGAAAGGCTTTCCACAGAGCTTCTTTACCGGCTTTAGTGCGTTCTGCCACTTTCATCGTTGGGGGAAATTTGTCGAGGATTTGGCACATAAACTCATCAACCTCGCTCCCACCAATGGAATTGCCCGCAGCGTCCAAATAATAATCGGCATTTTGCTTATAGATCCTGGTCGGCTTAAGAGTTGGGTATGCCATAAGTACCGGAGTAGCTACCCCAGAAAACCATCCGCATTGTGTGGCAGCTAAATCAAAACCCTTCAGCTTACTGTTGTATACTATTTGGGCAAGATAATCCGATATTTTTTCGCCTTTTTTTCGGACAATATTGTATACGCTGCGGAAAGAAATGTTCCGCTCAATGACAGGAGGATATGGTTCATTAAAGTTGGTAAGTTGGTTTAGCCATGCGCTGACAGAGGGGTTGCTTTGATAGAATTCGTAGAATTCATCAAATGGCATCTTTCCAGATATGAAATCAAAAACAG
>OHVO01000958.1_pt1 | contig 10773 bp, 9 predicted proteins | sample 1579371 | NCBI WGS metagenome assembly OHVO01 (sample SAMEA3882557, study PRJEB24775) | human gut metagenome | biome: human-associated habitat; feature: intestine environment; material: feces | place: Netherlands | collected 2009/2010 | reverse complement strand
TTTCTACCTCAAAATCATAGTAAAAACCGGTGTCCGTAGCAGGGCCTCTTGCAAGCTTTGCCTCAGGATAAAGATCCTTTACAGCCTGAGCCATAAGGTGTGACGCCGTGTGCCAGAAAGTCTCCTTGCCGGCCTTTGAGTCAAAAGTCATGACCTCAAATTCACAGTCATGGTCAACAACAGTCCTCATGTCATAAACCTCGCCGTCCAGCTTTACACAGCAGGCAGCCTTGTAAAGTCCCATGCCGATATCCTTGATTATCTCACTGGCAGGCATAGCCTTTTCGATCTCACGGACAGAGCCGTCTTTTAATTTCAGCTTTATCATTTTTGATTCCTCCAATTTATAAAATAATGTAATTCTTTATTATAACGTGTAAATTACACGTTTTTTTCATTTGAAATTCGTCCATTGTAGGGGCAAACAGCGTTCGCCCGCATATCACCCTGCGTTTTCTTGCGTATGGTCTTTTATAATTCGGGTGACCTCAGGTCGCCCCTACAGGCATATTATTTGAAGTTCAGCAGCTCAGTATACTGCGTGATATACACATAAATCCAGAAACAAAGGAGCACAACGCTCAAAACCGTTGAAATGTCGCTTAGAACGTGCCTTGCCCTCTTGCCTATGGCCCATTGTTTAGAACCGTCCTTTTTCACCCTGCAAATAAGCTGAGAGAAAAACGTGTTGAACCAGTAGGACACTATCCAAATGGGCAGAAAAGTCAGAAAGCCCTGCTTGTTAGATATAGTGCCTTCCCACGCCAGCCACGAAACATAACCTGCCGCACCGTAAGCACAAAACCCAACTGTATAGCAAATGATCGCAAGGATACGCCTCGTTTTCATCGCCTTCCTGTCTTTCATAGTATCATCACCCTCTTGCATAACAAAAAAGTCCCATAGGATACAAATATCCTATGGGACGATAATATCGTGGTTCCACCCAACTTTTTGTACAGTTCCCCGTACAACTCATTAGTCGCTCCTCTAACGCTGAGCCTGCGGCGTGTATTAAACGCACTCAGGGGCGGTGTCCTCACTCTGCATGACCCTGTGCCGCTCACAGCCCGTCGAAAAACGTGCGACACTCTCTGAAAGGTCCTCTTGCCGAGGGGCTTCCCCATCAAAGTTTTGATATATAACGGCAAAAGACCATATCTTCTGCCTCGATTAACATTTTATCACCTCTTTCCTTCCTTGTCAAGGGGTTTGTAAGAAAATATATAATTTTGTGGTTTTAGCTAAAAAAATTCTTGACAACAGACAAAATTTATTATACAATAATATTATGCATTATAATTTTTATATAACTGAAAGATGAAGTATCAATTTTATCATTCTGACGTTTTTTATAAAATAAATTTTGCAATTTTGTATCTTTACAATTTAATATCAGGTGGATATCTTTTTGCTGTACATTTTGGCATAGCGAAGAGGATATCCATACTTTCTAAGAAGGAGGAAAGCTATACATGGAACCAGGTATTGTTATTCTACTGTGTGTAGTTGCTCTTATTCTTGGTGCCGGTGTGAGCGGATTTATCTGCTTTAAACAGGGTGTAAGCTATCGAAAAAAGACAGCCGAGGCTGCTGTAGGCTCTGCGGAAAAAGAGGCAGAGCGTATCGTTGACGACGCAAAGAAAAGCGCTGAAACTCTGAAAAAAGAGGCATTGATCGAGGCGAAGGACGAAATACACAAGTCACGCCAAGAAACGGAAAAAGAGCTTAAAGAGAGAAGGATCGAAGTTTCCAGACAGGAAAGACGTGTTCAGCAAAAGGAAGAGTCTATCGACAGAAAGCTCGATAATTTGGAGAAGAAGGAAGAAACTCTTCAGAACAAGCTGAAAAATGCCGATGAAAAGGTGGCTGAGGCTGATAGGATCAAGAAATCACAGCTTGATATGCTTGAGAAGATATCTCAGTTCACTGTAGATCAGGCTAAGGATTACCTGCTTTCAAAGCTGGACGAGGATCTGGTGCATGAAAAGGCTGTGAGGGTCACAAACTTTGAAAATCAGGTCAAGGAGGACTGCGAGGCTAAGGCCAGACAGTATATCTCACTGGCTATCTCAAGATGTGCCGCAGATCAGGTGTCCGAGTCAGCAGTGTCAGTAGTTGCATTGCCTAACGACGAAATGAAGGGCAGGATCATCGGACGTGAGGGAAGAAACATCAGGACTATCGAAACGCTCACAGGCGTTGACCTTATCATCGACGATACTCCTGAGGCTATCACTATATCATGTTTCGATCAGGTGAGAAGAGAGATCGCAAGGATCGCCCTTGAAAAGCTTATTCAGGACGGACGTATACACCCGACACGCATCGAGGAAATGGTGGATAAGGCAAAGAGAGAGGTAGAGCTGAAGATCAAGCAGGAGGGTGAGAGAGCGATTCTCGAAACCAACGTTCACGGCGTAAATCATGAGCTTGTTAAACTTCTGGGACGTCTGCGTTACAGAACGAGCTATAGGCAGAACGTACTTAACCACTCCATTGAAGTCGCTCACCTTGCAGGCATGATGGCGTCAGAGCTTGGCGTTGACGCAAATCTGGCAAGAAGAGCAGGACTGCTCCACGATATAGGAAAGGCTCTCAGCTACGAGATAGAGGGTTCACACGTTCAGATAGGTGTGGACGTCTGCAAGAAGTATAAAGAAAGCCCTGAAGTTATCCACGCTATCGAGGCACACCACGGCGACGTTGAAACGAGAACAGTCGTTGCCGCACTTGTTCAGGCAGCTGACGCTATCAGTGCCGCAAGACCGGGTGCAAGAAGTGAGAACTACGAAAACTATATCAAACGACTTCAGAAACTTGAGGAGATCTGTACGTCCTATGAGGGCGTTGAGAAATCCTTCGCAATACAGGCAGGCCGTGAGGTTCGTATCATGGTACAACCTGAGAAGATCAACGATGAAAAAATGGTGCTCGTTGCTCGTGAGATCGCTAAGAGGATCGAAACTGAAATGGACTATCCGGGACAGATCAAGGTCAATCTTATCCGTGAGAGCAGAGCTATCGAATACGCAAAGTAAATTGTGTAAACAGCGGGCAGACTTTAGGGTTTGCCTGCTTTTTTATTTTCCTCTCTGTTTTTAATGAGGAATGAGGAGTGAGGAATGAGGAATTAAGGTATCGCCTGCGGCGATGTATTTTTAATTTTCAATTATCATTTCTTTGTTTATAATTTAATATTCTTGTAGGTGCGAACAGCGTTCGCCCGTTTCGGTCATATCACTGTGATTTTATCCCGCTTTGGCTTGTCACTTTGTTATGCAGTGCAGAAAATATGCACAAACCTTTGTTTGTAATTTAATATTCTTATGTAGGGGCGACTTTTGGTCGCCTGTGGGTCTGACGTTTTTTCGGCAGACAAAAATATCTATGCTTTTTGGGGGATTTTTTTATGTCAAAAGCAAAAGAGAAAAAAGATGTCACTACCAATCAGGGCAAAAAACATCTTTTCGGCAGCTCAGAAAAATCAGATTTTATCCTGAATATGTCTGCCGAATCTGCACAAAAGCTGTGCGGAGTTTACAGCATTATCGCTGTGCTCGTTCTGTGCGTTATCACAATACCATATTATTTCACGCAGAACATCAAATACGGTCTTGACGAAAGTACCAACCGTAACCTTTATCTCAACGAAAAATTCATATTCTTTATATCCGCCGCCGTGCTTGCAACAGGCTTTGTGGGATTTATCATTTTCCTCATCGCCAATATGAAAAAGCAGGTGGAGCTTAAAGACAATAAGAGCCTTATCGTGCCTCTTGCCGTTGTGCTCTTGTCAGTGGTGTCATGTGTATTGTCTGCTGACGTCTTTACATCTTTCTACGGCTACCTTGACCGTTCCGAGGGTATGCTCACTATACTGGGCTATTGGGGACTTTTCGCCGCAGGAATGACCGTCACTGCCGACAGCCGCAGAATAAAGCTTGCAGACTTTATCGTGGGCATTGGAGCTTTCGAGGCCGTTGTAGGACTTTTACAGGCAATACCTGCCACCGCAAAGGTCGTTCCGAACTACTTCAAAGAGCTTTTCGCAGGCTTTTCAAAGGGCGGAATAACATACACCACAGAGTATGTCCCAACAGGATTTTTGTGCACACCATTCGCCTTGGCAGCAGTGCTCACGGTAATATCAGCCTTTGCACTCAACGGTATGCTCTACGATGACAAAAAGCCTAGAAAAATATTCTATGGCATCTCATTGGCAGTCATGACAGCCGCCGATATACTCACCTGCGTTGTTCCTGCACTTGTTGGACTTTGCTCAGTGTATGTCGTTTCACTTGTCATTGCAGCCGTAAGATCAGGCGTTTCAAAGAACAAAAAGCCTGTCCTCATCTGCCTTGCCGCAGCAGTAGTCGCAGGCGGCATCTTCGCAGGACTTTTCGCCTCAGGAGAGTTCAGGCTCCTTGACGAGAAGATAATCTTCCATGACAGCTTTGACAGACTTTCTATCACAGGCACAGGCAGAGGCGACGATACCGACCAGTGGATATACCCATATCTCTGGGACGACGGAATGTATACCGCCGAGCAGAACCTCATATGGGGCACAGGCCCTGACAACTGGGGAACGATATTCGAGTCAGGTGCAATAATCGACCGCTCTTATAACGAGTATATCGACCTTTTGCAGTCAAGAGGAATAATAATTTTCGCCCTGACCGTGGTGTTCCTTGTTATTACTATCGTGAAAATGTGCAAGCTCGTAGCAGGCTTTATGAAAGACAAAAACAGCTGGGTAGGCTGTGCAGTGTCAACGGCAGTCCTCTGCTATCTGATACAAGCGTTTTTCAATATCAGCTCTGTCACATCTTCTCCGTATTTCTGGCTCGCATCGGGACTTGTTTGGAGTTTCACAGCCGTGAAAACATCAGAAAAGAAATGACCTTGAAAAACACATGAATGATATGGGAAAACAGTTTCCTGCAATCGGCGTTTATGTGATATTTTCCGTAGGGGCGAACAGTGTTCGCTCGCTTACCGTGAATTTTTATACAGACTAAAACGGACGCAGAAATGCGTCCGTTTTTTTATGTCTGAATATAAATATATTAGCTTTTTGCATATACTGGAATTTTTGAGATATATCTTATCTCAAAAACAACGAAGGAATGTGAGCGAACGAGAACAGACGAGATCACGGGAGAATGAGAGAGTTATATTAAAAAATATGTTTGCCGCTGACCGCCGCTGACTTCCCCGAACTTTGTCGGACTTTGCATTGGAAACACTCTTATGATATAATCATATTAAACCGAGAGGGGGTCGCTTTTACGGCAATTCTCGGCAGGGTAATATTATCTGAAATAATCTATTTTACAAGGGAGTGGATAGCGGCATATCATCAACTTTGCAGACCGTGTTATGTAATACATAGAGCCTGCGGAGAATAGAATTTTTACAGCTGCAAATTGTGAAAAGCACCAATGTGATGTATCAAAATATGTCTAAAAGCACAAAAACAAACTTTCTTTGAACATAATGTGACATATTTCTTGACATAACAGGCGTTTTCTGTTATCATTATCATATGTGAACAATTTTCACTTTTACAGTTTTAAGGCTGTAAAATCAGAAGTTGGGAGGAGAAAAAATGTTAAAAAAGCTGTACCGTACATTGGGATTTGCACTTATTTCCTGCAACCTGTTTTTTACCCCTGTCATGGCTTATGCCGACAGTAACGTGAGCGTAGGAACGTGTATGTGCTTTGCCATACCCGGCGGACTTATAACGGGCTGCGTGCTCGTTTCCATGAGCCGCACAAAGCAGAAGGCGACCAAGGCGGACAAATATATAAAAAGCAACCTGAAACTCACAGGGCAGAACGACACCTATCTGCGTACCACCACGAGCAAGACCGAGATAAAGAACGACTAAGGGGAGGTACATAGATGGCTGTTAATATTTCTTATAAATGCCCAAACTGCGGTGCGGAACTTTTTTGGAGTGCCGATAAGAACTGCTGGGCTTGTGAATACTGCGACGGACAGTTCTCGCTGAAAGAGCTTGAAGAGGCTGGCGGCGACGCTAAAAAGGCTGAAGAGCTGAACAAGGATAATGTTGAAAAGCATGAAGAGGTCGATAAGGACGAATACAGTATGTCAAATGACGGAACTGTAGGAAATGACCTTGTAAAATATACCTGCTCACACTGCGGAGCGGAGATAATCACAGACCGTTCAACAGCGGCTACCGTGTGCGTCTATTGCGGAAATGCAGTAATAATGGGAGAGCAGATAATCGACAACTTTTCCCCAGACTATGTTATACCATTCAAAGTGCCGAAAAATCAGGTCATGGACGCTTTCAAAAAGTTCAGTCAAAAACCTCTTACACCAAAGGACTTTGACTGCGATAAGATAGTTGACAAAATGCAGGGCGTTTATATCCCGTTTTGGCTTTACTCAGGAAACTGCCACGGAACGATGACCGCAGAGGGTATAAACACAAGAACATGGACTTCGGGAGATTACAGATACACAGAGAAAAAATATTATTCCGTATACCGTGACGGTAATCTGGATTTCAAAGCTGTACCTGTTGACGCATCTTCAAAAACTGAAGATGATGCAATGGATTCGATCGAGCCTTTTGACTACTCGGAGCTGACAGAGTTCAATCCGGGATATCTTTCAGGCTATCTCGCTGAAAGATATGACGATGATAAAGACAAGTGCCTGCCGAGAGCAAAGGAACGTATCGAGAACACCACTCGTGACGAACTGAAAAAAACTTGCGTTTATGACAGTGTCAACGTCCAGTCTTTTGAAAAGAAAACTGATATCAGGGACGTTAAATATGCAATGCTGCCAACGTGGCTATTGTATACCACTTATATGGATAAGCCTTATTTCTTTGCCATGAACGGTCAAACCGGTAAGTTTATCGGAAACCTGCCTATAAGCAAGGGAAGGCTTGCAGCTTATTCTCTCCTTGGCGGAGTGGGCGGCTATATTATCGGAGTTATTCTTCAGATAATGGGAATATTCTAACAGGGAGGTATCAGCTAAATGCCTGAAATATCCGTGGCACTTATTATAAAGATAGTCGTTATTGCAGCTGCCATAGGCTGCGGCGTAGCGGTGGTGTATTCTGTTAAAAAGGCAGTATCAAATACTGTTGGCCGTCAGCTTAGGCGTGCAGGAGATCTGCTCAAGACCATAAATGACGCAACTGAGGAACGTCAGAACAACGCTATGCAGTTCACTTATGTTGATCCGAATGTGGTGAACAACATAAAGAAAGATTTTCCTGACTATGACGAGAAGATAGCAAAGAGTATCGTAGAAAACACGGTGATGAAATATTTTCTCGTTATAAACGGAGAGGCAAACGAGGACGACCTTGAATACTGTACGGAGGCTTTCAAGCAGAGAGTAGCCACAATGGCGAAAGACAACTCGTCAACTGCTTTGCCTAAGCACTATGACGATATACATATCCACAAGTCGCAGGTCGCATCTTATCATAAGGATAATGACGCTGCAACGGCAACGTTTCAGGTATCGCTGGAATACAAGCTCAACAATATAAAAGCTCAGCATATTTATGAGGCGGATTATTCATACTACCTCTCAATGGGAAATGATGGAGAGAACGCAAGCCTTATATGCCAGTTCTGCGGTGCACCTGTAGATACAACAGGAGATGTGTGTCCTTACTGCGGTTCAGAGATACACAGCTCAGTGGAGCGAACATGGAAAGTCAGCAGGATAGCTACGCTGAGATAGGATACAACATATCAACAACGCCCGTGGGGCGAAAAATAATACAGACAACGAAAGGAATTTAACTATGGGACTTATCAGAATGTTTACATCAGCAGTCGGCTCAACATTTGCCGATCAGGTAGTGGAGTACTTCAGATGTGAAGATATGTCAACTAAGATACTCTGTCAGCCTGGTACTCTTGTAAAGAGGGGCAAGGCTGTAAATAACGGTACAGAGGGCGTTATCTCAAACGGATCACGCTTTGACGTTGCAGTAAATCAGGCTGCTTTGCTTATCGAGAACGGCAGAGTTCATGACTTTGTTATCGGTACTCAGGAAACAGCAGGTCAGTATAAGTATGATTCAACTGTATCTCCGTCACTTCTTGGCGGCGGCTGGGGCGATCTTGGTGCTTCTATCAAGGAGATAGGCAGAAGATTTACAGCAGGTGGTCAGGCTATGAACACCATGCGTCTTATCTACATAAACCTCAGACCTCTGCCAGGAAACAAGATCGGTTTCGGCAAGATACCTTTCAGAGATGGCGAGATGAACCTCACTCTTAACGCACAGGGTCATGGTCAGTATGAACTTCAGATCGTAAACCCTATGAACTTCTATGAGAACGTTGTTCAGAACGTAAATAAGGTACTTACTGTTGACAGCCCTGACGGCGTGGCAGTTCTCGGCCAGCTGAAGGCAGACATGACACCTAAGTTCCAGAAGGCTCTTACAAGGATATCCGCTCAGAAAATACCTTACGATCAGCTTGGTCTTTATCCTGATGAGCTTGCTGAAGCAATGAATGCAGAGCTTGAAGAAAAGTGGGCTACAAAGGGTGTTAAGATAACAAGCCTTGCTATTGAGCTGAACGTGGACGAAGAGTCAAAGCAGAGAATCGCAAAATTCCAGGAGGCAAAAACTGTTGGAAGTGATCCTTCAATGCTCTATGCTATGGACAGAATGTCTATCAACAAGGCAAGAGAGGCAGCAGCAAGCAACGCAAACGGTGTTATGGCAGGCTTTATGGGCATGGGCATGGCTGGCGGCATGATGGGTCAGCCAATGGACGCAACTATGTATCAGCAGCAGATGCAGCAGAACATGATGAATCAGCAGGCTGCACAGGCAGCACCAGCAGCTGCACCAACACAGGCAGCTCCAGCAGCTGCACCGACACAGGCTGCACCTGAGAACGGTTGGACTTGTGCTTGCGGAACAACAAACACAGGAAAATTCTGTGCTAACTGCGGACAGCCAAAGCCTGAGCCAAAGCCGGCAGCAGACAGCTGGAAGTGTTCATGCGGCACAGAGAACACAGGAAAGTTCTGTGCAAACTGCGGTTCACCAAAGCCTGAGAAACCAGTAGGCTGGACTTGCTCATGCGGAGCAGTAAACAAGGGCAAATTCTGTGCTGAGTGCGGAAAGCCAAAGCCGGCAGCAGAGCCACTTTACAAGTGTGACAAATGCGGTTGGGAGCCGGCAGACCCTAAGAATCCACCTAAGTTCTGCCCTGAGTGCGGAGATCCATTTAACGATAACGACATTCAGAAATAATCCTTTCTATAAATATTTTGGGCTGCTCTGTGAAAACAGGGCAGCTTTTTTGTGGGGAGATGTTCGGAAATGTGTTGGTTTATATAGTTTGTTTACATATGAAATATTGAAATAATATAAGATATATGATATAATATGTAACGTATAATATTTTTATCGGCTTTATCGCTGAAAAATGAAAATTTATTCTCGAAAGGATATGATCTAATGCTGTCTGATATCGAAATCGCTAAGCAGGCCCAAATGCTCAAAATTGGAGATGTGGCTGCTAAACTGGGAATCTCTGAGGAGGATTATGAGCCTTACGGTCACTACAAGGCTAAGCTTTCTGAATCACTTTACGCTAAAACTAAAAACAACCCTGACGGTAAACTCATTCTCGTTACCGCTATCAACCCTACTCCGGCAGGCGAGGGCAAGACCACTATTTCTGTTGGTCTGGCTGAGTCTATGAACAAGATAGGCAAGAAAACTATTATCGCACTGAGAGAGCCTTCTCTTGGCCCTGTTTTCGGTATCAAGGGCGGTGCTGCCGGCGGCGGATATGCACAGGTCGTTCCTATGGAGGATATAAATCTCCACTTCACTGGGGATATGCACGCTATCACTGCGGCTAACAACCTGCTTTGTGCTCTTATCGACAACCATATGCAGCAGGGAAATGAGCTGCACATAGATCAGAGAAGGATCCTCTTTAAACGCTGCCTTGACATGAACGACAGAGCTCTCAGAGATATTGTTATCGGTCTTGGCTCAAAGGTGAACGGTATTCCTAGAGAGGATTCTTTCCAGATAACGGTGGCATCTGAGATAATGGCTATTCTTTGCCTTGCATCTGATCTCGCTGACCTCAAGGCTAGGATTGAAAAGATACTTGTGGCTTACACCACTGACGGCAAGCCTGTTTACGCTAAGGACATAGGCGGCTGCGGTGCTATGACGGCTTTGCTCAAGGACGCTCTGAAACCTAACCTTGTTCAGACGCTTGAAAATAATCCTGCTCTTATCCACGGTGGCCCATTCGCTAACATTGCTCACGGCTGCAACTCTGTTAGAGCGACAAAGCTTGCTTTGAAACTTGCTGACTACACTATCACTGAGGCCGGTTTCGGTTCTGACCTTGGTGCGGAGAAGTTCTTTGACATAAAGTGCAGATTTGCCGGACTGAAACCTGACTGCGTTGTTCTGGTGGCTACTGCAAGGGCACTGAAATACAACGGCGGAGTTCCGAAAACTGAGCTTACTAACGAAAATGTTGAGGCTCTCGAAAAGGGTATCGTGAACCTGAAAACTCACATTGAAAATATGCAGGAGCAATCTGATTTTCTGATCCTGCTGGTCATATTTTCCTACATTAGAGAAGGGCAAAATCATGAAAAAACGAGATAATCTCCCATTAAATTATAAAGAACGCCTGAATTCCAGAACCAGCTTTCTGGTATCCATCGCGGTTCTGGTGGTTCTCTGCCTGGTGTTTAACCAGA
>OHVO01000955.1_pt1 | contig 10805 bp, 8 predicted proteins | sample 1579371 | NCBI WGS metagenome assembly OHVO01 (sample SAMEA3882557, study PRJEB24775) | human gut metagenome | biome: human-associated habitat; feature: intestine environment; material: feces | place: Netherlands | collected 2009/2010 | reverse complement strand
CTTATCGGTCTCCTGTGCCTGCTTGATACCCTTTACTGCGGACTGCTCGAATTCGGTTCCATCCTGAATATAATAATCAGCATATTCATCGCTCACGTTCTGATACTGGTTGAACAGATACATCGTGTCGATGACGATCTGGCTGTCATCATAGTCAAACGGCTTTTCAACCTCATTGCTGCAGGCAGTCAAGGAAAACATCATAGCTAACATGGAAATCAGAATTAATAATTTTTTCTTCATTTCATTGTCACCTTTCCTTATACTGCTCCGTGCTTCTTATATGGTCTTTCCTCGTTCTTTGTGCTAAGCATATCAAACGCAGCGATCACACGCTTTCTTGTTGCATCCGGCTCGATAATATCATCGATATATCCACGCTTTGCTGCTGCAAGTGCGCTTGACTGAAGCTCTGTATAAGCTTTCTTCTTCTCTGCAATGAATGCAACCTTATCAGCTGCCTCTGCAATTTCCTTCTCGTACATGATCTTGACAGCCATCTCTGGATCCATCGTACCAATCTTTGCACATGGCCATGCGTATACCATATCTGCGCCGATTGCCTTGGAGTTCATGATCGTGTAAGCAGTTCCAAACGCATCGCCCATCACAACGGTTACCTTAGGTACTGTTGCATCTGCAAATGCGTATGTGAGCTTGGCTGCTGCATCTGCGATTGTTCTCTCGTTTGATACAGTTGCTACAAATCCCTTTGCATTTACAAGTGTCAGTACAGGGATGTTGAATGCGTCACAGAACTTCACGAAGTCTGCTGCGATATAAGCACCGCTTGTAGAGAGAAGTTCTCCACCGTCAGCTGCCTGGTTGGCTACACAACCAACTGTCGCACCGTTCAACTTGATCAGTCCAAGAACCATGTCCTTTGCATAATCTTTCTTCACTTCTACGAATACATTGTTATCTGCGATGTTCTGAAGGACAGCTCTTGCATCCTTTGCAAATCCATCGAGATTTGGAATGATACGGTTCAGATCGTCTGTACAATCGGACTCTGCATCTTCCATGTTGTTGTCAGGGAGCATATCCACAAGGCTTCTGATGTTTGCAAGTGTTGTTGCATCATCCTCGAATACACCATCTACGAGAGAAGAATTCTCGCTAAGGTAAGCGGCAGATGCTGTATCAAGCTTTGCCTGATAGTTTCCATCCAGTGCATTTGGGCTGTTTACAAATAACTTTCCGCCCTCTGCTGTCATAAATGTAAAGTCTGTAAGTGTTGGAATAAGCGCTGCTCCACCACCGCATGTTCCAAAAATTGCAGTAATCTGTGGGATTACTCCTGACGCAAGTGTCTGCTTCAGATAAACCTCGCCGAATGCATTAAGTGCATCGGTTGCCTCCTGCAAACGAAGTCCCGCACAATCGATCAAACCGACTACCGGTGCGCCTACCTTCATAGCCATGTCATAAATCTTCGCAATCTTCTTTGCGTGCATCTCACCGATTGCACCACCAAGAACGGTTGCATCCTGGCTGTATACATACACCAGTTTTCCATTGATGACACCATATCCAGTAATAACACCGTCTTTTGGAGTATCATTTTCCTGCATGTTGAAGTCCGTATTTCTAGCTGTTACATATGCACCAACTTCAACAAAGCTCGCTTCGTCAAGCAAAGAAGAAATTCTGTCACTTGCTGACAATGTAAGTTTGTTACTCATTTTAAGCCCTCCACTTTTATTTATTATGGGTTTTCTGATTAGAAACCCAATTTCTTCCGATTGTAATTGTAAATCTTTTTCCGCCTGAAATCAAGTCAAAATCACATTCTTTGTCACAGTTTTGCAATAAAAAAGAAAAATCTGCAAAAAGCCTTAAACATTTATGTTCCATCCGCTTTTTACAGATTTTTAAAGCCACTCTTATTTTGTTTCAGAAAGCACGTTTTTATTCTTTACCAGATAGTCGATCAGGGAGATGATCGTCAGCGCCAGCGCCAGATAGATCAGTACATTCTCAATGATATGTACCGTGCTTCCACCGAAGTCGCAAATCAGTAAGATTACCATGAACATCTGGCAGACCGTCTTGATCTTGCCCCACCATCCGGCAGCGATCACAATGCCGTTATCCGATGCAACCAGACGAAAACCGCTGATGATAAACTCTCTTGCAATAATCACAATTACAACCCACGCCGGAATCCGGTCCAGATCGATCAGCGCGATCATGGCTGAACAGACAAGCAGTTTATCTGCAAGTGGATCCATGAACTTGCCAAAGTCCGTAATCAGGTTATACTTTCGTGCGATTTTTCCATCCAGCATATCCGTGAGACTTGCCAGACAGAATAACGCAAGTGCAATCCATTTTCCTCCCGGAATGCCAGGCACCATCAGGGCTACTAAGAAAAATGGTATCATGATCATTCTAAGTATCGTTAATTTATTCGGCAGATTCATCGACAATCCCTCCTATCATATCATATGGTCCTACCTCATTGATCCGGACATCTACAATCTGTCCGGACATCAGTTCATAATCACAGTTCACAAACACCAGCCCGTCCACGCCCGGTGCATCCCGATATGTCCGTCCGACATAGACATCATCGTCAGAAGAATATCCCTCGATAATGACCTGCATGATCTTCCCGACAAATGTCTCGTTTTTATCCAAGGAGATCTCCTGCTGCAGCTCCATGATCTCATTACGCCACTGCTCCGCTGTCTCTTCATCGATCTGATTCTCAAATGTCGCTGCCGGTGTTCCATCTTCTCTGGAATACGTAAATACTCCAACCCGGTCAAGCTCCTGTTCATCTAAGAATGCCATCAGTGCCTCATGATCTTCCTGTGTCTCGCCAGGGAATCCTGCAATCAGGGAAGTACGGATTGCGATATCTGGGGCTGCTTCCCGCAGTTTTCCAATCACTGTTTCGATGCTCGCCCGGTCTGTCCTTCTGCCCATCCGCTTTAAGATTGCATCCTCGCTGTGTTGCATCGGCATATCAATATAATGCAGAAGCTTCGGTTCCTCCTTGTAGCAGTCGATCAGTTCGTCATAGATTTCCTCCGGATAACAGTACATCAGGCGGATCCATTTGATTCCATCGATCTTCGCAAGCTCACGGACTAACACATGCAGCCGTTTCTCCCCGTACAGATCTTTACCATAGCAGGTTGTCTCCTGTGCGACAAGCACCAGCTCCTCGATGCCCTGCGATGCCATATATTCTGCTTCCTTTAAAAGCTGTTCCATCGGCACACTCCGGTAATGTCCGCGGATATGTGGGATGACACAGTAGGTACAGAACTTGTCGCAGCCTTCTGCAATCTTTAAGTATCCCATAAATGTACCCGATGTGATGACCTTGTTTGATTCTGTGATTGTTGCCAGACGGTCGATATCGTCATAGACACTGATTTCTTCTGCATCCTCGATACCATCACGCGCCTTCAGCTCCTCGATCACATCTAAAATCTTATCGAAGCTGCTCGTTCCAAGACATGCATCGATCTCCGGGATCTCGTCAAAGATCTCATCCTTGAAACGTTGTGCCATACATCCGGTCACAATCAGGTATTTTAAGTTCTGCTGTTTGAGCTTCGCCATCTCCAATACTGTATTTACACTTTCCTCCATCGCATCCTTGATGAAGCTGCACGTATTTACGATGATTGCATCGGCTTCCTGCTCGTCGTTCGTAATATTGTAATTATGCTTTGCGAGCAGACCAAGCATTGCTTCGCTATCGCAAAGGTTCTTGTCACAGCCAAGTGACACCATCAATATGTTCATATGTTTCTTATTCCTCACGCTCTGCGGCTTCCACGCAGTTATTCATCAGCATCGCGATCGTCATCGGTCCTACGCCGCCCGGAACTGGTGTGATGGCACCAGCCACCGGTTCCACCGATGCAAAATCAACATCACCGCATAATTTGTTGTTGGCATCTCTGTGGATACCAACATCGATCACTGTCGCACCGTCCTTCACATACGATGCGTCGATCATCTTCGGCTTTCCGATCGCAACGATCAGGATATCTGCCTCTTTACAGATTTTCTTTAAGTTCTTCGTTCTCGAATGGCAGATTGTTACGGTTGCATTCTCACGCAACATCAGAAGTGCCATCGGCTTGCCTACGATATTGCTTCTGCCGATCACAACACAGTGCTTTCCTTCGATGTCAATCTTGGAACGCTTCAGAAGCTGGATAATTCCCGCTGGTGTACATGATACGAATCCCGGTCTGCCAATACACAGGCTGCCAACGCTCTCCGGATGGAATCCATCCACATCCTTCTTCGGAGAGATCGCATTGATGATCTTCTCTTCATTGATGTGCTTTGGAACCGGAAGCTGCACTAAGATTCCGTGCACGCCGTCATCCTCGTTTAAATCCTTGATAATAGAGAGAAGTTCTTCCTCGGTTGTCTCCTCCGGAAGTTCAAACGCACGTGACTCGATGCCGATATACGCGCATGCCTTCTTCTTATTTCCAACATATACAGAAGACGCCGGATCGTTTCCGACCTGAATGACTGCCAGGCAGATATTTTTGCCCTGTGCCTTCAACGCGGAAACCTTCTCTTTTAACTCATCCTTGATCTGCTGGGAGATTTCTTTTCCGTTAATCAATTTTGCCATTGTTATAATCCGCCTTTCTTTTCAACATTGTACACGGTTCCATATGCCATGTACCATGCATCTGAATTCTAAATATACGATGTATTGAAACTAAGTAGTTCTAGATGCTCCAATATACATACCAAACTCATACGCAACCGCCACCAATTCGCCATCCATGGCTCAGTGGTGGCTTGTTTGAACTTCCTGTTCAAACATTGCTGTACACAGATGGAGCATCAAAAACTTCTAAGTTTCAAACATATGTATATTTAGAATTCAGATGCATGGTACATATACATATGGAATCGTATACAAATTGGTACTTCTTAGAATAAACCGTGTGTTACACCTTCATCATCCACGAAGATACGCTCTGCGGCTGGAACTTTAGGAAGTCCCGGCATCGTCATGATCGCACCTGTGATTGCTACGACAAATCCAGCTCCGGCACTTACATATACCTCACGGATATTGACTGTAAATCCAGTCGGTCTGCCAAGCTTCTTCGCATCATCGGAAAGGGAATACTGGTTCTTCGCCATGCAGACTGGCATATTTGCAAATCCCATCTCCTCGATCTTTGCGATCGCACGATCTGCCTCTGCAGAATAGGTTACGCCATCTGCGCCATAAATCTTCTTTGCGATTGTCTCAATCTTCTCCTTGATAGAGAGATTATCTTCATATAATACCTTGAAGTGGCTTTCCTTTGTCTCAAGTGTGTTGAGCACGGCATTTGCAAGCTCAATACCACCTTCGCCGCCTTTCTCCCATACATTTGCGAGGGCGAAATCACAGCCACGCTTCTCACAGAACTCACGTACAAATGCAAGCTCTGCATCTGTATCGGATACGAAACGGTTCAGCGTTACAACTACCGGCACACCGTAGAGCTGTAAGTTCTCGATATGCTTCTCTAAGTTCACGATACCCTTTTCCAATGCTTCTAAGTTCTCCTCGCCAAGGTCTGCCTTTGCCACGCCACCGTTATATTTCAGTGCACGTACCGTTGCTACAAGCACAACTGCATCCGGCTTCAATCCAGTCATACGACACTTGATATCGAAAAATTTCTCTGCTCCGAGATCCGCACCGAAACCTGCCTCTGTGATGACATAATCTGCAATTTTAAGTGCGGTCTGTGTTGCACGGACAGAGTTACAGCCGTGTGCGATATTGGCAAAGGGTCCGCCGTGGATCAGGGCCGGAGTATGCTCCAGCGTCTGAACCAGGTTGGGCTTCAGAGCGTCCTTCAGCAGAGCGGCCATAGCGCCCTGTGCGTGCAGGTCACCGGCGGTGACGGGCTTGCCGTCGTAGGTGTAGGCGCAGACGATCTTCGACAGCCGCTCCTTCAGGTCGGAGATGCTGGTGGCAAGGCAGAAGATGGCCATGACCTCGCTGGCCACGGTGATGTCAAAGCCGTCCTCGCGGGGGGTGCCGTTCACCTTGCCGCCCAGACCGTCCACGATGAACCGCAGCTGACGGTCGTTCATGTCCATGCAGCGCTTCCAGGTGATGCGGCGGGGGTCGATGTTCAGCGGGTTGCCCTGCTGGATGCTGTTGTCGATCATGGCAGCCAGCAGGTTGTTGGCGGTGCCAATGGCGTGCAGGTCACCGGTAAAGTGCAGGTTGATATCTTCCATGGGGACCACCTGTGCATAGCCGCCGCCGGCAGCGCCGCCCTTTACGCCGAACACGGGGCCAAGGCTGGGCTCGCGCAGGCAGAGCATGGTCTTTTTGCCCAGAGCGTTCATGGCATCGGCCAGACCCACGCTGGTGGTGGTCTTGCCCTCGCCCGCCGGGGTGGGGCTGATGGCAGTGACAAGGATCAGCTTGCCCTGCTTTTTGGCGTTGTGGATCAGCCGGTGGTCGATCTTGGCCTTGTAGCGGCCATAGGGAATCACACTTTCGTCCTCCAGACCCAGCTGAGCGGCGATCTGGGTGATCGGCTTCATTTTGGCTTCCTGCGCGATCTCGATATCGGTCTTCATACAGACATCCTCCTTGATAGCAAAAAAGGACAGCTTTGCGCAGCAATTGCGCAAGGCTGCCCAGACGGTCGGCATTGACATCCCCAGCACCCCTGCACTGTGGTGCTCCACAAGGTTCCGTCAGCAGGGATGCGGTCTATGCTGTAAAGATAGCACACCACCGGGGTGTTTGTCAAGGAGGTACAGTTACAAAAATCACCCATAAATGCAGAAAATTTTTGCGTTATCCAAGGGTTTGTGCTATACTTATTCTGGGCTATTATGAAAACAACGACAGAAAGCAGGAAATCCGTTTATGCTGCAAAATCCTCAGTTACATTATCTGGACAACGCGGCCACCACCATCGTAGCGCCGGAGGTGGCGGACGTCATCGACAAGGCCATGCGGGAGCACTGGGCAAACCCTTCCAGCCTGTACGGCCCGGGCGCGCGCAGTGAAGAAGCCCTGAACGCCGCCCGCGCCGCCGTAGCGTGCACGCTGGGCTGCAAAAGCCGGGAGCTGTACTTTACCTCCTGCGGCAGCGAGAGCAACAATCTGGCGCTGCTGGGTGCGGTGCAGACCCGCACCTTCGGCAAGGGCATCGTGGTGTCCGGCTTCGAGCACCCCAGTGTGCAGCGGCCGCTGGAGCGGCTGGCAAAGCAGGGCTACGACGTTACCGTGGTAGCCCCCCGGGCAGACGGCACGCTGGACATTGACGCCATGCTGGAGCGGGTGGATAAAAACACCGTTCTTGTGGCCTGCATGATGGTCAACAACGAGATCGGCACCCGCAACGATGTGGAACGCCTTGCCGCCGAGGTCAAGCGCCGCAACAGCCGCACCATCGTCCATGTGGACGCGGTACAGGCGTGGATGCGGGTGCCCATCAAGTTGGCGAACATCGACACGCTGGCGGTCAGCGGCCACAAGATCCACGCACCTAAGGGCATTGGTGCGCTCTACCTGAGCGACAGCCTGTATCAGGCGTTCCAGGCTCCCTATCTGGGCGGTGAGCAGGAGCGAGAGAAGCGCCCCGGCACCGAGAACCTGCCCTATGCGCTGGGCCTTGCTGCCGCGGCCACCCGCCTGAACAAGACCATGAAGAGCCGGGATGCTGCTGTGCGCGCCCTGAACCTGCGCCTGCGGGAAGGGCTGAAAGCCTTTCCTGAGGTGGTCATCAACAGCCCGGACAATGCGGTGCCCGAGGTGCTGAACTTCAGCGAGAACTGCATCAAGAGCGAGACCATGCTGGCTTTTCTGGCCGAAGAGCAGATCTACGTTTCCTCGGCCAGCGCCTGCGGGCGCGGTCAGCCCAGCCACACGCTGGCAGCCATGGGGCGCGACCCGCTTGCCATCGACACCGCCATCCGGGTGTCCTTCTGCGCCGACAACACCCCGGAGGATGTGGATGCCTTCCTCAACCGCTTCGAGGACGGCATGAAGCATTTGCAGAAGATCAGAAAGTAAAAACTGAAGCCGTTCTATGGGAAGATGCAGCTTACCTGCGCGACCCCAATGCGTGAAAGGGTGAATGGAAAATGACCGCAGTCATTTTCCATTCACAGATAAAAATAATTCATCCGCTGAATATGGCCAGAGCGAAAGCGGAGGCCATTATAAATCCCACATCAGGAGATGCAACATTTATGAAGGAAATTATTATGGGCTATCAGGGCGAAATGTCCCTGAAAGGCCTCAACCGCAACCAGTTCGAGTCGGCGATGATGAAGATCCTGCGCTACCGGCTCAAGACCGTGGGCAAGTTCAAGGTGTACTGCACCCAGTCTACCTTTTATATGGAGCCCGAGGAAGAGGACGTGGACATGGATCTCGCCTTTGAGCGGGTCAGCAAGGTGTTCGGCCTTGCCGCGCTCAGCCGCGCCGTGGTGTGCGAAAAGGATTTCGATACCATTTGCCAGACCGCTGAGGATTATCTGGGCAGCGCGCTGCACGGCATTCGCACCTTCAAGGTGGAAGCCCGCCGCGCTGATAAGACCTACCCCATGACCAGCCCGGAGCTGATGCGGGAGCTGGGCGCTTACCTGCTGGGCAAGCACAACTACCTGAAGGTGGATGTGCATAACCCGCAGTTCAAGGTCATCGTGGAGATTCGCGATTACGGTGCGTATATTCACGGCCCGAAAATACCGGGTGAGGGCGGTCTACCCGTGGGTACCAGCGGCCGTGCGCTGAATATGCTCTCCGGCGGCATCGACAGCCCGGTGGCAGCCTATCGTATGGCAAAGCGCGGTCTGGCACTGGATCACATCCATTTTGCGTCCCCTCCGTATACTTCTGAGCGTGCAAAACTGAAAGTAAAGGCTCTGGCACAGCTCATCACCGTGTATACCGGCAGTGCTAACCTGTTTGTGGTGCCCTACACCAAGCCGCAGGAGTATATCCGGGACAATGCCCCCGATGTGCTGTTCACGGTGCTGATGCGCCGCAGCATGATGCGTATTGCAAACGTGATCGCCAAAAAGCAGGGCTGCGAAGCACTGGTCACCGGCGAAAGTCTGGCACAGGTGGCAAGCCAGACCGTCAAGGCGCTGCAGTGCACCGATGCCGCACAGGATCTGCCCATTCTGCGCCCGCTCATCGGTATGGATAAGACCGAGATCATTGAGACCTCCCGCCACATCAATACCTTTGAGACCAGCATCCTGCCCTACGAGGACTGCTGCACCATCTTCACCCCGCCGCACCCGAAGATCCGCCCGGAGCTGGAGGAGATCCTTGCTGCCGAAGCCGCTATGCCCGGCCTTGCCGCGCTGGAAGCCGAGGCCGCAGAGCAGACCGAGCGCATCCGGGTGCGCATCACCGATCAGGTAGAATTCGAGGGTTGATTTGTCCATGACAGCAGAGATCATCAGTGTGGGTACCGAGCTGCTGCTCGGCAACATTCTTAACACCAATGCCCAGTACCTCAGCCGGGAGCTGGCTGCACTGGGCATCACCGTCCGGCGGCAGAGCACCATCGGCGATAACCATGACCGTCTGGCGGATTTTGTCAACGAAGCAAAGCAACGGTGCGATTTGTTGGTGTTCACCGGCGGGCTGGGCCCCACGGCGGACGACCTGACCAAGGAGACGGTGGCCGCCTGCTTTGGCGACACCCTTACCTTTGACTCCGACGAGTGGCAGAAGATCGTGGACTTCTTTACCCGCACCGGGCGCGAGACCACCCCCAACAACCGCAAGCAGGCCATGGTGCCGGTGCACGGGCATAAGGTGGTCAACCACCACGGCACCGCGCCGGGTGCATGGTTCGAGCAGGACGGTCATTGTGCCGTGTTGATGCCCGGCGTGCCCCACGAGATGAAGGCCATGTGGGAGGAAAGTGTGCGCCCGCTGCTGCTGGCGCGGCAGAGCTGCGCCCTGCACAGCCTGACGCTGCGGGTGCTGGGCGGCGAGAGCAATCTGGAGTACCGGGTGCGTCCGCTGCTGGAAAACACGAATCCCACCGCTGCCATCTACTGCAAGACCGGCGAGTGTGAGATCCGCATCACCGCCCGGGCGCAGAACGACGCCGAGGCACAGACCATGTGCCGCGCCTACGCCAAAAAGTTCTATGATCTGCTGGGCGATGCGGTGTATGATGAGGATGTCGCCGGGTTGGAAGAAACGGTGGTGCATACGCTGCGGTCTAACGGCCTGACCATTGCCACAGCCGAAAGCTGCACCGGCGGCATGATCGCCCAGCGCCTGACCAACGTGTCTGGCGCAAGCGAGGTGTTCGGCTACGGCTTTGTGACCTACTGGGAGCAGGCCAAGGCGAAGCTTGTCGGGGTAGACCCGGCGGTCATTGCGCAATATAATGTGGTGTCGGCTCCCGTGGCAGCGCAGATGGCGCTGGGTGCGGCAAAAGCCGCCGGTGCGGATATCGCGGTCAGCGTTACCGGTCTGGCGGGCCCCGGCGGCGGTGACGCCGTCCGGCCCGTGGGCACGGTGTATTTGGGCGCTGCCCGGGGAGACAAGGTCTATGTGAAAAAGCTGTTCGTCTCCCGCCCGGACCGTGCGTGGGTCCGCGGACGCGCCGCACAGACCGCACTGGAACTGGCGCTGCGTCTGGCGCAGGGAAAGCTCCCTGACGGCACAAAGCCCCTTGCCGCTGCCCGGCAGCACGACGCGGCCGCGCTGGATGCGCTGGACAAGGCATTTTTGAACAAATAAAACGCAGGGGTGAACGAAATTGAACGAAGCAAAGGCCGGATGTGTGCTGCGGCTGTTCGGT
>OHVO01000951.1_pt1 | contig 10867 bp, 9 predicted proteins | sample 1579371 | NCBI WGS metagenome assembly OHVO01 (sample SAMEA3882557, study PRJEB24775) | human gut metagenome | biome: human-associated habitat; feature: intestine environment; material: feces | place: Netherlands | collected 2009/2010 | reverse complement strand
TCGAAGTAGGGCAGCACATTATCCGGCACATCCAACAGCTCCATGTCCTCTACATAGATGCGTCCCAGCGTTTCTTCGTCGGTCACGCCGGGGTGCAGCTCGTAGCAGTCCAGATTGTGAACAAGGTTGATGATGTCCGCCACGCTGGAAGTATGGTCGCCCTTGTTGAGCGCGGCCTCCAGCGTTTCGATCTCGTCGCTGTCCAGTTCGGAAATGAGATGTGCCAGATGGTTCAGCTCGTCCAAGTTTTCATACTCGGTGAGATAATCGTATAAGCCCATCACATCGCCGTCAAAGGCGGTGATGAAAAATTCCTCATACCGCACACCATCCACGCCGATGTTCTTTAAGAGCGATTGCACCTCCTCCGTGGTGGCCGGAAATTTCAGCGTTTCGCCTACAAGCTGCCCCTCGGCGTATTTGCCGAGGTTGGTGATGTAGGCTTCAAATACCGTCATTTGCACCTCCTTTTGTCAGCGCCTCCGCGATCCCCGCCATGATGTACTCGGCACAGGGCAGCGCGATGGCGTTTCCCAATGCTCGGTAGCGGTGGGAGGATAGGATTTCCTCGCCGTCCGCGCCGTACCTTGTCCAGCCCTCCGGCAGCCCCATGAGCCGCTCACATTCCGTTTCCGTGGGAAAGCGGACGCAGCCCCCGGAGGGATCGTTCTCATACCAAAAGGCAAAGGGCGAAATGCCGCCCGCTAACAGAGTGGGAAAAGGGTCAGTTGGCAGTCCGAAGCTATTTCGGAACGCTGTTTCCGTCCGCTCCTTGGCGGACGCCCGCATACGGAAGCATTGAAAGGGTCGGGTGACTGGTATGCGCCGCCCTGCTTCAATAAAAGAGCCTCGATCTCCGCAGGCGGCGGGCAGCCCGCGATCTCCGCCAAGTGCAGGAAGTGACTGCATTGTGCGGGGCTTAAAAAGTATTTCGTGGGAACGCCGTCCTCCAAAGTCTGCCACAAGAAAGATGCGCTGCCGTCGTGCCAGCCGGGGGCTTGCCCAATGCTGGGCGTCCATGAGCCGCCAGCAGAGGTCAGGCGTTCGCCCTCGCACCATTCCGGCTCCTGCCCATCTTCCAGAAGCAGGCATTGAAACATCGGTGTCTGTGAAAGCGGATAGGACGGCTCTAAAATCCATCCTGTCATTTGATGAAAACGCTCCCATGACATTTTCCCAAACAGCGATTGCTGGAAATAGACCATTTGTCGCCTCCCTCATTTCACGGATAATGCGGATGGCTTGAAAGAACAGGCTGGACTTTTCTCCCGCAAGCCCCTTGCGGTTGCCGATCTGCGAGAGATTTTGACACGGTGAGCCAAAGGTGATGATATGGACGGGCGGGAGATCCCGCCCGTCCAGCTTTGTCACATCCCCCAAATGCGCCATATCGGGAAAGTGGCGCTTGGTGATGGAGATAGGGGCTTTTTCGATCTCGCTTGCCCATATTGGCTCAATGCCGCAGCGCACCGCCGCCAGCGGAAACACGCCGATCCCGTCAAACAGGCTCCCCAGCCGGAGCGCCGTCATCTTATCTGCGCCCCTGTCCCTTGACGGTCAAAATGCCCTCAAGGGTGGTGGCGGTGATCCCGAGCCGCTGGGCAACGGCGATGTCGTTCTTCATGGCCTCGGTGACGGTATGACCGCACACCACCAGCACATGAGAGCGGCGGAGCAGGTCGCGCCCCATGTCGATGCCGCTCTTGTGCTCCTCGGGAACGGCGTCGTTCAGGAAAAGGGGCTGATAGAGCGTCGGGCAGATGGGCGAAAAGCCCGCCTCATACACCGTGCGGCAATACTGCGCCGCCAGCTTCGTGTTTTCGTGATCGCTGCCGCACCATGCGGCGGTAATGTACGCAAGGGGTCGTTTCATTGTAAAAACCTCCAATTCATAAACGAAAGACCTCGGGACAAAAAGTCCCAAGGTCACTTTTCAAGCTCTGTTTTCTTTTCGGGCTTGCCCAGCTCGGGCGGCTGCTTGGCCTTCCAGTCATCCAGCAGAGAAATGATCTTGTCTTTCATTTCCCTTGGGGACTTGTCCTTGCCAAAATACTTTTCCAGTTCCGCACTATTGATGATCACCTTGTCTACCTCCTTTTTTCCCTGCGACAGAATACCGTCGATCACATCGCCGTTGAGTTTGCCGTCCTTGTCCAGCTCCCGCATTTTCTGTGCCTGCGACAGCGAGGGCGAGGACTGCTGCCCCTCGATGGACACGGCGATATACCTCTGATTTTTGGGGCGGATGAATGAGATCTCCACCGCCGGGGTGAACGCCAGCTTTTTCTCGTCCACCATTTTCTGCAAATCCGGCACAAGCTCGGTCAGGCGGATATACCGCTGCACCTGCTTGTAGTTCATGCCGTTGCGATCTCCCACGACCTGCGTGGAGCGTTTTCCGGCGTCCTTGTCCTCCTCACCGGGGCGGGAGCCTTGGTGCTTGATGGCCTCCACCTGCATTTTGAGCGACTGCGCCTTTTCTGTGGGCAAAATACGCTCACGGTGGCGGAGGTTGTCATCCGTCATGGCGAGGATGGCTTCATCGTCCGTCATGTTGCGGACGATACACGGCATATTCGCAAATCCGGCAAGCTCGCTTGCCCGCTGGCGGCGGTGGCCTGCGATGATCTCATAGCCGCCATCCTCACGGGGACGCACCAGCGCGGGCTGATTGACGCCCGCCGCCTTGACCGACTCCACAAGCCCCTGCATCTCCGCATCGTCCCGGACACCAAAGGGATGATTTTTGAACGGGTGCAGGTCAGACAGGTTGAGATAGACGATCTCCTCTTTTTCGGCACGGGTGGCGTCACGGGGCGCAGACGGCTCCGGCGTAATCTCCGCGCCAGCGGGAGCGCCGCCCTTATCCACGGCAGGCTTCTCCGGGACGGGCTTACTTTGGGACTTTTTGTCCCGAGGTTTGGGCGGCTTTGCCTTATCGGGAGCGGCCTTGCCATCCTTGGGACGGCCTCTGCCGGGCTTGGCAGCCTTGTTCTTTTCGGTGGGCGGCTTCTGCTTGACCGCCTTTTTCTCCTCCTTGGCCGCCTCGTCACGGGCGGCGGCAAAATCCACTACCTTGTCGGAATGTGCCGGGGCAGGGGCGTCCTTGCCGGGAGTGGGCGGCTGCGCCCGCTCCTTTTCGGCTTTGGGGACTTCGGGAGCGGCAGGCTCCTCCACCTCGGCGTGGGTAACAGCGTCAGCGGGATCAGGTACGGCCTCGCCCATTTCAAAGAGTGCCGCCTGTCCCTCATGTTCCAGCATGACCGCCTCCGCGTCGGTCAGCACAGGCTCGGGAGCGGGCTGCTCCGGCACGGCTACATTTTCTGCCGTGGGAGCGGGAGCCTCGACGGGCAGGGCTGTCTCGGGAATGTTTTTCTTATCATCTGCCATTTGCAAACCTCCTTTTCGTGGCATGAAAAAAGCCAGTCCGCAGACTGGCCGGGTGGAAGTGACCTCCCTTCATGGTTTTATATATGAAAACGCCGCCCGTTGTCCTGTTGGGCGGCGTTGTTCTCGTCATTTTGAATTTTTAGAATAAATACCTCTTGCCGACTACCAGCAAACCGTTGATATATCTGTGTTTTTTGAGATCCTATAATTACACTCCGACCAAGTCGTCGTGGACTGCGCAAGTTCACGACGACTTTTTTATGCTTCGCATCAAAAAGTCATCTTTCACTTGTTCCGTCACTTCTCCGCTCAAACTCACAATCGCTGCCGCTGGATTGTGGTTTTGTTTTCAGTTTCAGCAGCTGATCTATAGTGTTCACATGGCACAGGCAAAAGGACTCGAAATCGAAAGATTTAGGGTCTTTTTCTAACTTTTCGAGCAAAAATCGACCGTCGCGTCAGATGCCTGCATAACACGTTGCCTATGTGAAGGGCACTAAATGGTATCGAGTCGATTTTTGCTTCAGTGACGGCATGATGACGGATATCTATTGCGACTGCCCATATCCGGAACTCTGCAAGCATGAGGTGGCCGCAGCATTCACGCTTCGGATGCTGTTCGAGCAGCCGCAGTTCAAAGATATCAGCGATTTTATGGCGATGGACCACAGGGCTTTCTGGCAGCTGGCAGCGCGCACAGACAGCATCTGCCTCTGATTTTGCTGCGGAAAAACCGGTTGCGCCGCTGTTTCTTCTTTGCTACAATGAAAACAGCATGGCAGGAAGACGCAGTGTGCAAAAACAGGAATGATGGGGATGGGAGCATGCACAGAACAGAAAATGTGGAACTGACCGTGGTGTGTCTGCTGGAGGACGGCGGCAAAGTGCTGCTGCAGAACCGGAAAAAGGAAGACTGGCACGGTTGGGCGCTGCCGGGCGGGCATGTGGCGCCGGGAGAATCGTTTGTAGACGCTGTAATCCGGGAGATGCGGGAAGAAACAGGGCTGACGATCCGGAACCCGAAGTTGGTCGGCGTCAAGCAGTTCCCAATCGAAGCCGGCCGGTACGTTGTGCTGCTGTTCAAGGCTGTGGAATGGGCAGGAACGCTGACGTCATCGGAGGAAGGGGAGATGAAGTGGGTAGAATACAGCCAGCTTCCGTCCCTGAAAACCGTGGACGATCTCGAAGAGATGCTGCACATGATGAACGCGCCGGGACTGACGGAATTCCAATACCTGCTCTGCGGCGGGGAATGGGTTGTATCCATTAAATAGAGGAGGCAGTTATGCGGTATCTTACAAAGGAATGGTACATCGCCTGTCAGGCTGACCCGATGACGCCGGAGGTGCAGAAGCAGCTGGACGAGATTGACCAGGCCTATTGCGCCGCGCAGACGCGCGAGACGCTGCCGGACGGGCTGTTACAGCAATTTTTCTTCCACGACGGCGTGGTGCGGGAAATCATCACCGGGACGGATCTCACGCTTCGCATTGACAGCCCGTATTCCGAATACCATACCGTGACCTTCCGCGGTGCAAGGCTCAAGCAGGAGCCGCCCCGTGTCGGTGCGGTCTGGCTGTACCGGGAACTTTACCGGCATAAGAGCGGGATGGGCTACGAGGTGCACATCCTGTTCGATTCCCCGGCAGGCCCCGCGCACCGGGGAATCCGCCCATCCGACTTGATCGATACGAAAATCATCTGCGACGAGATCGAATTTGCATAAAAAACCGGCCCGGACACGAATGTGTCCAGGCCGCGGCGGTGAGCGGATCCGGCTCCTGCAGTGTGACGGCTTCATGGTCGAGTTCCGATGTCTGCTTCTGCACCTGTGCGGATATCTCCGGTTCCTGCCGCAGCTGCTGTAGAGCAAACCGGACGCCGCCAATGGCACACGATATGCACAGCACGGCACGTCCGCGCTCGCATACCGGTGCAGAATGCACTCGCGCTGTGTGCGCAGGAGTTGCCGGAACTGCTGCATCTGACGTCAGAGCCGTGACAATCTGCTTTGCCTGTGCTTCAGAGTCGGCCTCCGAGCGGACGAGCCGCAGAAGCTTCTGCTGCATGCGGGCTACGCGCAGATTTATGACTGGGTCCCGCGTGACAGCATCCTGTTCTACGCGCTCGACAACGGCATGAGTCTTGTCGCCTGCAACCAGCAGCTTGACGAGCGCGGCGAAGCCATTTTAGGTTGACCGATGCGCCCCATCTGCATTGAATTTAATCTTACATAGTGAGAACCCCCGCAGAGCGGCTGGCCGGGCCGCCTCTGCGGGGGTTTTTAAGCAAATAGGCGCTTTTTGACGAAATTGCCAGAAATATTTCTAAAATGGAGAAATAATCCTTGCATTCACTGGAAATGTCCGGTACAATCAATATAGAGTAGTGTATACTTCGTACCATGAAAGATACACACAGATGAGAGAGAACACACAATAGGAGGAAAAATGGCATGAAACGATCAAAGCGAATCCTTGCCCTGTTCCTGAGCATGGTCCTGTTGCTCGGGATGCTGCCAATGTCAGCATTGGCGGCAGACAGCACGTTTTCTGATGTGAAAACATCTGACTGGTTTTATGATGATGTCCGATATGTATGCGAAAATGGCCTGATGAACGGAACGGGCAGCGGCACGTTCAGCCCAAAGGCCACCACGACCCGCGGCATGATCGTGACGATCCTGTACCGCCTTTCCGGCGAGCCTGCTGTTTCCGGCGTATGCCCGTTTGGCGACGTGGCGGCAGGGAAGTACTATGAGAAGGCAATCACATGGGCGGCAGAAAACAAGATCGTCAGCGGCTATGCGGACGGCACGTTCGGCCCGGATAATGCAATTACGCGCGAGCAGCTGGCGGCAATTCTGTACCGCTATGCCACTTTCTGCGGCTACGCCGTAACAGCTTCTGCCGAGATCAGCAGATTTGCAGATGCCGGTATAGTCGGCAGCTATGCGCTCACAGCCATGAAATGGGCAAGCGCAGAGGGACTGATCAACGGCTCCGGCAGCAAGCTTGATCCGAAGGGCAGCGCAACCCGCGCACAGGTAGCGGCCATCCTCGCCCGGTTCTGCAAGAACATTGCAGGCGCGTCTACTCCCGCATCCAAGCCCGCATCCAGCACCGGTACTATCCTCCCGCCCGCACCTAATCCTACCCCGGATCCCGATCCTACGCCCGATCCCGACCCAAAACCGGACCCTGAACCGGATCCTGATCCGTCGGATGCTGAAGACTTTTATAAGGAAAACGCCGAATTGATAGACATCATTGATGCCAAAAAGTCGGATGATGTATTGACAGAGGCGGATGTAAAGTCCAATTTAGAAGAAAAAGGATTTACGGAATATCCCATAACGTATATGTATACGATGGACGGCGAGAAGGTTGAGGAAACAGAGATTTCCGATAACTCAACGATCAAGCATCCTATGTACCAGACGATCTATCTATCCGAAAGCAATAATATTGTTTGGTTGATTTATGTCGTGAACGGAGAAGTCTTTGCGGATCCAGTCTCTTTTAATTGGGAGTACGATCTGAACAGTGAGATACTGGTATCTACATCCGAGCGGCTTACGAGTTACGATGATGAGACAAACCGTTTTTACATAACCAAACCTTTTGCGTCGAGGGTGCTTGTAAAAATCGTGGAACAGATCGATGCTGCAACACTGGAAAATCTGACAGCCGAAGAACTTTGCGCGTGGAGCGGGGCAGCGATGCCTCCCACTGATAATGATGACGATTCTGACAACGATAGCACTGTTTCTGAGTCGTCTATGGCTGAAACAGTTGATTTATTAACCGAAGAGACAGCTGGACTGTCCGATGCTACCGTACAGAGCAGCAGCGATCCCATTATTATGGTATCACTCGGCGATTCCTATTCCTCTGGCGAAGGCATTGAGAAGTTCTATGGACAAGATAAATCCCTGTTTGAAAAGGTGGAAGATGAGGATTGGCTCGCGCACAGATCCACACGGAGTTGGCCGGGAATGCTGAGAATCCCGGGCGTAGCAGGCACAATGTCAAATTATAAGGTTGACGTTGGAAAAACAAGTGAAGCGCCTATTCAGTGGTATTTTGCCGCTGCGTCTGGTGCTGAAACTGTGAATTTTAAAGCAAAAGAAGGGGAAACAGAAGAGGAGCAGGGAAAACTTAAAAAAGATATTTTTCAATTCTATTACAAGAATATAATTGTTGGAACGGTTCCTTATAAAGACTGTAAGTATCTTCCTTGTCAATTAGACGTTTTTAATAAGATCCGCGGTGAAGTCGATTATGTGACAGTAACGGTTGGCGGGAACGATGTCGATTTTGCCGACATAGTTAAGGATTGCGCCATGGGTAGTTCATATCTGAATTTTAACTGGTTCAAAAAAACGTTTGACAAGAGAATCGCTGACATATGGAATAAAGAGGAACAATGGACAAGAAACATTGAAAATACATATGACGATATTCAGCAAGCTGCCGGGAATCAAGCTGCAATTATTGTTGCTGGCTATCCGAAGCTGTTCGAGAAAACAGGTAAAGGCTTTTTGATTAGCGAAGAAGAGGCAACCACGGTAAATGAAAATGTTACAAAATTCAACAACAAACTAAAAGAACTTGTCGAAGGACGTCAACGCAGTGGAATGAATATTTACTTTGTGGATGTCGAGCGCGAATTTGACGGACATGAGGCGTATTCTTCGAGTGAATGGATCAACAGGATTATCATACCTAAAAAGAGCGAGGATCTGGAGCAAACTGGGTTTGGGAGTGCATACTCAGTACATCCCAACGAAAAGGGCGCAAGAGCGTATGCCCGATGCGTAAATGCCAAAATTGCAGAAATAGAAAGGCGTAAAACCATATCTGGTGTTATCACCATTGCGGATGAAGACACTGATATGACGAATAACGTTCCGCTGAAAGGTGCAGAAGTAGAACTCTGGATTTCACAGGCTGAATTTAGAAATGCGAAATCTGACAGCAATGGCGAGTACAAGTTGGTTGATGTTCCTGCAGGAACCTATACATTGAGGGTATCCAAAGAAGGTTACTTCCCTGTGACTGAGACAATCACAGTAACAGAGGATGACTCGGAGATTATTTACAATATCACCATCGAAGCAATTTCCGAAGAGTATGCTGGTTTTGGTCAGGCAAGAGGCAAGATCATCGATGCAGGAACGGGTCGTGGTGTTTCAGGACTGACTTTGTATATCCGCCCGGGTATCGGGAATACAGCAGGAGAAGCTGCAGCGACGATCAACATGACAGAAAGCACATACACCACGCCAATGTTAATATCAGGTAATTATACAGTTCAGATTGTTGACGAGCGTGAAGGAATCACGGATGAAGAACGTTATGTCACATCTACGTTTAACATTAAAGTTCTTGGGGACAAGCTTATCGACAATCAGAATGGCTATGTGTCTAACGGTGTTATGTCAGAGGAAATTCGGATTGTACTGACATGGGGCGAGTCCCCATCGGATTTGGATTCGCATCTTGTTGGCCCTACGGAAAATGGTGATAAATTCCATGTTTACTATGGAAATAAAGTGCATGGAACTGAGGCTGATCTTGATGTCGATGACACGAGCAGCTATGGTCCTGAGACTATTACGATTCATAGCTTCAATGAAGGCATCTATACATATGCAATACATGACTATTCAAATAGATATTCGTCTAATTCGACTGCGTTGGCAAATTCCGGCGCACAAGTCAAAGTGTATATAGGTGCTAAGTTGCTTATGACCTACAATGTACCTTCCAACAAAGATGGAACCTTATGGACAGTATTTACATACAATAGCAAAACGAAGCAGTTTACCACGGTAAATACGATGTCGTATGACTCTACTCCTGGTGGTTCGTTGCTGTCCACTGAATCGATAGGGGTGCGCTTGGATGAGAAAATAGCAAATATTGATTTTATCGATGCTACGGCCCTCCTCGTTGAAGACATTTTACGGAATCCAAAACATGATTGACCCCTAATTGAAACGGCGTACATACGGAACAAACCCACTTGCGCTGTCCCAATAAACAACCAGCCCGGGCACTTTACTGTGCCCGGGCTTTGTCTGTCAAGACGCTTTTTGCCCTGTTATCAACGTAAGTGTCAGAACGCCGACTGCAGCAGCCTGGTTGCATGTTTGGCCTGCTGAAGATAGATGTGCCGGTTGGCTGCAGTCGAGGCGTAATACTGGCCGTAATAGTCGCAGACGGCAATCTGATAGAAATACAGCCGGTCCAGATTCTCCAGATCATAGTCGCTTAGCGTTCCGCACCGGCAATACGCATGGACATAGCGGCCAAGAAGTGAACGGTCGATACTGCCGTCCGCGCAGCAGGGCGCGGCATAGGCGAACGAACGCATTACTTCCCAAATGACCGGATGGACGCAGGCCGATGTCCAGTCGATCACGGCGGTCAGGTGCCCGTCCTTGCAGAGAAACTGGCTGATGAAATAATCTCCGTGTGTATTCCGGCATGTCAGCCGGTTCAGGTCGAACTGCTGTGCTGGAAAGCGCGCCATTAGACCGATGCGCCAGGTCAAATCTGCGGCGCTTTCCGTGTCGCCGAGCCGAAGTGCGGCGGCAACAGAGCGGCGGTAGGATTCCAGCGCGCGCTGCGGCGTCATGCGGGCAAAAAAGCCTGCGCCGATGCCCTCTGGGAGCGTGGGATATGCCTGTAACACGGCGTGAATCTTCCCAAGCAGTTCTGCAGATTCCAGCAGAAGCGCTTCGGATGCGCTGTTCCAGTCCGGCGTATGGCCCGGGAAACGCTGCTGCACGGTAAACATGCGCCCGTCGCTATCCAGGGAGAGATATCCGCCTGTGTGATTTTTTAAAAATGCGCAGGCGGGAATGCCGTACCTGCGCAGAAATGCGCACAACTTCGGCTCCGCCTCCGGGTGATCGATCGCACCGGACACCGGAAACTTTAATACATAGTCTCCCTCTGTACAGGTCAGAAGCCATGTATCAGAGCCCGCGCCGGTCAGGGCGTGCTGCGCGTGATGGATGTGAAGCCCGTATTGCCGGTACAAAAGATCATTAAACATAGCGCCCGATAAAATCCGTAAGCACCGGGAGCGGGTCTGCTCTCCAATAGTGACCGCAATCGGTCGTCCGGTTGAGAAGCTGTTTGTTGTATAACTCCCGGCGAAGCGTCGCCGGATCGTGAAACCGCGTCCATTCATCCAGCAGATCATTCAGTTCCGCTTCGGTATACTGCCGCCCGGCCTCAATTTTTCCGGCCAAATACCAGAGTGCCAGCAGCTTCTTTTTGTGCTTGGCTGGAAAAGCCAGCAGCCGCGCATTCTGATCAAGAAAGGGCGATAAATCTGATAAAACTCCGTTCATTTTCGTATCCTCATGATTTGCTGTTTTTCCGGTTTTTGAAGTTCATACTAATGTCTTTTTAAAAAGGTTGATAATTTATCACTGTTGATGTATAATGAAGATGGTGAT
>OHVO01000950.1_pt1 | contig 10892 bp, 9 predicted proteins | sample 1579371 | NCBI WGS metagenome assembly OHVO01 (sample SAMEA3882557, study PRJEB24775) | human gut metagenome | biome: human-associated habitat; feature: intestine environment; material: feces | place: Netherlands | collected 2009/2010 | reverse complement strand
CCGCCTCCAACTCGGCGGGCGCGATGGCCACGGATTTCAACGTGCCCAGCACGTCAGTGAACCACAACCGAATAAAGCGCACGTCGCGTTCTTCGACCGTGCGCAGCGCAAACTCCTGCTGTTTATCCATAGTCGCCTATCGTTCCATAACCGTGTTACGAAGGGCGTTAACATCTCACTGTTCGTCACCTGCGAGTCGCGAGATTTCATCAACATGCCCCGGTCCGCATGTCAGGCATGGTTCAGGCCCATGCCGGCACGGCACTATGGTAGTGACTATGAGCGAAGATCATCTCACCCCATCCGCCAATCCGCCCGTCGACGTGACCAGCTGGACGCAGGCCACCGACCCGCGCGACCGTTCGCGCGCCGGCATCGCCACTCGTACCAAGGCGCCGCTGGACGCACATGCCATCTGGAAGGTCAAGGAGGGCCGGCGTGAGGCGATCAGCCTTTTGGAGGAGCAGTCCGCGATTCGCGTACCGGATCTGATTCCGCTGCGTTACAAGCGTATGAGCGCCAGCCCCTTCACCTTCTACCGGGGCACCGTGCTCATCATGACCAATGACCTGGCTTCCACGCCAGTCACTGGCATTCCGGTGCAGTGCGTGGGCGACGCGCATATCGGCAATTTCGGCATTTTCCGCTCCCCTTCCGCCCGTCTGGTGTTCGATATCAATGATTTCGACGAAACCGCTATCGGCCCGTGGGAATGGGATCTGAAACGTCTCGCCGCCTCGGTGGAGATCTGCGGACGCGCCAACAAAATCAAGGAGAAGGACCGTCGCGCCGCCGTGGTCCAGTGCGTACACACGTACCGCACACGCATGAAGTGGTTCTCCGAAATGGATTACCTTGACGCGTGGTACGAGCACCTGGACGTGGAGGAGACGCTCGACCGCTTCGAGACCACCGGTTCCAAACGCAGCCGTGTGCTGCGCGAGGCGGCCATGAAGGCGCTGCTGAAGGATAACGACGCGGCGGCGGCCAAACTGTGCCGTTATGAGAGCGGCAAGCTCAGGTTCAAATCCAATCCGCCCGAGCTGGTGCCGATCAATCAGCTGGATGATTACGCCGACTTGGATGCGTTGCAGGCACGTATAGACACGCTGTTCGAGAGCTACCGGCATTCCCTGTACGACGATCGCCGTTGGGTGTTCGATCATTTGCGCTATCAGGATGCGGCCCGCAAGGTGGTGGGCGTGGGCTCGGTGGGCCAGCGCGCGTGGACGTCGGTGTGGATCGCGCGTGATATCGACGATCCGATGATGATTCAGATGAAGGAGGCCACGTATTCCGTGCTCGAGCATTACTGCGGCGCGTCGCCGTACGCCACGCACGGTGAGCGCGTGGTTCAGGGGCAGAAGCTGATTCAGAATACGGCCGATGTGCTGTTGGGTTGGTCGAGCTTTATGGCCGAGGATGGCCGACCGCGCGACTATTACGTGCGCCAGTTGTGGAATGGCAAGGGGTCGATTGATATCGACAATCTCAACGCTTCGGGATTGAGCGATCTGTCACGCATGTGCGCATGGTCGTTGGCGCACGCCCACGCCCGCACCGGCGATTCGATTGCGATCGCCAATTACATGGGTGGCACCGACGAATTCGATCAGGCCATCGCCTCATTCGCCGTCAGCTACGCCGAACAGAATGATGAAGACTACGCCGTCTTCAAAAAGCTCCTCAAATCCGGCGACCTCCCTTGCTGAGCCGTTAAGCGGACAGCCCAATGGGCTGTCCGTAGGAGGGGTCTGAGTGAAGCGATAGCTGAGCGAAGGTAGATTAACAGTCTCGCTAAGGCGAGTCCTTTGCCTACTTCGCTACTTCAAGCGCTTCCTGGAGCGTGAACGCACGTGCATAGAGGGACTTGCCGAGGATGGCAGAATCAACACCAATTTCAGCCAGTTCCTTGATGGCGCGCAAATCGTCCAGCTTGGAGATACCACCGGAAGCCGTGACCTTGGCGTCGGTGCGTTCAGCGACTTCACTCAGCAATTGAATGTTCGGGCCGGACATCATGCCGTCCTTAGCCACGTCGGTTACCACGTAACGCGAGCAGCCCACGGAGTCAAGGAACTTCATGGTCTCAAACAGGTCGCCGCCTTCGCGCGTCCAGCCGCGCGCCGCCAGTGTGTGACCGCGCACATCCAGACCAACAGCCACGCGGTCGCCGTACTTCTTGATGACCGAGGCGGTCCAATCCGGATTCTCCAAAGCGGCGGTGCCGATGTTCACTCGGGCGGCACCGGCCTCAAGGGCCGCGTCCAACGAAGCGTCATCGCGCACGCCGCCGGACAGTTCGATGTTCACGCGGTCGCCGAGCTCATGAACGATTTCTCGCAGCTGATCGCGATTGTTGCCCGTACCGAAAGCGGCATCAAGGTCGACCAGGTGAATCCATTCGGCACCGGCCTCAACCCAAGTACGGGCGGCCTCGAACGGCGAACCGTAATCGGTTTCGGAACCGGATTCGCCTTGGCGCAGGCGCACGGCCTTGCCATCGCGTACATCGACGGCGGGCAGCAGAGTCAACGACATAAGAAGAGCCTTTCTTCAGTTACTTATACACAATTTGAGCTCCCTCGTCAGAGGGAGCTTCATGCTTTTTTACAGCGTGGCGATCCAGTTCTTGAGGAGCTGGGAGCCAGCGTCCCCGGACTTTTCCGGGTGGAATTGCGTGGCGGACAGCGGGCCGTGTTCGTAGGCGGCCACAAAGCGCGATCGGCCGTACGAGCACCAGCTCACGCGTTCGGGCGAATCGCTCAGATCGATGTCGAAGCGGGACGTATCCGCCGGCTTCACTTCCATCGCGGCGTAGGAGTGCACGAAGTAGAACCGTTCGTTCTCCACGCCGTTGAGCAGCACCGAATCGGGGGCGGCCTCGATCGTGTCCCATCCCATGTGAGGCACCACGTCGGCGTCCAGCAGGTTCACCGAACCGCCGATCAGTCCGATGCCTGCGGCATGGGCACCGTGCTCCAGACCGTGTTCGAACATGATCTGCTCGCCCACGCACACGCCGAGCACCGGGCGGCCAGCGCGGATGCGATCATAGATCACACGGTCGCCGTCGACCTTCTTCAGTCCTTCCATACATGCGGCGAACGCACCCACGCCCGGCACGACTAGGCCGTCGGCCTCCAACGACTGCCGGTAGTCGGAGGTGAGGGTGGTGTCGACGCCAAGATTGGCGAGCGCACGCACCATGGAACGTACATTGCCGAAACCGTAATCGAAAACAACCGCTGTGGTCATCTGCTCTCCTATCCCCTACTGGTTTGGTTGGCGTCTATTCGATGCGGGAGCCGCGCCCGCCACGTCCGCGCCTAGTGTGGTTGGCGAGAATCTGCATCGCCTGATCATGGTCGAGTCCAGCGGAATCCACCACTTCGAACCCTTGGGTCTTGAGTTGATTCAGGGTTACGATGCCGAGCATCAGGTCCTCGACGAAGCGCGGCGTGGAGGTGAACAGCACGGGCGGCGCGAAACTCTGGCCGGCCTCTCCCTGCACGTACATGGCCACTTCAAGCTTGTCGGCACGGTTGACTGCAAGAATCACGGCCATGCCGGATACCACGGTGGTCAGGTCCTTGGCTGCGGCTTCCGGGCCGTCGCCGTCCAGATTCTTCAGCACCGCGACGGCCCCCTGATTGGCACCGATGCATGCGGCGGAGATGTCCGACAGCTGGCAGAACGCGGCCAACAGTTCGGCGGAGGCAAGACGGGTAACGATCAGCGCCACCTTCGCCTTGTTACCCAACAGTCCAGCGAGTTCGTTGTCGAAGCCGAGCGAGGGGTCGACCACGTCGGCCATGGCCTCGTTCACCGCATCCGCAACGGACCCGGTGACGTCGTCGGTCATAGGCTGGCCGGAATCAGCGGAAGCCTTATCAGCCGTATCATCATTCGCGTCGGAATCGGACTTCGCTGAAGCAGCGTCCGCTGTTTTATCGGCATCACTGGTATCACTGGCATCACCGGATACCGAATCGTCCGCGAATTCTTTCTCGAATCCGGCGAGCGCAGCCTCAAGCTCCTCGTCGGAGAAGTGCGATTCGTCCGGATCGAACTTGTCGTCGGTCATCACAGGGCTCCCTTGGTGCTGGGCACGCCGTCTACACGCGGGTCGATTTCCACGGCGAAGCGCAGCGCACGGGCCAGCGCCTTGAATTCGGCTTCAGCGATGTGGTGCGGGTCGCGGCCGGCGAGCACCTGCATGTGCAGGCAGATGCCGGCGTGGAAGGCGATGGATTCCATGACGTGGCGGACCAGCGAGCCGGTGAAATGGCCGCCGATCATGCAGAATTCGTAGCCTTCGGGCTCGCCGCTGCACACGCAGTACGGGCGGCCGGAAATGTCGACCACGGCCTTGGCCAGCGCCTCGTCGAGCGGCACGGTGGCGTCGGCGAAGCGGCGGATGCCTTTCTTGTCGCCGAGAGCCTGCTTCAGAGCTTCGCCGAACACGATGGCCGTATCTTCCACAGTGTGGTGCACGTCGATGTCGGTGTCACCGTGGGCGTGGATGGTCAGGTCGATCAGCGAATGCTTGCCGAGCGCGGTCATCATATGGTTGTAGAACGGCACGGATGTATCGATATCGGTTTTGCCGGTGCCGTCGAGGTTCAGTTCGAGGTCGATGTGTGATTCGCTGGTTTCGCGGACGATGTGCGCGGTTCTTGCCATCATGTCTCCTGTGTGATTCGTCATATTGGATTGCGGCGGGACTCGAATCGCTTCGGGTCTCGCCGCAATCGGAAAGAAACGTCCCTTATGCTGCTTCCACTATACGAAGCACTTCAACAAGGGCGTTACGGAAGGTTTCCATCTCCTCGTCGGTGCCCATGCACACGCGCAGCCAACCGTCCGGTCCGACCACACGGATGAGTACGCCGCGCTTCAGGAGCTCGTCGAAGATGGCTTCACGCTTGTCGAAGTGCCCGCCGAACAGCAGGAAGTTCGAGCCGGATTCGGCCACTTCAAGCGGCTGGTCCTTGTAGGTCTGTTCCTTGAGCCATGCGGCGGTGGCCTCGCGGGTTTCGCGCAGGTGCTCGACACGGCTCAGCTGCTCGTCGGTGTGTTCGAAGGCGGCCAGTGCGGCGGCCTGAGTCACGGCGGACAGGTGGTACGGCATACGTACGATACGCACGCAGTCGATGATGCCCTTGGACGCGGCCAGGTAGCCGACTCGCGCACCGGCGAAGGCGAAGGCCTTGCTCATGGTGCGGCTGACGGCCAAGTTCGGGTGGTCCTTGATCAGGCTCACGGCGCTCGGGGTGCCGGGCTTGCGGAATTCCACGTACGCTTCGTCGATGACGAGAATCGGATGCACGCCCTCGCCCGCGCCGACCACTTCAGCGGTTTCGCAGGCGGCGAGAATACGTTCGATATCCTCCATCGGCAACGGGGTGCCGGTCGGGTTGTTTGGGCTAGTGAGCAGCACCATCGAGGGCTTGACCTCGGCGATGGCCTCAAGCACCTTGTCGACGTTCAGCGTGAAGTCGGCGTTGCGGTGGGCGAGCTTCCAACCGGTGAAGGTGTCGCGGGCGTACTCCGGGTACATGGAGTACGTCGGGTCGGCACCGAGTGCGGTGCGGCCCGGGCCACCGAAAGCCTGGAACAGCTGGAGCATGATCTCGTTGGAGCCGTTGGCGCCCCACAACTGGTCGACGCTGAGCTTCACGCCCGATTCGCGTTCCAGATATGTGGAGAACGCCTTGCGCAGTTCGATGTGCTCGCGGTCCGGATAACGGTTGAGCGTCGGGGCGATCTCCTTGACACGCTGGGCGATGGTTTCCACCACGGCCGGTTCGGGCGCGTACGGATTCTCGTTGACGTTGAGGCACACCGGCACGTCGAGCTGCGGCGCGCCGTACGGTTCTTCGCCGATCAGGTCGTTGCGCAGCGGCAGATATGCCGGAATCGCGTTGCTGGAAGTCTCGCTCATCGGAGGCCGGCCTGCTCTTCCTGTTCCTTGATGGTCGCCTTGTTGTACGGGTCGTCGATGAAGCGGCTCAGCACGCATTCGCCGTGTGCCGGCAGATCTTCGGAGACGGCGAAGGCGTTCACACGGGCGGCGAGGGTCTTCAGTCCCTGCTCGTCGTATTCGATGACTTCGACCGGCTTCATGAAGGTGTGCACGCCCAGACCGGAGGCGAAGCGTGCAGTGCCGGAAGTCGGCAGCACGTGGTTGGAGCCGGACATGTAGTCGCCCAGCGGCACCGGGGAGTACGGACCGCGGAAGATGGCACCGGCGTTCTTGATGCGCTTGACGACCGCATCGGCATCCTTGGTCTGAATCTCAAGGTGTTCGGCGGCGTAGGCGTTGGCCGCGTCGATGGACTGGTCGAGACCGTCGGTCAGCACGATGGCAGACTGGGTGCCGGACAGCGACGTGTGGACACGCTCGGCGTGCTCGGTACGCGGCACGCGGTACTTGAGGCTCTCCTGCACCTTGTCGGCAATCTCGGTGGAGTCGGTGAACAGCACGGAACCGGCGAGCTCATCGTGCTCGGCCTGGCCGATGAGGTCGGCGGCCAGCAGGCTCGGGTTGGCGGTTTCGTCGGCGATGATGCCGATTTCGGTGGGGCCGGCAACCGCGTCAATGCCCACGAATGCGGAGACCATGCGCTTGGCGGTGGCGACGAAGATGTTGCCCGGGCCGGTGATCTTGTCAACCGGATCGCACAGGATGTCGCCGTCCTGCGGCTCGCTGCCCTTGGCGCCGTATGCGAACATGGCAATGGCCTGAGCGCCGCCGACCGCGTATACCTCGTCAACACCGAGGATGGCGCAGGTGGCGAGGATGGTCTTGTTCGGCAGGCCTTCCTCATTGTCGCGGGCGGGCGGGGTGGCGATGGCCAGCGATTCGACGCCGGCGGCCTGGGCCGGCACAGCGTTCATGATGACGGAGCTCGGGTAGACGGCCTTGCCGCCGGGCACATACAGGCCGACGCGCTGAATCGGAATCCAGCGTTCGGCCACGCGGGCGCCTTCGGCGAGGTCGGTGTAGAAGTCCTTCGGCACCTGGTTGGCGGCCACGGCGCGGGCGCGGCGCACCGATTCCTCGATGGCGGCGCGCACTTCGGGGTCGAGCGTGGTCAGGGCGTCCTTGATCGCCTCGACCGGCACGCGCAGGTTCTTGGGACGCACGTGATCGAACTTCTCCTCGAAGTCGCGCAGGGCAGCGGCGCCGCGTTCTTTGACATCGTCCAGAATCGGACGCACCAAATCGGTGGCTTCGGAAGTACCCATTGCAGCACGCGGCATCGCGGCAAGCAGTTCGGCACGGGACAGGTTCTGACCACGCAGGTCAATGATTCGCATGATGTTCTCACTCATAACGCCCCATCGTAGCAATGTGCGAGGCCTAAGCGGCGAGGAACGCCCATGTTCACCCGTATCGTGAGATTATCGTGCGTGATGTGGGTTCGTGATACAGGTTATTGACGCACGCCAAATGCCCGAGCGGTCTCATCGATAATCGGCATGTCATGCACGGCGACGTGACTCACTTCGGACCATCGCGGGCCAATGGCTAATTGCTCAACCAAGGCTTGCACTGCGTCGCTGCTGCCTTGTGCTTCCAGCTCAACCGAGCCATCGCGACAATTACGCACCCAACCCCGTACACCAAGCCGACGTGCCTGAGTCACCGTAAAATAACGGAATCCCACGCCTTGCACCAGTCCGTTGACCACTATATGTTTGCGGACCAAATTCGCCGATTGCCTCATGATGCTCAGTTCCTAATCCATCGTTCGCAGCATTGGGTAGAGGCTCAGGAATCGCCGGTATGCGTCGGCATATGTGCGTGCGGTGTCAGGATTCGGCTGGTATACAGTGCATTCGCATACTGATTGCAGCAGGTCTGGTACATTGAATACCAACGAGGCCATTGCCACTGCTGGCAGAATATCGGCATTGGCGAACACTTCGATGGGATGCTCCAACACATCGGCCAGAATCTGGCACCACGCATTTTCTCTGGCTCCGCCGCCAATCAGGGAAATCTCGGTGGGTTTGGCGTCAAAACTTTCCATACCTTGACGAATGGAGAAGGCCACACCCTCAAGCGCGGCACGCATCATGTCTGCCTTGGCGGTGTCTGGATCGAGGCCCACATAGGCACCGCGAATATTCGGATTCATAACAGGGAATCGCTCCCCCACCAGATATGGCAGGCATAGCACACCGTTGGAGCCGGGTTTGGATGTTTCGATAAGCTGATGCGCCTCTGCGTAATCGCCATCGGAGAATACGCCGGTAACCCATTTATGCACGTCGCCGGCGTTGAGGAATGGCACGGCATTCACGAAGCCTTCTTCCACGCCAAATGCCAGATTCGCAGCACCTGGCTTGTCGGTGAACGGCTCGGGCGAAACGGTGGCGATCCAGCCTGAGGTGCCGATATTGATGTTGTATTGACCAGGGTGGCTGACACCGCTGGCAAGTGTGGTGGCACCCGCGTCTCCAATGCCCGCGTATACCGCAGTTCCGGCGGAAAAACCGGTGCGTTGTGCAGCGGATTCCGTCACTGTGCCAATGTTGTCTTGCGGATTGTGCAGGTGTGGCAATATGGTCATGTCGATTTCTGCGACCTCGCATAATTCGGCATCCCACTGGCCATTACGGATATTCATGGCCCCAGCTGTGGAACACGCCGCCACATCGCCCACGCATTCGCCAGTTAATTGGGCGATCAAGTAGTCCTTGGAACTGATCAATACATGACGAATGCGCGCGTACGTTTCCGGCTCGTGTTCACGCAGCCACATCAACTTGGGCAACGGCAAGCAGCCTTCGAGCCGGTTACCAACGGTGTTCAGGAAACGTTCTGCACCGCCCTGATATGTCTCGGCGAGTTGCTTGGCCTGTTCCTCGGCTCAGCCATCCGAATACAGAATGGCATTGCGGACGGGATTGAGCTCGCCGTTCAAAACAATAACATCCTGCATCTGACCGCTGAAAATGATGCCACGAATGCGAGTCACATTGAATTCTGACTCGGATTGCCGCGCCTGCTCAATCATGTGCCTGGAGGCCGAGCAGAAAGCTTGCCACCATTGATCGGGGCTCTGCTCCCGATAGTCGCCGTTGATAATAAGGTCAAGTTCGCTACTCGCACTAGCTACAATGCAACCCTGCCCATTAACTAAGGCACCCTTCAACGCCGTGGTCCCCGCATCAAATGCAGCCACATATTCCGTAGTCATATCGTTCATCGTAGCGCTGAAAAAAGAATCATTCTTTGCCAGCAAAACGCGGCTTATTGCATCGTCTTGTTTCTAGAATGGGAAATTGAACGAATACTACGACTAGTGAGGCATTATGGCAATTCAATCGACAATCATGCTGAACAACGGCACTGTCATCCCGCAGGTGGGCTTGGGCGTATTCCAGACACCGGATGGTGATACTACAGTGAACGCGGTGCAGACGGCTCTGGAGAATGGCTACCGCCATATCGATACCGCAATGATTTACCACAACGAGGCTTCAGTGGGTGAAGGTATTCGCCGTGCTGGTGTGCCGCGCAGCGATTTCTTCTTGACCACCAAGCTGTGGAATGACGATATTCGCGCACGCTGCGGCAAGGATACATTCCAAGAAAGCCTCGACCGCTTGGGCGTGGATTATGTGGATCTGTATCTGATTCACTGGCCAGCAGACGGCTGGCAGCAGGCATGGGACGACTTGCAGGAGATTTATGCCTCTGGCCGTGCCAAGGCCATTGGCGTCAGCAACTTCCAAAAGCATCATATCGATGAGCTACTGACCCATAGCGATGTGGTGCCTGCTGTAGACCAAGTTGAGTCTTCCCCACAATTCACCAATCAAGAGCTTATTGGCCAGCTGCGTGCCAAGGGCATTCACACTGAAGCTTGGAGTCCGCTCGGCGGCACCGGCGGTAACCTACTCAGCAACCCAGTACTGGCCGGAATCGGTGCCAAGTACGGCAAGTCTGCTGCACAGGTAGTGATTCGTTGGCACATCCAGCGCGGCATCGTCGTGCTTCCCAAGTCCACTCATACCGAGCGCATCAAGCAGAACTTCGAGGTCTTCGACTTCAACCTATCGGTCGATGATATGACCGCCATCTCCGCCATCAACACCGGCAAGCGCAACGGTGCTGATCCGGACAATTTCAATTTCTAGACCTTTATCGGTCCAGATACGCAAAGAGGGAACTCTCCGTCATTGGAGGGTTCCCTCTTCTATATGCTTTCGATTCGGCCACACCCTAGGTGCGAGAGCCTATGTCTTGTCGGTGTCTTGTCTTGTTGGTTTCGGATATAGGGAAAGCCCCTTGGGGCGTGTGCTCCAAGGGGCTTCCTGTACGTGTGATGCGGCGGCGTGCTACTCTCCCACACCCTGTCGGGTGCAGTACCATCGCCGTGCCAGGCCTTAGCTTCCGGGTTCGGAATGGGACCGGGCGTCTCACCTGGGCCATGGCCGCCGCAAATCTTCTCTTGTACGGTCAGACGCTGGGGTCTGCCGGCCTGTGGCGGCCTGGGAACCGGACAGCGGACGCGGATATGTCGATGTTTCGTCTTGTGGCCAGACAATGCTCATTGCCGTCTGGTGCCGTTTGCAGGAGGAAGATGCGGTCCAACCGCCAGGGGTTGGAATGTTAGTGTTGCCTTTCGTCCGTTAGTACCGGTCGGCTCCACCCCTCGCGGGGCTTCCACGTCCGGCCTATCGACCACGTGTTCTGCATGGGGACTACAGGAACTCGAAGGTTCCACGGAATGCTTATCTTGGAGCAGGCTTCCCGCTTAGATGCTTTCAGCGGTTATCCCTTCCGAACGTAGCCAACCGGCCGTGCCACTGGCGTGACAACCGGCATACCAGAGGTTCGTCCACCCAGGTCCTCTCGTACTATGGGCAGG
>OHVO01000942.1_pt1 | contig 10949 bp, 10 predicted proteins | sample 1579371 | NCBI WGS metagenome assembly OHVO01 (sample SAMEA3882557, study PRJEB24775) | human gut metagenome | biome: human-associated habitat; feature: intestine environment; material: feces | place: Netherlands | collected 2009/2010 | reverse complement strand
TCACCCTTTCCTGCGGAGACTGCCGCCTTTGTGAAAGGGCCTGCCCCGGGAAAATCATAGGGAAAGAGCCCTTCAACCCCTGGCACTGCAAATCCTATCTCACCCAGAAAAAAGAAGACCTCACCGAAGAAGAGCAGGCCATCATCCGAAAAACTCCCCTTATTTTTGGCTGCGACGGCTGCCAGAACTGCTGCCCCTACAACAGGAAAGCGCCGCCTTCTCCCCTTCCTGAAATCAGGGAAAACCGGATTTCCTTCCTCACAAAAGAAATGATGGAATCCATGTCCAACCGAGCCTTCGATAAAACCTATAAAAATTACGCCTTCGCCTGGAGAGGGAAAAAAGTACTTCTCCGAAACTGGCATATAGTTCATGAAAAGTAAAAAGAGGCTGTGAAAAAATGATTACCATTTTTTCACAGCCTCTTTTGGTTTTTCCTATTTCCTGCAGCTGCCTTCCAGAGAAAGCATCAGGAAAGGGCAGGCGTCCTATACAATGATGATTTCCTGTGATTCCTGTACTTTCATGGCCTGCAGGAAATCCATGACACCGCAGCAGGGGGATTCTTATATTTCCCGGGCCGCTGAATGAATCGGTATGCCTATCCCTATTCTCCCTTCTTAACTACTGTTTCGTGAAGTTTGGTACCGTCGGGGAGATAACCGGTCAGGGTCAACTGGCTGCCATCCGATTCCAGAATGGAGTAGTTATCACTTTCCGGCTGGGGAGCCACGTACTGATCCAGCGCATGCTGTTTCCACAGCCCCGGATAGCGTACGTTGCCGGAAAGGCCGTCAATGACATATACCGGCCCCTTGTCGGACCGCTTGAAATCATAGATATGGCCTCTGTCCCTATAAGTATGAAGGTGCGCAGAAATCACCAGATCCACGCCATACTTGTCAAAGAAAGGCATGAAGGCCTGTCCTTCTTCCGAAAAGCCCTCTTCCCGGTGGGGACGATTTTCATCGGCAAAGCCGTACTGCAGAGGATCTTTGTGCATGAGCACCACTTTCCATTTCTGCTTTGTTTCCCGAAGGTCCTTTTCCAGCCATACCTTTTCTTTTTCATACAGATCCGGCAGCCACTCTTTTTCTTCATACAGCGATGTATCCAGTACGGTGAAATGCACATTGCCCCAGTCGAAGGAATAGTAATGGTTTTTCAAATCCTTATTTCCATTATCAGGCAGATTGAAATGGGTGAGATAGCGCTGGGGCATATGGTTCTTCCAGTCCAGAGAGTAGGCTTCATGGTTGCCCAGCGCCGGTGCCACGGGGATGCGGGACAGAAGATCCCCGCTGCTTTCAAACCAGGTCTGCCACTGGTATTCATCTTCCCCATTGTCTACCAGATCACCCAGAGCAATCATGAACGCAGCATCCTGGTTGGCCTTAGCTGCCTCATGTATCAGATTCTTCCAGTCAGTATAATCGGAGCTTTGGGAATCGGAGGTCACAATGGCCTTGAAAGGGCCTCCATTATCGGTATGAAGGGGATACCAGGAGCTCACCCGGTTTTCTTCCCTTGTTCTGTATTCATAATCCGTCCCTTTTTCCAGTCCCTTCAGCTCTGCTGTATATACAGTGCCGTTAGAAATGCCCCGATTTCCTTCCAGCCTTTCACCGGAAGCGGAAACGCTGTAAATGGTGTCGGTTCCTTTCTTTCTATATTCCAGAGAATTTTCCTTGTCCGTAGGCATTTCCCACATGACAGTCCGTCCCTTTTCATTGTCTCCTGCCACCACCTGATGGACGTTAAAGGGCTTCATGGTCTCCGTCACAGGGCCTGAAGCGGCCTGTCTGGATGAAGGGGCCGCCTGGTTTCCACAGCCCGCGGTGACAGCGGCAGTCAGTCCTAAAGCCACGAGCAGGGCTGTCCATTTCTGATTCATTCTGTTTCTCCTTTATTTTTATGTCTCTATGATGATGATAAAATGAATGGATAAAATCAATGATACTATTCTACAAGTTAAAGTAAACTTCAAGTCAAGTGCTTTTTCATGACATCAGTTCTGCAGAAAGATGAACGCATCCCTCTGTCGGCACCGACTTGCAATCAACGGATTGCCAAACCGCTTCTATCGCTTTTCCTCCCCTTTCAGCGGCAGATCCGACCGGTTATAGGGATCTTCCATTTCTGTCAGAAGACCCCAGTATTTCTTGGGAAGGAAGTTTCTTCTTTCCCTTGGATTTCTTCTTTCCTCAATGCCCATATGGCGATAGTAGTTTTTCCACAACCGGCGGAAATCTTCTTCTGATCCGCTGTATCTGACCTGCGGGTCTTCCTGTTCCACCATGCCCATGAAGAGATGGCCGTTTTCGTAGATGGCCGCTTCCCGGCGTCCCTTATCGTAAATAGCCCAGCGTTTCTGGGAAAACCGCTGTTGGAAATGGACAGCCAGGAGGGGGAGAATGTGGTGGTCCGGCTTCATGACCGCATAGAGCATGCCGTCATCCAGTTCGCTGAACCGGAGAATACCCCGAAATTTTTCTGCTTCGTTTCCCACTTCCCGGCACATGGCAAGAATATCCTGCACCCACGGTTCTTTCCGGCAGGTATAAATCTTCTTCTCCCGCTTAAATCCTTCTTTCATAAAATAGAAGATTTTCATTTCCTTTCCTTCTTCGTTGGAAAGAAAAGCCCGGTACATCCATCGCATCGCTTCTTTGCCGCACTTCTTTTCAAAGGCCGCCGCCACCTTTTCCGCATCCGGCAGGCGGGTGATGACAATGCTCTGAGCGCCGAAAAGGGGCACTTCTCCCCCTTCCACCAGAATGCCTTCCAGATGGCTGGTCCCGTGGTGGTAGATTTCATAAACGGTGGTCAAAAAGCCTACATAGGTTCCGTCATAAAAGAAATACATGGTATCCCTTCCTCAGCTCTGGGTATCAAAAAGACTCATTTCCCGCACTTCCCTTACGGCTGTTCTGGAAATCAGGCGGCTGCGGAGCTGTTGGCTGTCAAGAGAAATCCCGCCGTAATAGCGGCCGTTCACAGTCATGAAATAACGGGCCCTTTTCATGACAATACCCACCCTTCTTACATCTTCAAAAGAAAGGTTCCCGTAACGCCGGAGTTTGACAATGCGGAGAGCACTTTTCACGCCGATGCCGGGCACCCGGAGAATCATTTCATAGGAAGCCCTGTTGATTTCTACAGGAAAGAGTTCCCTGTGCCTCAGGGCCCAGGTGCATTTGGGATCCAGCTCCTCATCAAAATCCGGTTCCTCCGGCGTAAGGATTTCTTCTGCCTGGAAATGGTAGAACCGAAGGAGCCAGTCTGCCTGATACAGCCTGTTCTCCCGTGAAAGGGGCGGCCGCCTTAAGGCAGGCAGATTCTTTCCTTTCATCACCGGCACATAGGCGGAATAGTACACCCTTTTCAAGGCGGCCTTCCGGTAAAGGCCCTGGGTAAGAAGGAGGATCTGTCGGTCGCTTTCTCCGCTGGCCCCCACAATGAGCTGGGTAGTCTGACCGGCCGGCACGAAGGAGGGAGCCTTTTTGAAATGTTTCTTTTCCTCCTTGTGCACTTCGATGGATTCTTTGAAAAATTTCATCGGTGCCAGAATGGCATTTCTTGTTTTCTGAGGCGCCAGAAGGCGGAGGGACTTTTCCGACGGCAGCTCTATATTCACGCTTACCCGATCCACGTACCGTCCCAGTTCATTGAGAAGGGCTTGATCCGTGCCCGGTATGCCTTTCATGTGGATATAGCCGTTGAAATGCTCCCGCTCCCGGAGCAGCCGGGCCACCTGGATAAGAAGCTCCGTGGTATAGTCGGGAGAGCGGATAATGCCGGAGGAAAGAAAAAGGCCTTCAATGTAGTTTCTTTTATAAAATTCAATGGTGAGGGTCACGATTTCTTCCGGCGTCAGCATGGCCCGTTTCGTATCATGGCTCCGCCGGTTCACGCAGTATTCACAGTCATAAATGCAGGAATTGGTCATCAGTATTTTTAAAAGAGACACGCAGCGGCCATCGGCAGTCCAGGTATGGCATATGCCGCTCTTATGGCCATTTCCCAGTCCCCCTGCATTGGCCCGGCTGGAGCCGCTGGATGAGCAGGATACATCATACTTGGCGGCATCTGCCAGAATGTCCAGTTTTTCTCCGATATCCATATTTCCTCCTAGAACATTTTTTCTTGATTCATTATATCATAAAACAGAATGGTTGTTCCAGTGAAACTTCCATAAAAAAAACAGGCCTTCCAAGCCTGCTTTTTCTATGGACCTTATTCCTTTTCTTCTGTATCCTTCTTTTCGACTTTTTTCAGAACCACAGAAGAGCCCTGTTTTTCTGCTTCAAACTTATCCTCTTCCGTCAGGTGTTCCGAATCCAGCACGATTTTCACACCCATGCGGTCCAGCATTTCATCAATCGTATGCTGTGTCTTAAAAAGTTCACCCATCAGTATCGTCCTCCATTATACATGATCTTTCCATTCATAATATTCTTTTTTGCGAATCTGCCTCCACAGGAAGGCCCCCAGGGTCCACACAAAGGCAATCACCAGAAGAGCCGTCCCCGGCATGCCGTCCATGGTCTGCTTCAGGGAATCCACTTCCACCGTAAAAATGGAAGGCAGCACAGCGGCATAGGCCGAAAGGTAAATGGCAATGGCAAAGAAGGAAGAAACATACGCCGCTGCCAGTCCCACTTTCACATGGCGCATACGAGTCATGAAGAAGGCTGCCACAAAGAGAATGGCTGTGGCCACCAGACTGATCCAGAAGAAGCTGCCGTAGGTATTGGAATCACCGGCATGACTCTTAAGAAGGATGGCCAGAATGATGTATACCACCACGGTGAGAACGCTGGATACCAGAAAAGCGGCGCGGAACCGTTCTGCCAAGGGATTCACTGCCTTCACCGCCCCATACAGGGTGCCCAGCTGGAAAGCAGCCAGAATCATCCAGAGAGCGCAGAAAATGCCGAGAACCGAAAATTGAGAGCCGTCATTCATAAGAAGGGAAGAACCGGCCAGTCCCATCACCGCAAGGGCTGCATAGGAAAAGGCAGAAATTACCTTCATCACCGCCGGCTGGCTGCAGGAATTTCTGAAAAGGGACGCTGCCATGCGAAGAAGGGCCCCTGCTGCTACCAGCAGGATGAGGACAATATTTTCCGTGTGGAATAAATTATCCGAAACACCGGGAATGGCAGCTCCCATCATGAAGAGCCCCAGGAAATACCAGAGTTCATTACCGTCCAGGCAGGGACGAAGAAGGCCAAGCACCGCCCTGTTTTCATCCCGGCTGCGGCACACCAGCGGTGCAGAAAGGCACAGGCCCCAATCCGCTGCTTCCAAGATCATGTATAATCCGAAAAAGCAGAGTGGCAAAAGCAATACATTCGAATCAGCGTTCATAAAATCCTCCAATGATGATTAAAGATAACACCCTTTAAAAGTATACCACAACAGGAAGGACTGCAACAAAATTTTTACCTGTCAAAAGGAAACAAAGAGTCTCCCTTTTGAACTCCTCCCCTGAATCTGCTATGATAAAAATAAGAAATCAAGTGAAACTGATTGGCACAGGAGGGATACCTATGAATATGTCTAAACTGGTAAAAGCACTTCTTTTGGCTCTGGCTGCCGCTGTGGTATCCAAAAAATTAAAGCCGAAGGCAAAAAACAGAATCGAAGAAATGGCAAGGCCCGATTCTTCCCGCCGTATTAAAGCCACTGGAACCCATCACCAGGGCCTACTGGATCCTTCATCCCCAAAAAGCCCTATACCTGTGGCTCTTCCAGAAATCCTTCGGCTTTGCCTGGAGCCTGGCTAAGAGATATTTCAGAAAATAAAGAGCCTCTATCCCTATCACTCCCCCTCCACCCAGGAAAGGGAAATCAAAGGCCACACTTATCAGTGCTCCTTGACTCAGCGTCTTTCCGGTAACCTTCTTCCCCTGTCCATGGCACCCAGGAGGGTATCCTCTTTCCCTGCGGCATAGAGCATGAGACCTCTGTAGAGGGATAAAAGAAAAGGGGCCCCCCTCTTTTCCAGGTCCCTGTCAGAAATAATGGGAAAGGCCCAGTCAGCAGTGTAAATCAAAACAGAATGGAACTCTTCCTTTTGGAAGAAGGACAGTACATTGGCCTCTGCCAGACTGATGCCAAAGGGTGTTCCGCCATAAAGGGAAAGACCCTTTCCCCCTGCCCTGCCGGCAGAAAAGGCGAAACGGCCCGCTTTTTCCGGAGTATCGAAAAAGGCAAGGATTGCGCCTTTTTCCGCCCTTTTGACTGTTTTTTCATCTATTTTCCCTTCCAAAGCCAGAGATACGTCTACCCCCTCCCCGGAAAGGGAAGAAGCCGCTTTTTGGAGAAGGAAAGAAGGTCTCGAATCTCCCTTGAAAAAGGCATACACCTGCAGCAATCTTTTTTCTTTCATTTCCATCATCCCTTTCCCTGTGAAGCTTTCCGCCGGGAAAACACCGATTCATCCATAGTATCTGCCTGTAAGAGAAATTGTATGCGCCCTGCTTCTCTGAGGCCGTCAAAGGGGCTGTGAAAAAATGAGTTACCATTTTTTCACAGCCCCTTTTTGATTTGGTTTCAAGACCTTGAACCGTAAACGGAGCCCGACAGTTCGCCGAAGGAAAGAGGACGGCCTTCCATGGCGGCAATCCGTTTTCTTCTTTCCTGTTCATCATATTCCCGAAGGCTCTGGGTAGCAGTACCCCAGATGAGACCCAGGGCAGCCATGTTCATGAGAAGAGATGTGCCGCCAAAGGAGATGAAGGGCAGTGGTATGCCGGTGACCGGAAACCAGCCGATAACCATGGCAATGTTTACCAGCCCCTGCACGGAAATCAGAAGGGTCAAACCGTATACCAGAAGAGCCGGATAGGTTTCCTTCAGTTTTCTTCCCACTGACAGCCCGTAAAGCATGAAAGCCAGGTACAGGCAGAGCAGGGTGGCGGAGCCTATAAAGCCATACTCCTGACTGAATACGGCATAGGCAAAGTCGGTGTACTGTTCCGGCAGATAGAGGAATTTGGAGAACCCTTCCCCCATGCCCTGTCCCAGAATACCGCCGGAGCCCACGGCAATAAGGCTCTGCATGGTCTGGTAGCCCATGCCCTGGGCATAGTCTTCCGGATGGAGGAGCACCACCAGCCGGGCCATACGGTAGGGCGCCACAATGGCAAGCCCCAGGAAGAGAATAAAGGAAATCCCTAAGGACAGCAGGATTTCCAGAAGAGGCATGCCTGCTATGATGTAGAGAAGCCCCGGGAAAATAAGTATCATGCCGGCGGTACCCATATCAGGCTGTTTCAGCACCAGCACCGCCATAATGAGGGGCATGTAGAGCGGGGTGAAATAATGAAAAAGGCCGGCAAGGGTGGCACTCTTCTTTTTCCTTAGGGAGGGAATGAAAAGTCCCGCCACCGGCAGGAGCAGGTGTCCGAAAATGGACATGCCCATGCGGGCATCAATCTTTTTGGCCAGATGGGCCGATGCCCAGACCAGGCCGGTGACTTTGGCAATTTCCGAAGGCTGGAGTGAAAAAGGTCCCAGTGAAATCCAGCGGGTAGCCCCATTCACCGTCCGTCCTGCCACCATGACAAGAGCCAGAAGGCCTATAGTGCCCAGGCACCATAGGAAAGCCCCCTTCTTAATGACATGGTAATTCACCCTTGACAGGATGAATGCAAGAAGGCTGCTCACGCCCAGAAAAACCAGATGCCTCAGGATATGGCTGTAGGGATTGGCACCGGACTCCATATTCATATAATAGGTAGAGCTGTATACATTGAAAGCCCCCAGGATAATCAGTATGCCTGCCACGATGAACATCTTCTGCAGTGCCCGGGGCGCATACTTCATATCAATCAGGGACGTCTCGCTACGAGACGACATACCGGATTCCCCTTTCTGGAGAACTTTTCCTCATATTCCGTTTCCACGTCCCCTGCCACCGGAGCGGCATGAAGGTCATAGGTCACATGGGAAAGTTCCCAGCCCATCGCTTTAAATTCTTCAATGGAAAAATCAAAAAGGTCCTTATTGTCGGTTTTGAAGCGGATTTCTCCGCCTTCCTTCAGGATAAGGGCATACCGTTTCAGAAAATCCCTGTAGGTGAGACGACGCTTGGCATGCCGTTTCTTGGGCCAGGGATCGCTGAAATTCAGATAAATTACATCCACTTCCCCTTCGCCGAAGATATTCAGGATTTCGCTCACATCGCCCAGAATCAAGCGCACATTGGTCAGCGGCGGTTCTTTTTCTGCCGTCTTTTTGGCGGCATAGTAAATGACCCCTTCCTGCACCTCCATGCCGATGAAATTCACCTGGGGATGGATAGCAGCCATGCCGGAAATAAACTGACCCTTGCCGGTGCCGAATTCCACATGGAGCTCGTTTTCCGGATGGGGAAATACGCTTCGCCATTTTCCCTTCTGGTCGGTCGGTTCCTCCAGATACAAAATATCTGTGTATTCTTTGATTGCTTCATCAATCCACGGTTTCCTGCGAAGCCTCATATATTCGATATCCTCCTTGGGAAATACAGGAAATATATCCTGATTTATTCTTATAGTATCACAGCCCGAAAGGTTTGTCACAACAGGGTACGAATCTCACCTCTCCCGGGCAGCCTGCCCCATGATGTGCGCCTTTAAGTTTCCTGGCTGGTGCCGGAATTTTCTACCTCCGGCATGGGCTGGGCAGAAATAGGGATCTGGTGAAAATTGTCCCAGTCAAAGCTCCTGTTTCCATCGGCCCTGGCTCTGTCTGCAATCTGCCTGTTCCACTGCTCATCCATGAAGGCCTGGTCGCTTCCAAGCTGTTCCACGTCGTTTCGAATCATCACATTGCCGTACATGGTCATCAGTGTGGTCACATCTTTATCAAAGCGGGGAGAGAAGATGTCGGCAGTGGGATCGTAATGAGCGGCGGTGAGGCCCATGATGCCCATGAAGGTATCATAGAGCATATCGTTGGAGAAAGGCATATTTCTTCTTTCCAACATGGACTTCATTTCCACAGGATGGGAAGCCCTGTAGGCATCGGATGTGTAAATCCAGAAAGGAATATGGACCATGGTGTAGTCAAACTGGTCCGCATTGTGTCCCGGTCTTTCCGTCACCTGTTCCCCGTGGTCCGAGAAATAGAGCACACTGTCAGCGTGGAGCCAATTGGTGGCCTCGTTCATAATATTTTCCATCACGTAATCATTGAAAAGGACAGAATTATCATACTCATCATTCATGATTTCCGCAGTACTTCTCGTATTTCCGGGATTTCTGGGCCAATGGTAGAATTCCGACGGATACCGATCCCAGTAGCTTACATGGCTGCCCATGAGGTGCACTACAATCAGCTGGCGGCGGTTATTGGGGTCCACTTTCCGAAGGTAGGGAATGAGGGCAGTGTCGTAATCCTTAGTCACCACGTCGGTGCCTACGTAGGAATTGATCCAGTACTGGTCATCACAGGCCGAACCGATGGCGCCAATCGGCGTATCCCAGACGCCGAAACGGGACTGGTTGGAAATCCAGGTGGTCTTAAAGCCTGCCTCCCTTGCCAGGTCGATAATGGAATAGGCTTCTGCCAGATTCATGTCATTGTACTGGTTCTTTTCCGTCAGCGCTTCCGTCAGCACCTGCACCGTCTGGGTATAGCAGGAATAGCCGTGATTGAAGAACACATAATGCGGATCAGCGGCTGCTTCCGTCTGGAAGGGCGTAGTCTTTCTGGAATAACCGTACACATTCATATGGTCCCTGGTCAGGGATTCCCCGATTACGAGCACATAGACCCCGTCCGGTGCCGCCTTCAGCTGCCGCACGATATCCCTGTCTGCAATATGCATATGACGCCTTGCATTCACCATTTTCTGGAAATCAGAAAAGCTATGCAGGGTTTCATAAGTTTCATAATACACATGGGCCAGCCTGGTGCCGCCGATGGAAAGGGCGCAGAGTCCCACATTCACAAAGAAAAGGAGGAGCATGCCACACCAGGTCTTTCTGGACACCTGCTCCCGGTTGAAGCTGAAACGGCTTGCTTTGAAAATGAGCCATCCCAGAATGAGAAGCGCTGCCACACCGGCTGCGATTTCCGCATAGGGAATATTCACCTCAATATACTCCATGGTTTCCGCCAGATTCGTCTGGGCCAGAGCCAGCAGCATATTAATGGAAATGAGAGAATGGGTAATCACATAATAGCCAATGTAGGTAAACTGCACCAGGATATAAAGGATAATCAGCACCACGCAGGCTATGCGGGCAATCATCCGCGCCTTCCCCGGCAAAATCCAGGCCGCCGACAGGCAGGACACAAAGAGGTAGAGCGGTGTGGACAGTTCGCCGCTCACATCAGACATATCCAGAAGCACCTCCGTCTGGGACGCCAGATAAGGCACGATAAGGGACAAAAGCCACAGGAAGCCAATGGTCAGCCAGAGATGGACGGCAGCCCTCTTCAAATGATGGCGGATGAAGTAGGCCGTCACAAATCCCACCTGCAGGAAGAGAAGAAATACCTTCACCTGGGAAAAAGGTTCATACCCGCCGGGAGCGCCAAAATACCAGGACAGGAAGAAAGCCAGACAGAAAGGAATCAGCGTGGCAGCCGCCCACCACCGTTTCCAGTGGCCGGGACTTTCCTTCTGGAGAGGAGAAGAAATATGGCTCTCCCGGTATTCTTTTTTCATATGGTCTTTCGTCTTCCGAGTCTCTCTTTCGGAACCGCTCTTTGCATGATTCATGGATTTTACACCTTTTATATAATAAAAATTTTTTACAAAATGAAACAGTCATAACTGATTTATTTTATCACAGAATGGACAGTAAAGGTAGACGGGAAAGGAAAGGTTGACGAGGCTGGCGCCCGGCGCCCGGAAGGTTCAGAGGGTTTAGAAGGTGGTGTTATCGCCCTTCGGTGCACAGCGAACACATTTTGCACTATGCGAACTGGATTTGTAAGGGAGCATC
>OHVO01000941.1_pt1 | contig 10956 bp, 8 predicted proteins | sample 1579371 | NCBI WGS metagenome assembly OHVO01 (sample SAMEA3882557, study PRJEB24775) | human gut metagenome | biome: human-associated habitat; feature: intestine environment; material: feces | place: Netherlands | collected 2009/2010 | reverse complement strand
AACCGGCCTTCATAATCGACGCATTCGGCTCATACAAGTAGTTTTTCGCCTCCGGCAGCGGTTTGCCGCCAATGCGCAGGCCCTGCGTATATGCGGCGGAATCATAGTCGATCCGCTGATTGTCGTTCACGCAGAACACGCGCGGCGCGGATGGTTCCTCATGCACCTGCTGACCCAATACCAGCAACAGTTCCTTGCATTCGTTGCCGGTGGAGACGATGTGCACTTCGGCCACAGTGCCCGCGAAATCGTCGACCGCCTTGCGCCAGTCGAGCATCGGCGACAGTTTGATCATCACATATCGCGCCTTAGCCAGCAGCAGATCGCGCAGCGCCAGCACGTCGGGCGTGCAGTCCTCGATCGCGTAGGTGCGGGCGCCGTGCTCGTCGCGGCGAGCCGGGTCGATGTAGATCAGCTGCGCCGGCTCCATCGCACGTAGGTATTCGACGCCGTCGCCACACACCACCTGTGCTTGCGTGAGGCCCAGCGCCGCCATATTGTGCGCGGCCAGCTCGCACAGGTGCGATTGGCGTTCCACGTACGTGGCGTGACCGAATCCGCGGGCGAGATATGAGAAATCGACGCCGAATCCGCCTGTCAGGTCCGTCATGGTCGCGTCGTTGGCCGTCTGTCCCGCCGATTGCGGCAGAGATCGCAACAGACGCCGGGCGATTTCGGCCTTGTATTGCGCTGTGAACTGCGATGAGCACTGTTCCATGGAAATATGCGCGGGATAGACGATATCCGCGCAGGCGGCCCATTGCGGCAGTTTGTTGCGGGCGATTTGCCAGCCCGCGATCTGGTCGAGCGCGGCCGGCAGGTCGAGGTCCGCCGTCCGTTTGGTTTTGAGCGCCAGGTCACGCACGTCTTCATTGCGATGCGCCTCGGCGAAGGCGCGCGTCACGTCGTTGAGCAGTGGTCCGTCACTCATGGTTCCTCTCCCCTTCTTCGCGAGTATCTGCCATGTCGCACGCATATCGTCGCACGCGTATCCTGCGTCCGTGGCGCATCGGTATTGCGTCCTTGTCGATTGCCTTCGTCATCTTATCTTTCCTGTGGATAACAAGTGGACAAATGTGGATGAATGTGGATAACGCCCATATTTTGTGCCTGAGTCAACGTCGCACCACGAAATATCGGCGGCGATTTTCCCCATTTTTGTGGGGTGTGGATATCGGTTATCCACAATTTTCACATAGGAAATTCCTTATGTTCCGCCATTTTGTGAATATCCTTGTGGATAATCCACCACGTTATCCCCGACTTACCCACAGGTCTGACCTCACTTATCCACAAAGTTATCCACGGATGTGGAAAACTACATGTGTGTAGTTCCCGCATTACTGGTACAGAAGTGACATATGCATCAGCGGATTGCCGGCGTTGCATCCCACGATGATCGCCACGACCACCACGAACACCGTGATGCCGTACACCGTGGTGCGCCACGCCAGGCTTTTGCCGCGGAACGCATGCAGGCCAGTGACCAGCAGCCACGCAAGCACGCCGCCGACGATGAATCCGCCGACATGCGCCTGCCATGCAATGCCCGGCGTGATCACCGGCATCAGGAAGTTGATCAGCATCCAAATCAGCATCGAACGAATATCGATGCCCATTCTCCTGTACACCACCAGAATCGCGGCGAACAGGCCGAACAGCGCGCCGGACGCGCCATATGCGGCGGTCATCCATCCCGACGGCGAGCACACGGCCCACACCATCAGTCCGGCGCCGCCGCCCAATCCGGACAGCAGGTACAGCGCAAGATACGGCCAATGCCCCATCATGCGTTCCAGCACGGGCCCCACGCACCACAAAGTAAGCATGTTGAACAGGATGTGCCACAGCGAGGTCGGCTGGTGCAGGAACATCGAGGTGATGAAGGTCCACGGGTGCCGGACGGCCGTGGCGGGCAGCAGCATGCCGGCGTTCACGAACGCGTTGCCGCCTTCGGGCCAGACGAGGAAGAGAACCGCTTCGATGGCCCACACCACGATGCAGATCGCCATGATGGCGGTGGTGATGACCGGGTCGCCGTTGCGCCACCGGTATCGCAGCGATCGGGCGGAGAACAGATCCTTGAACGATGGGGAATCGGGAAACAGACTGAATCGTTGGTATGCCATAGCTCAACACTACCGGCACATGCGGTATTTTCCGGCGCGTAAATCCACCCAATCGACACATTCCACGAATTAAGATAGGGAACAGAGCTGGCTTGAACGAGCAGGTCAGCCAGTGTTTGGAAACCTTGAAAGGAGCCGTCATGGAGAACAAGTCTTCTAACGGTTGGAAGTTCTTCGCACTGCTCTTCGGAGCTTTGCTTGCTGGCGTCGTCGGTCTGTACATCTACAAGCAGCAGAATCCCGACTATGACCCGTGGGAGGAACCGTGGGAGAACAGCTCCTCGCCGGTCGACCTGGGCCTGACCAAGGACGCCGAGCCGGAGGCCGACGCCACTGCCGCCGCTCCTGCCGCTGAGCCGGAAGCCGCCTGATTTCGCCTTTTCCGGCGCACCTATGCCGCGTTGGGTTTGTTGCTTCGCCCTGTATCTTGCGATACAGGGTTTTTCTTTTGCTTTTTCGATTGCGATTGACTTGCGGCCTTCCGTCGTACTGTCGCTGTATTGCCACGTACGTCCGGCACGTACGTTCGGGCACTACCGGCATACGCAATCGGACATGCGAAAAACATACGAAAAGGCCCTTGGAAAATCCCAAGGGCCTTCGTCGTCATCACTTATCCGCCCATTGCGAAACGGACGGAGCGGAAGCGATCATGCGTGCGCCGGCGATGCCAGCGACGTTTCATGACCGCTCCATAATCACTTGAGCGGACCGGTGTGCCAGATGCGCTCGAGGTAATCCTCGATGGAGCGGTCGGAGCTGAAGTAGCCGGAGTTGGCCACGTTGAGCACGGCCATGCGGCTCCACTTCATCGGATCGCGGTAGGTTTCCTCGATCTGGGCCTGGATGTCCATGTACGCGCGGAAGTCGGCGAGCGTCATGAAGTAATCCTTGTTCAGCCAATCGTTGACGAGGTCCTTGTAGGTGTCCTTGTCGCCGTCGGAGAAGGTGCCGTCGGCAACCATATCGATGGCGGCCTTGAGCTGCGGGTCCTTCTCGTAGTACTCGCGGGACAGACCCTTGGTGTCGTAGCCCTTGGCGTACAGCGCGGAGACTTCCGGCTCGGTCATGCCGAACAGGAAGAAGTTCTCGGCGCCCACGCGCTCACGGATCTCGACGTTGGCGCCATCGAGGGTGCCGACGGTCAGAGCGCCGTTGAGGGCGAACTTCATGTTGCCGGTGCCGGAGGCTTCCTTGCCGGCCTGGGAGATCTGCTCGTCGAGGTCGGTGGCCGGGATGAGGTTCATGGCCAGCTCGATGTTGTAGTTCCACGGGAAGTAGACGTTCAGCTTGCCCTTGACGTCCGGGTCGTTGTTGATGACGCGGGCGACGTTGTTGATCAGCTGGATGGTCTGCTTGGCCAGGTAGTAGCCCGGAGCGGCCTTGGCACCGAAGAACACGGTGCGCGGAGTGATGTCCTCGGCCTTGACCTTGCCGGACTTGATGTCGGCGTAGGTGGAGATCACGGCGAGAATCTTCAGAGACTGGCGCTTGTACTCGTGCAGGCGCTTAACCATGGTGTTGAACATGGTGTTCGGGTCGAGCTCGAAGCCGTACTCGCGCTTGGCGTAGGCGGCGAAGTCGACCTTGTTGGCCTTCTTGACGGCGGCGAACTTCTTGACGAATTCATCGTCCTTGGCCAGCGGCTCGAGGCCCTTGAGCATCTCCAGGTCGGAGAGCCACTTGTCGGTGCCGAGGCCTTCGGTGATGACGTCGGACAGACGCGGGTTGGCCAGCTTGATGAAGCGGCGAGGGGTCACGCCGTTGGTCACGTTGGTGAACTTGTCCGGGTAGACGTCGGAGAAGTTCTTCAGGGTGACGTCCTTGAGCAGCTGGGAGTGCAGCTCGGCCACGCCGTTGACGTGGGAGCCGCCGTAGGAGGCCAGGAACGCCATGCGCACGGAGTCGCCGGTGTAGATGGCCATGTCCTTGATGGTGGCCTCGTCAACGCCCTTGGCCTTGAGCTCGGCCTCGAACTGGTCGTTGATCTTCTCGATGATCTCGAGGTGACGCGGCAGCAGTTCGCCGATGAGCTTGGACGGCCACACTTCCAGGGCTTCCGGAAGCAGGGTGTGGCAGGTGTAGTTGAAGGTCTTGTTGGTGATCTTCCAAGCGGTGTCCCAATCGTAGCCGTACTCGTCCATGAGGACGCGCATGAGCTCCGGGATGCCGATGACCGGGTGGGTGTCGTTGAGCTGGAAGGTGATCTTGTCCGCGAAGGTGGTCAGATCCGGCTTGTCCTGGCCCGGGTAGAAGACGCGGATGGCGTCGTGGATGGAGGCGGACACGAAGAAGTACTGCTGCTCGAGGCGCAGAGCCTTGCCCTGCGGGGTGGAGTCTTCCGGATACAGGATCTTGGAGATGTTCTCAGCCTCGACCTGCGGCTTGACGGCGTCCAGATACTCGGACTTGTTGAAGGTGAGCAGATCGAACTCGTCGTAGCTCTTGGCGCTCCACAGGCGCAGGGTGTTCACGCGGCCGGACTTGTAGCCGGGGACCAGGTAGTCCACCGGCACGGCGCGCACGGACCATGCGGGCTGCCAGGTCTTGGTGCCGTCGGCGTTCTCGACGACCTTGCCGCCGAAGGAAACCTTCTGGTCGCGGTTGTAGTCGATGTGGCCCCACGGCTCTTCGTTGGCCAGCCAGTAGTCCGGGGTTTCGACCTGCTTGCCGTCCTTGTCGAACTCCTGCTTGAAGATGCCGTACTTGTACTGGATGCCGTAGCCGAAGGCCGGCACGCCCAGCGAGGCGAGCGAGTCGATGAAGCAGGCGGCCAGACGGCCGAGGCCGCCGTTGCCGAGGCCCGGCTCGTATTCGGCGTCGACGACGTCCTGGACCTTGAAGCCGAGGGCTTCCACGGCCTTGTCGAACTGCTCGGTCAGACCGGCGTTGAGCAGCGCGTTGCGCAGCTGCTTACCCATCAGGAATTCTGCGGACAGGTAGCCGACGGCCTTGGTGTTGCCGTTCACGGTGTCGGCCTGGGTCTTGAACCAGGAGTCGGCAAGGTGGTTGCGCACGGCCTTGGATGCGGCGACATACACGTCAGCAGGGGTAGCCTGCTCGGTGGTGACGTTCTGAGTGTATTTCAGTTGTTCACGAATCTCGTCGGCGAATTGTTCCGCCGTGACAGGAGACTTCGGTGCGGTGATTTCGGTCATTCTGACTTTCCTTCCGGGATAAGTGCCCGTGTTTATTATGCCGCGCGATAGGTATCGTCGCACAAACGTAAGCATGAACTCTCCGTAACGACGATGGCGGAGCGTTCTTGCATACGTTCTCATTTAGAGCGTAGCACATGCCCCGATATTCCGCATCACACCGTATGCCATCGTTTGCATTATGGAAGATCTTCCGGCTCCGGTGCCATGATGGGATACATGGCAGTAATTCTTGAAAAAGACCTGAAACGCGGGCATGCCGCGCTGGTGCAATGGCGTGCCGCGGCCCGGGAGCTGGCGGACAACACACCACATCGTCTGACCGTCTCCCCTGTCTTGCCACGCCCGGTGTGGGCGATGGCCGTGCGCTACTCGCTGTTTCTGCTGGAGCGGCGCGCACCCGGCCCTGGCGTGGAGGTGCGTGTCGCGCCGTGGGGGGCGGTCAAAATCTTGGACGGCCCGGAATCGGACCCGCATAACCTGACCCCGCCGGACGTCATCGAGCTGGACCCGGAAGTCTGGCTGCGGCTGGCCTGCGGCATCACCACATGGGCAGAGGAAAAGGACGCCGGCCACATCAGCGCGGTCGGCGAGCGCGACGACCTGAGCGACCTGCTGCCGCTGTGAGGCGCGAAGCGTAAGTAAGCCACCAGCGGCGGCACCATCAGCCATAACCACAAATCCCCTTGTGCTCAACCAAGCACAAGGGGATTATTACGAGAAGACCGGCGTTCAGCTCTTCTTGGGCTTGAGCGCGGAAGGCATGGGCATCGGAATCGGCTTGCGCGGGGCCGGCTTCGGTGCGGCAGGCGCGGAGGCCGGGAACTCGCCGCTGGTCGCCTTTGCGGCGGCTTCGGCAGCCCACTTGGCGTACTCGTCGAGGTCATCCTCCTGCGTAGCGGGAGCTGCCTCGGCGGCACCGGAAGCGTGGTCATCAGCAGCGGAATCCACATCCTTGTCCGCATACTGGTCATCGATGTCGGCGAACGGGTCAGGAGAGCCCATTCCCGGCTCCTGCTCGCTCAGCTCTTTTGCCAGCTCATCGTAGTCGGTATCGGTGGTCAGGTACTTGAGCTTTCGGGCAATTTTCTGCTGTTTTGCTTTTTGACGTCCGCGGCCCATCTGACCCCCTGCGATTACTGTGCTGTTCGATTCATCAACAATAGAGAGTACCACTAATAGTGGCTTGTTCGTTGTCGGCTCACACTTTTACCATAAAAAGCGTTTATTTAGGGCATATTCAAAGGATTTTCGCATGACCGACGAGCAGCAACTGACAGCGGCAGGCAATGAGATGAGCGCGAGCTTCCTCGCGGCCAAAAAGCGTTCGGACGAAACGCTCGCCAAGCTGGAGGCCAAGCCGTCGTCCTTCACCATGTTGACCGGCGACCGCCCGACCGGCCGGCTGCACCTCGGCCACTACTTCGGCTCGATCCGTGAGCGTGTCGCCATGCAGGAGCGCGGCGTCAACACGAACATCATCATCGCCGACTACCAGGTGATCACCGACCGCGACACCACCGAGCACATCCAAGACAACGTGCTGAACCTGGTGCTCGACTACATGGCCGCCGGCATCGATCCGAACAAGACCATGATGTTCACCCACTCCGCCGTGCCGGCCGAGAACCAGCTACTGCTGCCGTTCCTGTCCTTGGTCACCGAGGCCGAGCTGCACCGCAACCCGACCGTGAAGTCCGAAATGGAGGCTTCCGGCCATGCGCTGACCGGCCTGCTGCTCACCTACCCGGTGCATCAGGCGTGCGACATCCTCTTCTGCAAGGCCAATGTCGTGCCGATCGGCAAGGACAACCTGCCGCACGTCGAAATCACCCGCACCATCGCACGCCGCTTCAACGAGCGCTACGCGAAGAAGAACCCGGTGTTCCCGGAGCCGGCCGCCATTCTGTCTGAGGCACCGGAGATTCCGGGTCTCGACGGCCGCAAGATGAGCAAGTCGTACGGCAACTCCATCATGCTGGGCGCCACCGCGGAGGAGACCGCCAAGCTCATCAAGAAGAGCCCGACCGATTCCGAGCGCCGCATCACCTTCGACCCGGTTGCCCGCCCGCAGGTCTCCGCCCTGCTGACCACCGCCGGCCTGGTGACCGGCCGCGACCCGAAGGACATCGCCGAGGAGATCGGTGATTCCGGCGCCGGCGCGCTCAAGGCATACGTCATCGAATCAGTCAACGAGTTCCTGGCCCCGCACCGCGAGCGCCGCGCCGAGCTGGCCAAGGACATGGATTCCATTCGTGACATCCTGCACGACGGCAACAAGCGCGCCAACGCCATCGCCGAGGAGACCCTCGACCAGGTGCGCGAGGCCATGGGCATGAAGTACTGATTTTCCCGCCGCTCGTAGCAAGACGCCGTGTCAGCCCCAACTGGACAACTGACACGGCGTTTTTTGTATTGCGGCGTCTGCTGTGTCCTATCTTCACTTCGAGGGGCGGATTTCTTGTTTTTCCGTGCAACGCGGCTATCAAGACGGACCTCTGTTCACTTCATGCCGATGGCTTGCATCAATACGTACGCTCCCCGCACAGCAATGTCATTACGACGTGTTGCGGCATAGCGCGCATGGCTTCCGGAGTATCGGCGGCGTATGGGTCGGCGTCCAGCAACACCACATCGGCCGGGTCGCCGGATGCAAGGCGGTCACGGCCAGTGGCGGTCGAGGCTGCCAGCGAGGTATGCACATCGAGGCACTGCTCGGGCTGGAACGGCTCGCGGTCAGAGCTTTCGGTGCCGAGCACGGCGGCGGAAATGGCCAGCCACGGGTCCAGCGGGGCCACGGGCGCATCCGAGCCCATGCGCAGCGTGGTACCGGCGTCGTGGAGGGCCCTGAACGGATAAGGGATGCCGGCCGGGTTGGCCCAGAAACGGGTGATGACGTCGCGGTCATCCATGGCGTGCTGCGGCTGGATGCTGGCCGTGAGCCCCAGCTCGGCGAAACGCGGGATATCGACGGGTTTGAGCATCTGCGCGTGCTCGATCGATCCATGTGCGTGCGTGGCGGCGACTGCGTTGAGCGCAATGGTGTTCGCTTCGTCGCCAATGGCGTGGCAGGCAATGTCGAAGCCATGCTCGGTGGCTAGGCGCATATAGTCTTCGATTTGCTGCGGCGTGTAGCTCAGCGTGCCATACGTCAGCGGCTCGATGCCCGAATACGGCGTGGAGCAGTAGGCGGAGCGGGTGTTGAGCGATCCGTCCGAGATGAGCTTCATGGCGCCCACATGGCCAAGCCCGGCGCTGCCCGGCAATTCCTTGCCGGTATGCCAACCCGCGTCAATGGCGGCTCGCAACCGCTCGGGGTATACACCGGCGTCCACGCGCAAACCGTTAATGCCGGCCGCGAAACGATTGATCCATGTATCGATGTTTTCGGCCATTTCATAATCGCGGATGCCCACCACGCCCTTGCTTGCGGCGTCCTGTTCGGCCTCGCGCAGCAGACGGTCAGTCTCTTCAGCAGCGCCCGGCGCCTTGTCGAAGGCGGTGTAGGCGTTGAACCATTCGAGTTCACCGACCAGACCGGATTCGTCCACATGTACGCCAAGCCTGCGGGCCGCGGCGGAATTCACCCATCCGCAGTGCATGTCCGCGCTGGAGAGGGCCACCGGCTGTTCGCCGGTCACGGCGTCAATTGCGGCCAGTGTGGGCTGCTCGTCGTCGGCCCACAGCGAGTGACGGAATCGCATGCCCACCACGAAGGCATCTGGGTCAAGCGTGTCGGCGGCGCGGCGCTCATCCAGATGACGGCGCAACATGTCCATCGCTTCGGCGGCGGAACGGGCATTGATGAGGTCCAGTCGGCCCAGCGTCTTAGCCCATTGCGTGAAGTGCGTGTGGCAGTCCCACAGGCCGGGAATAACCCACAGGCCGTCGGCGTCGATGGTGGTTTCGTCGGCGGGTGCGGCGGCCGACGTTGGGATTGAGACGCTGCCAGAAGCAATGGCATTCGTCGCGTATTCCAACGATGTCGTATGCGCCTTAGTCTGCATCGTGCTGTCCGAAGCCGAGACCGTTCCAGCAGGGCCGACAGACGCAACAACCCCATCGCGAAGCACCACATCCACGCGGTCCTGAGACCCCGGAACACCGGCATTGACAATACGCACCAAGCTACTCATACCGGCCATCATGCCACCTTTGCATGAACGCCATGGAGATTCGTCCAAGTTGAATCGCGCCGTCGACGGCGATTCCCGCTGGCTGCCTGCAAACCCCTACGTTCCATGTAATTGCGGGATGGCCTGCAACTGCGATGAACACCCATAGTTTATCCACCGACTTATCCACATTTATCCACCGAAAAATTGGGGCGGTAGACAGGGCCGGTAGCCGGACTCTACACTGCGAGGACAAAGCGAACATCACGAAGGGGTGATCATCATGGGTAGCTCAACGGCATTGACCGAGCTGACAATGCAGAAGTACCAACGAATGCAGACGTGCGCAGATGTTCAACGACGAAGCGCATGGCGCCCACCCTATGCCCTGACAACAGCGTTGGAGCTTTTGTCAATTGAAGTACCCCGCATATCAAGCAAACACAGAGGCCTTGCAACTACAACCATTGTTGCGGTTCCACACGCCAATGACAAACGGCACATTGTGGGGGTCAAAGTGGTTGTATGGCCTTTTCCACTAGACACGGTCATAATCGAGGGACAATTCACATGCACTTCACCAGCTTGCACATGGGCCATGTTCTCCACGTATCTCGAACTTGAAGAACTCATCGTTCTCGCTGATTCCATGATGCGACGAGATCGAAGGCTCTGCAGAACAACCATCGACGCCCTTTCTCTGTATCTCGATGAGGCCGAGGCCCAGGTGCGAGCCGACAAAGAGAATGGCACCAATTCGTATTTGTTCCGCGGGTATAACAAATGCCGTCGCGCCCTACTTTTGGCGCGCGCGGGCACAGATTCCTCCATGGAAACACGAACTCGTTTGGTTCTCTTGAAATACGGTCTGAATTGCCCGCAGGTGAATTATCCAATATTCGTAGGAAACAACACCAGACCCATATATCTCGATCTTGCATACCCTGAATTCAAGATATGTATCGAATACGAAGGCTCTCATCATGCCGGGCAATGGCTGAATGACGCGAGACGCCGCCAGATGATCGAAGATGCTGGCTGGAAGTACATTCAAGTCACCAAATTAGATATTGGCGACGAAGCGGGAGAAGAGGCCCTTGCCCGAAGAGTTGCCGAAAGGATACAGGAGGTTACGGGCAAAACGGTCCAGCTCACGATGCGGCAAACTACCCAGCAAATTAGCGATGTCCGAAAGCTACGCCGTATTCCACTGTACAAACGGCTGAAATTCGAGCCTCTGCTGCCAATTATTCCGACGACGCAGGAATAATAAGCCCGGTAGAGTCAGTCCGCACCGTCCGCACCGCGCTACGGTATTCAAAACCCATTTCAAGGGGCTGATTTGGCCTCCGCCGGAGGTCTACTTCCGTTTCAAGGGGCTGATCATCCGGTAGACCACGTGTATCAATGCCCTTACGTCAACGCCATTCCGCCGTTTTGGAGCCGCGTCTACTCAGGCATCAGCCCCTTGAAACGGAAGTAGATCTCTCCAGAACGTCAAATCAGCCCCTCGAAGTCCGTTTTGGCCTCAATGGTTCCTGCCGAACCACAAAA
>OHVO01000938.1_pt1 | contig 10976 bp, 9 predicted proteins | sample 1579371 | NCBI WGS metagenome assembly OHVO01 (sample SAMEA3882557, study PRJEB24775) | human gut metagenome | biome: human-associated habitat; feature: intestine environment; material: feces | place: Netherlands | collected 2009/2010 | reverse complement strand
CAGTTTTCAGACCTGCGTTCAGGCTGTCAACGCCGGCCACAAGACCTGACTTCTTGTCATTAAGACCATTGTATATCTGTGTTACACCGTCAACAAGCTCTGTGCCCTCAGTAGCCATTGTGCCGATACCGGTTGATATCTCAGCCAAACCGCCCTGTGCACCCTGCTGATACTGGATAGAACCGCTGACAGCAGCGATCATGTTGCTGATGCTTGTGTATTCTTCTGAACCCTCAGGATAAGCTGCCAACAGTTTCTGAAGTCCTGCAAGTACCTGCTGATCGTATGCTATAGACTGTGTAAGTGCACCGTCTGCACTTGTGATGCCGTTTGCAAGAAGTTCAACGCTTGCAGGAAGTGCCTGTACCTTTTCATAAAGTGTAGAAACGCCTGCGTTAAGAGTAGCAACACCCTTCTTCAAAGCCGTTGAACCGTCATATGTCTTCTTTGTGCCGGCTGCAAGCTGCTTAGAACCTGACTGAAGATCGCCAACGCCGGTTACAAGCTTGTTTGTGCCTGCCGCAAGACTAGCCGCACCGTTGTTTACCTGCTGTGCACCTGAAGAAACCTGTGAAAGTCCGCTTGAAAGGGAAGAAGAACCGTTCTTCAAAGTAGCCATACCGCTGTTTACCTGATCGAAACCGCCGAGAAGAGCAGTTGAGCCGCTGTGAGCAGTTGAGATACCTCTCATAAGTTCGCCTGTTGAAGAATCAAGCGTCTTAGCACCGTCACGTAGCTGTGTTGCACCGCTGTTGAGGGTCTTAGCACCGTCATTAAGTGACTTAGAACCTGAATACAGCTTGTCGATACCTGTGATAAGTGTTCCTGATGAATCAGAAAGCTTTTTGATTCCTGCGTAAAGTTCAGCAGTACCGTCTACAAGCTCGTCAGTAGCGTCTGAAAGCTCGTCAAGCTTTTCTTCAAGGTCATCAGCACCCTCGATATCATCAAGGTCAAGCTTTGCGAAAATGTCAGATGTAGCAACTGTCAGAGCAGTTGTTGCCTCGAAGTCCTTAACGTCAGCTGTAAACTCAACATACTCAGGTATCTCGATGTCCTCGTTGTCCTCAAGGCCAAGGCTCTTTGTCAGACCAGGCATCGCAACGCCAATAAGTATTTGTCTGCTGCCGTCTGAAATAAGCTTGCCGTTTGTTACCTCAACGTTTGAATAAACATCTGTGTCAAGGATAGCTGTTGTTGCCATGAGGTAAGGAACATAAATGTCTACGTTCTTGCCGTCTATCTTAACAGTTTTCTTGTCATTGTTCGTGTAGTCATATCTTACTGTGAGCTTGCCGCTCTTGCCGGCCAGATCTTCAGGCTTTATCTCCTTGCCGTCAAGTGTGTATGTTACCTTGACGTCTACAGGCAGCTCTTTGTCAGTGTAGCCCTTGTAGTAGATATCTCCGCCCTCAGTGTCCCATGTGAGCTTGTCGCCGTTTGCTGTGAAACCTTCGTCAGTTTTGACGTTCTCAATGTCTTTCAGGTCTGAAACGTCAGCCAGCTTTTTAACGCCCTCAGGGTTTTTCAGCCAGTTGGAAACAACAGTCTTTGTCTTGTTGCCTGATGCGTCAGTGATAACGTAAACTGTCTCTTCCTTAGCCTGTTTTTCTTCCTTGCTGTCAGACTTGTCAGCCTTCTTTGTATCCTTTGTGTCTTTTTTATCTGTATCGTTCTTTGTTGTAGCAGCAGTGCTGTCAGCAGCAGAAGAGCTGTCTGACTGAGCCGCAGCATACAGACCTGTGCAGCCTGCGGAAAGAAGTACGGCAAGTACGCCTGCAAGAACTCTTGAATACTTTTTCATAACAATATCTCCTTTACGATCACAAATTTATTTCGGGCAGCTTGTAAAGCTTATCTTCTTTTTTCTTCATGCCCATTGTAGTGTTGATTATAAGCTTATCGAACAGCATAAGCATTGAAGGGAGTACGCAGATAACAGTTATCATACTGATTATAGCACCTCTTGACATCAGTGTGCAAAGCTGTGAGATCATGTCCACGCTTGAATAAACGCCAACGCCAAATGTTGATGCGAAGAATCCAAGTGCACTGACCATGATAGATTTCATTGATGTGCTCAGAGCGATAGTAACGGCCTCTTTCTTGTTCTTGCCTGAATTACGTTCTGTCTTGTATCTTGTTGTCATAAGTATCGCATAGTCAACAGTAGCACCCAGCTGGATAGTACCGATTACTACCGACGCTATGAACGGTATCGTTGTATTTGTAAAGCACGGAACACCCATGTTTACCGTGATAGCAAATTCGATGACCGCTACCAGAATGATAGGCAGTGAAACTGAACGCAGTGCAATAAGAATGATGATAAAGATAGCTGCGATAGAAACAACGTTTACTACCTTGAAGTCGTGGTCTGTTATGTCGATAAGGTCTTTCGTAGCAGCCGCCTCACCGATAAGCATTCCGTCCTTGTCATAAGATTTGAGTATCTTGCTGAGCTCATCTATCTGAGCGTTGCCCTCGTCGGACGCTACCTTGTATTCAGAACCTATTAGCATAAGCTGCCATTTGTCGCTCTTGAGTATCTTTGTTACTGACTCAGGAACTATCTCACGAGGAATAGACGGACCGATAAGTGTATCCAGTGACATTGAAAAGCTTACGCCGTCAACGTCGCCCATTTCATTGAGCATTGCGTTTACTTCCTTAGGTGTCGCCATGTGGTATTCCTCATCAAGCTTTGTGTTAGCGATAACACTGTTGAGGTCCTTAGGAAGTGTGTCAGTCAGATTGTAGTAAACGTTGGTGTTTATCTGACCGTATATTGCAGGGATAAGTACAACTATAAAGAGTACGATAAACGCTGCGTGATGCTTGATAATGAACTTTGCAGGCTTTTCAAGACTAGGAACAAGATCCTTGTGCATCGTCTTTTCAAGTGCCTTGTCGAATACAAGTATCATCGAAGGCAGAACAGTTATGCAACAGATAACGCCGATAACAACGCCCTTAGCCATTACGATACCCATGTCCATACCAAGCTCGTAGCTCATAAAGCAAAGTGCAAGGAATCCTGCAACTGTCGTTATAGAACTTGAAACAACTGAGGTGATAGTCTTGCCGATCGCAACAGCCATTGCCTCTTTGTTGTCACCGGGGTGCTTTTCTTTCTCTTCCTTGTAGCTGTGCCACAAGAAGATCGAGTAGTCTATCGTTACCGCCAGCTGAAGTACAGCTGCCAGAGCCTCAGTGATGAATGATATCTCACCTTGTATGAAGTTCGTTCCCATGTTGTAGATTATCGCCATGCCCACGCTGAGCATAAAGAACAGTGGGATAAGGAAAGAATCCATTGTGAGTGCAAGTATGATACTTGTAAGGATAACTGCGATGATAACATACATCGGAGCCTCCTTCATCGTCAGATCCTTGATATCCTCAACGACTGACGACATACCGCTTACGAAACACTGTTTACCGGCGATACTTCTTATCTCCTTGACAGCCTCAAGTGAGCCGTCAGCAGAAGTTGCCTCGTCAAAGAAAACAGCCATCATTGTGGAGTTGTCTGTGTTGAAGAAATCGTAAATATCATCAGGAAGAACTTCCTTAGGAAGTGAAACGTCTGCAAGAGTGTCATACCAAAGAACATCACAAACGTGATCTACCTTTTCGATCTTCTCCTTGACCTTTTCAACGTCCTTGTCCTCCATGCCGTCAAGCATTACCAGCGAAAAACCGCCCTTGCCGAATTCGTCAAGCATTATGTCCTGACCTTTCATGGTTTCAATGTCTGACGGGAGGTATGAAAGAATATCATAGTTTATTCTCGTGCTGAGAAAACCGAATATTGACGGTATCAGCAGCAGAATGCTGACTATGAGTATCGGTACTCGGAGCTTTACAACTCCTCTGCCAAATTTCTGCATCTAATGTCATTCCCTTCACATAGTTTTGACCCCTCGGTCTTATTACATCTCATAGTATACATCAAAAATGACCAACAGTCAATAGCAAAATGACCATTAGTCATTTATTTTGTAGAGTTGCACAAAATGACCAACGGTCATAACTGACTATTGGTCATTTTGCTCAGTTGACTTTGAGACGGTTTTGTATTATAATAGATTTAAGGTCAACCACAGTAAACCTGTGTATGTGTGGCATACAAATTGTATATATCATAATAAGGAAGGACGTGTTAAAATGGGCAAGCTTGATACCAATAAAAAGGTAAAGGAGGACTCTCTGCTTAACACGGCATTCAGTCTTTTCACCACCAAGGGCGTGAGCAAGACCTCCATTTCGGATATCGTCAATAACGCAGGCGTGGCGAAAGGAACGTTTTATCTTTACTTCAAGGATAAATACGATATAAAAAATAAGCTCGTTTCCCATAAATCCTCGCAGCTTTTTAAAAACGCTATCGAGGCGTTGAACGCAAGCGGGAAGAAGTTCACATTCAGCGAGAGGATAATTTTCATAGTCGATAATATCATCAATCAGCTTAACGAAAATAAATCTCTGCTGACCTTTATCGCAAAGAACCTGAGCTGGGGCGTTTTCAAACACGCCTTGACCACGCCGATAAAGGACGACGATATCGACTTTCGCAACATCTATGACGCAATGCTTGCCGACGCTCCATATGATATCGAACAGCCTGAGGTCATGATGTTCATGATAGTCGAGCTTGTCAGCTCCACCTGCTATTCCTCCATACTCTATAATGAGCCTGTGAATATAAATGAACTGAAACCTTATCTCTATAAATGCATAAATAATATAATAGATACCCATGCAGGTTCTGCAAAAGCATAAAAAGACACGCTTACAAAATGGCAAGCGTGTCTTTTTGTATACCTTGATAATTGTAGATATTCCTCTTTATATAGCTTTCTCAACAAAAAAACGGACGGATAGCCTCCGCCCGTTTTTATATTACTGCCTGAGATAAACGCCGTTCTCTTCGATGTAGTCCTCCATGTCCTGCTTGTATTCAAGATCAAGAGAATCTTTAGGAAGTGCTTTCAGTGCTCTCTGACCAATGTCTTTTCTAAAATGCTCTCCCTCAAATTTTATCTTGGAAACAGCCTCGTAAGACTTGTCCAGTGCACCCTGAAGTGTGTAAGCATTGCAGGTAACACCAAGAACTCGTCCGCCGTTAGTGTAGAACTTGCCGTTCTCATACTTTGTGCCTGCGTGATAAATGAACGCACCGTCTACCTGACCCTTGTCGTCCATGCCGAACATCTCGATACCTTTCTTGTATTTAACAGGATATCCACCGCTCGCCATAACAACGCAAGTGCAGTAGCCCGACTTCCAGCCGATCTTTACATCAGCCAGTCTGTGCTCGTAAATAGCCTCAAATATCTCGCAAAGGTCGCCCTCAAGCATAGGAAGAACTACCTGTGTTTCAGGGTCGCCGAAACGGCAGTTGTATTCAATTACCTTAGGACCGTTAGGCGTCAGCATGAGTCCGAAATATAAACAGCCCTCAAAAGTCCTGCCCTCAGTGTTCATTGCATTGATAGTAGGGAGGAATATCTTCTCCATACATTCCTTTGCAATGTCATCAGTGTAGTAAGGGTTAGGTGCAACAGTGCCCATTCCTCCGGTGTTAAGACCCTTGTCGCCGTCCAAAGCCCTCTTGTGATCCATTGAAGAGATCATAGGAACAACAGTCTTGCCGTCAGTGAATGAAAGCACAGATACCTCAGGACCTGTGAGATATTCCTCTACAACAATAGTCGAGCTGCTCTCGCCGAACTGCTTGTCGTCTATCATAGAGTGGATAGCCTCCACAGCCTCTTTCTCATTCTCTGCCAGAATAACGCCCTTGCCCAGTGCAAGTCCGTCAGCCTTTATAACAGCAGGGTATGTGTTCTGTTCTTTCACATACTTTATAGCGTCCTCGCTGTTTGTGAATACCTCGTATTTTGCAGTCGGTATGTTGTATTTTTTCATAAGATCCTTAGAAAAGACCTTAGAGCCTTCGATTATAGCCGCATTTTTCTTAGGACCGAATGTCTTGAATCCCTCAGCCTGCAAAGCGTCCACCATTCCAAGTACCAGCGGATCATCAGGTGCAACAGCGACCATGTCTACCTTCAGCTTTTTGGCAAGAGCCACAACGCCCTCAATGTCAGTCGCTGCAACGTCAAAACATTCCGCATAGCGTGAAATGCCGCCGTTACCCGGTGTGCAGTAAAGCTTGTCTACCTTCGGGGACTCAGCTAACTTCATTACGATAGCGTGTTCACGTCCGCCTCCGCCAACGACCAATATGTTCATTTTCAGACCTCCTCATTGGAATTTTCCCAATTATAACAATACCGCACACTAATTCTGTGCGGTATCGTCATTATTTACTCAGTATAAATTATTTAAGCTCAAAGCTGTCAAGAACTGTCTGGAATTCGCTTGAAAGCTTGTCATAAGCAGCCTCGCTCGCACCGTAAGTGATAACAACAAGGTTGCCGCCATCAGAAGTGATTATCTGATTGAGCAGAACTTTCTCTGTGCCGATCTCGCCTGTTACGTCAACGATGTAAGCGTCCTTGCCTGCGAACTTGCCTTCCTTGTCGTTTGTTACAGTGTAGCCATCCATTGACTCGTATGTAGTCTTGATCTGATCTGCATAATCGCTTGCTGTAAGACCGTTGAGCAGATCGTTAGACATTGAGATAACGTTGATAGATGCAGATGCAAGATTAGCGTCGTCGCCAACATCAGTGTATGTGAACATTACGTCAACACCGGCAGACTCCTGCATTGCCCACTTCTTTGAATCGATCTTGAATGAGTAAAGAGCACTTGTGTAAACATCGTTCTCATATGTGCCTTTAGCCTCGTCGCCAGTGCTTGTTGTGTCGTCAGCAGTTGTAGTTGTGTCAGCAGCCTCAGACTCAACAGGAGCAGCAGTTGTAGTTGTTGTTTCTGTGTCAGCCTCAGACTCAGCCATTGACTCTGACTTAGCAACTGTAGTTGTGGTAGTTGTTGTAGCCTCAGCCTTTGACTCGCTCTCAGAATCCTTTGACTCAGAGCAGCCTGTAACTGCGAATACCATTGACAGTGCCATGAGTGATGCAAGTAACTTTTTCATAATTAAATTTCTCCTTTTCTCTTCTTGCTTGTATTTAAAGATTAATGGTGGAACAATCTTATTCCCGTGAATGCCATAGCCATGTTGTACTTGTTGCAAGTCATGATAACATGGTCATCTCTGATAGATCCGCCCGGCTCAGCAATGTAAGCCACGCCGCTCTTGTGAGCACGCTCGATGTTGTCGCCGAATGGGAAGAAAGCGTCAGAACCAAGACAAACGCCAGTGTTCTTAGCAAGCCATTCCTTCTTTTCAGCCTCAGTGAGCACCTCAGGCTTTACCTTGAATGTGTTCTGCCATACGCCCTCAGCCAGTACATCATCATGCTCGTCTGAAATGTAAACGTCAATAGCGTTATCTCTGTCAGGACGTCTGATGTTGTCAACGAACTGAAGTCCCAGAACCTTTGGGTGCTGCCTGAGCCACCAGATGTCAGCCTTGTTTCCTGCCAGTCTTGTGCAGTGTATCCTAGACTGCTGACCTGCTCCGATACCGATAGCCTGACCGTCCTTTACATAGCAAACGCTGTTTGACTGTGTGTATTTAAGTGTGATAAGTGAGATAACAAGATCAGTTTTCTTGTCCTCAGGAATCTCCTTGTTGTCTGTCACAATGTTTGTGAGCATATCATTGTCTATCTTCAGATCGTTTCGGCCCTGCTCAAAAGTAACGCCGAAAACCTGCTTTCTCTCGATAGGTGCAGGAACATAGTTCTCATCTATCTTGATGATGTTGTATGTGCCCTTTCTCTTTGACTTGAGTATCTCAAGTGCCTCGTCAGTGTAGCCCGGTGCAATGATACCGTCAGAAACTTCTCTCTGTATCATCTTTGCAGTGCAAGCGTCACACTCGTCAGAAAGTGCGATAAAATCGCCGTATGATGACATTCTGTCGGCACCTCTTGCTCTTGCATAAGCGCAGGCAAGGGGTGACAGCTCGCCGAGATCGTCTACCCAGTATATCTTCTTGAGCGTGTCTGTGAGTGGAAGTCCTACAGCGGCGCCTGCGGGTGAAACGTGCTTGAATGATGTTGCGGAGGGAAGACCCGTAGCCTTCTTAAGCTCGCTTACCAGCTGCCAGCCGTTGAATGCGTCAAGCAGATTGATGTAACCAGGCTTGCCGTTGAGCACCTCGATAGGAAGATCCTTGCCCTCCTCCATGAACACTCTTGACGGCTTCTGATTAGGGTTGCAGCCGTATTTTAAAAGCATTTCATTTGCCATAATTTTTACCTCCGTTATATTTTATGAATAGTCCCTTTGCGTCAGTCCATTGCAAATAACGCCACTCCCGCCATGACCGCCACTACCAGTATAGCAACGAACGAGATATAGAAAAGCAGCACGAGCCTGCCCTTGCCCTTTTCTTTCACGTCCCACTTCTTTGACGGAATGTAAGGCCTTGTAACACCCAGTATGATAGGTGCAATGAGCAGATATCCAAGCATACCAAGTATAAGGTTTATGTTAGGCGTTTCGTCCATGTTCTGCATCAGCAGGAATACAGGTATCACAATGAGAATGTGAGCTATCGCCACAAATACACTCCATATCCTCCGCTGCTTTAACTTTCTGTCCCTTATTTCGTTTAGTTGCTCCTCAGAGGCTTTTCTCTTGAGAAATTCCTCCTGCCTGAGCCTTACTTCTTCAAGCTTTGCCTCGTCAACTATCTTGACTGTCCTAGTGCCGTCGTCAATGTAGTTCTGAGTGCCGCAGTAAGGGCAGAAAACGACTTTCTTGTCGTCCTCAATGGTTATTTCACCGCCGCAGTTTTTGCACTGAAGTGCGATAAGTTCCAAATCATTACCCCCTGTCTACTTGAAAAAGCGTATGTACAGCTTTCCGATGCCGAAGAAAATCGCCGTGAACGTGATGTAGAACGCCACCGCAGTTTTTATCCTGCCCCAGCCTCCTGAATTTCTCGGCTTTAATAACGCCATTATCACAGGCAGTGCTATCCATACGCATATGGACGCAATAATTGCAAACACAGACTGATACATCACCGCACCGCTGAGCACCAATGCAAAAATAACGTGCATAACGATACAAAGTATCACCCAGCCCTGCTTTTGCGATGCTATCTTGTATCTGCTGCTTGCCTCCTCGTCACGAAGTTTCTGGTCAAAGTCCGATACCTCTTTGTTGAGCTTTATCTCTTTGAGCCTTGCCTCGTCAATGACGTTTATTATCCTGTTGCCGTCGTCGAGAAGTATCTGTGAACCGCAGTATTTGCAGAACGTCCTCTTCTGTCCCTCATGTATCTCAAGCTCACCGCCGCATTTAGGACACTTTAATGCAACTAACTCCATTTTTTCTATACTCCCGATCTATGATTTAAGAGCCTTACTTGCTGTATTTGTTCACTATCTTAGAAACAGCCTTGCCGCTTGCGATATCGATGTATCTCACAAACAGCGAAACCTTGTTGTCCTCGTTGAGAGCCTCCCAAAGCTTGCCCGTGAACTCTTCGATATCATTAGGTATCTCAACCTTCTTAGGCTCGCCCTCAAAGCTTGGCAGAGGATTTCCGTCACCCATGTAAGTGTGGATAAAATGACCCACACCGTCAAGAGGGTTGGTGTATGTGTAGGTAAATCTCTCGCAGCAGTCAGGATTTCCGTCAGCGGACTTGAGTATGCTCATAGCATAATTATATGTGCCGTTCTCAACGTGCATGATACCTGAAATACGAGGAGTGTAGTTTGGAGCATCGTCCTCATACTCTCTCGTCCTCAGTGACTGCTCAAAAGTCTGCTGCTTGTCCATAAGCTCGTAGATAGTGTCAGTCTGATCGCCGTTTGTGACGATAGTCTTGTTTCCAAGCACACGAACAGGGGAGTATATAATAAGGTGTGGGTCTGAAAGCTTGCTAGGGTCAGCCGCCTCAGTCTTTATACCGTCCTTAGTTTCCGTGAAAACTCTGTTTCTTGAATTAACACTTCTGCCCATGATAAAATAAGCAGTCACAGCACTCTTTCCGTCAGCAGATTTGCCTATAACGATACCTCTGCCCGGATATGAGTTGCTTTTAAGCTCGTCATAAATATTAAGGGTATTCATATTTTTCTCCTCCATAATAAGCGTTTAGTCTTTAAGGTCAACGTAAGCCTTGCCGTCCTTAATGCTTATCCTGTCCTCGCAGAACAGTGAAACAGCCTTAGGCAGCAGTTTCCATTCAACGTTTTCCATTATCTTCTTCTGTAAACTCTCAGGCGTTTCGTCATTGGCTACGTCCACAGCACCCTGCAAAATTATCGCACCGGCGTCAGCCTCTTCGTTTACAAAATGTATAGTCGCACCCGAAACCTTAACGCCGTATTCCAAAGCCTTTTCATGAACTTTAAGCCCATAAAAACCCTCGCCGCAGAATGACGGTATCAGTGCAGGGTGAACGTTTATTATCCTGTAAGGATAAGCCTTTGTGACGCATTCGTCAAGAATGACCATAAATCCGGCCAGCACCACAAGGTCAGCACCCTGTCTGTTCAGCTCCGCCAGTATAGCCTCGCTGTAACTCTTGCTGTCAGCGTATTCCTTCCTAGGGATAACAACAGTGTCGATACCTGCATTTTTCGCCCTCTCAAGAGCATAAGCACCCTCTTTCGAGGATATAACGCAGGTTATCTTGCCGTTTTTTATAATGCCGCTTTTTTCGGCGTCGATAAGTGCCTGTAAGTTTGTTCCGCCGCCCGAAACAAGAACGCAGATCTTCTTCATAGCCTCTTACCCTTAGCAGATGATAACGCCCATGTCAGAATCGACCAGCTCACCCAGAACATAAGCCTCTTCGCCTGCCGCCTTGATAGCCTCTATCGCCTTGTCAGCGGCAGCCTTGTCAACAACAACAGTCATACCAACGCCCATGTTGAATGTGTTGAACATATCTCTCTCAGGAATGTTTC
>OHVO01000932.1_pt1 | contig 11065 bp, 14 predicted proteins | sample 1579371 | NCBI WGS metagenome assembly OHVO01 (sample SAMEA3882557, study PRJEB24775) | human gut metagenome | biome: human-associated habitat; feature: intestine environment; material: feces | place: Netherlands | collected 2009/2010 | reverse complement strand
TTATCGGAGAGTGACGGAGGAGGTGCTGAAAGATGCCATCTAAAAAAAGAGCAACACCCATTTCCTTACAGCCGCTTGATGCGTTGTTTGGAACAAGCGAAGAGACAACCAATGGAATCAGTGAGATAGCAATAGGAAGCCTTCATCCGTTTCCAAATCACCCATTTCAAGTAAAAGATGATAAGAAAATGGAGGAATTGTCTGAAAGCATTACACAATATGGCGTGTTGGTTCCCGGTATTGTGCGGTTGAGAGAGTCCGGTGGTTATGAGCTTGTAGCTGGTCATCGGCGAAAACGAGCATGTGAACTTGCAGGATTAGAGAAAATGCCGGTTATCATCAAAGATCTTACGGATGATGAATCAACGGTGATTATGGTAGATTCCAATATTCAAAGAGAAGAACTCTTAATCAGTGAAAAAGCTTTTGCTTATAAAATGAAATATGAGGCATCTGTATATTACCGTCAGCCACAAGACTGCCGAGGAAATGGCGGCGCAATATGGTTTTAACGAAGAACAGAAAGGCTACCTCGCTGAACTGCTTGCAGATGAAAACAATTACCTTTGGTCACAGGTGCTTTACGGCATTACAGGCGGCGACGGACAGATCGTGACCGTTGCACTCTCTCTGGTTGGCAATGTGGGCGGTCAGCCGTATTGGTCGTGGTACGGTTTTAACTCCCGTGTAGAATGGTGTGCTTGCTTTGTATCTTGGTGTGCCAACGAGTGCGGCTATATCGACGCTGGAGTTATCCCAAAATATGCAGGCTGTGTCAACGGAGTACAATGGTTTAAGGATCGTGGACAATGGCTGGATGGCAGCGCCGAGCCTGCCCCCGGAATGATTATTTTCTTCGATTGGGCAGACGAAAGTGGTCAGGATGGATTATCCGACCATACGGGTATTGTTCAAAAGGTCGAAAACGGCAAGGTTTATACGGTCGAGGGCAACTCCGGCGACAGTTGCCGAGTCAATGAGTATTCTATCGGTTATTACGAGATTCTTGGCTACGGCGCACCTGCCTATTAAAATACACAAGCCGCCTGCATTTTGCAGGCGGTTGGATTACATATCAGAAAGATATTGTGCCGGTTTGAAAACTAAAAGTCTCAAAATACAGACTTAATAATTGCGATTTCACTCTCAAAGTGCTATAATACAAACTATATTTGGGTGGAGGTGCGGAAATGAAAGTACGGTACAACAAACTTTGGAAACTACTGATTGACAAGGGAATGAAAAAGAGTCAATTACGAGAAGCGGTCGGGGCAAGCAAAAGTACATTTGCGAAACTCGGAAAAAATGAAAATGTTACCCTTCCCGTGCTGTTGAATATATGCGAATATTTAGAGTGTGATTTTGGCGACATAATGGAAGCCGTACCCGAAAATGAGGTGTAGGATCAATGAACAAGAAGATTTTAATTGTGGATGACGAAAAAGAAATCGTTGATCTGCTTGAAGTGTATTTGAGTAACGATGGTTATTCAGTATATAAATGTTATAATGGGTTAGAGGCGATGAAATGTATCAAACAGTCGCAGATTGATTTAGCGATACTTGATATTATGCTGCCGGATATTGATGGTTTTCGACTTTGCCAAAAAATTCGGGAAAAGTTTTACTTCCCTATTATTATGCTTACCGCCAAAATTGAGGATAGCGACAAGATTATGGGGCTTACGATTGGTGCGGATGATTATATAACGAAACCGTTTAATCCTTTAGAGGTTGTGGCAAGAGTAAAGACGCAATTAAGGCGTTATCAGAGCTATAACAGTCCTAATTTGAGCCAATCCGAAGAAAAAGACGAGTATGACATCAGAGGTCTACTGATAAACAGAGTCAGCCACAAGTGCTACTTGTATGGCAAAGAAATAGCCTTGACTCCGTTGGAGTTTTCTATTCTGTGGTATCTGTGCGAACATCAGGGTAAAGTTGTCGCCTCGGAGGAATTATTTGAAGCCGTGTGGAAAGAAAAGTATCTTCGCAACAGTAACAATACGGTAATGGCGCACATTGGGCGGCTTCGGGAAAAATTGAATGAACCTTCAAAAAATCCGAAGTTCATTAAAACTGTTTGGGGGGTAGGGTATGAAATTGAATAAAAAAGAAAAAAACTATCTGCTCTCTACCTTGTTCAAAGGGTATGTAATTCAATGTGCGATTTGCTCTGTGCTTATTTTAGGCGGTACTTTTCTTTTAGGAATTATGGCAGAAGAAATTCTCCGCAAGTATGTTTTGTATTATTACTTGTATTACAGAACAGTATATCTTTATATAGTGGCTGTAATCGTGTGGGGTGGCTGTATTATATACATGACATACCTACTTTTGAAAAAAGTAGTCGCCTATGTGTACGAGGTACAGGCTGCGACAGGAAAAATGTTCGATCAGAATGTCAGTTACATTGAAATGTCCCCGGAGTTGAGTGAAATCGCCGCTAACATCAATCAGTTAAAACAGGAGGCTGAAAGTAATGCAAGGCTTGCAAAAGAAAATGAGCAGCGAAAAAATGACCTGATTATGTATCTTGCACACGATTTGAAAACACCGCTTTCTTCTGTAATCGGGTATCTTACTTTACTGCGTGATGAGTCGCAAATCTCAAAGGAACTTCGAGAAAAGTACCTTTCAATCACTCTTGGTAAGGCAGAACGGTTAGAGGATCTGATTAACGAGTTTTTCGAGATAACACGATTCAATATATACGATATTACATTACAATACACGAAAATCAATTTAACTCGCCTGCTGGAGCAACTTGTATATGAATTTAAGCCTATGCTCAACACAAAGAATTTGCAATGTAATCTTTGTGTTGATGATGATATAATGCTTCGATGTGACGCAGACAAAATTCAGCGTGTTTTTGATAACCTTTTGAGAAATGCGGTTATCTACAGTTTTGAAAATACGGATATCACGATCAGCGCACAATGTCAGGAAGATACGGTCAGCATTATTTTTTGTAACCACGGCGATACTCTGCCGGAAGAAAAGTTAAACAGGATTTTCGAGCAGTTTTATCGGCTTGACGCAGCGAGAAGTACAAGCAGTGGAGGAGCTGGATTAGGTTTGGCGATTGTAAAGCAGATTGTTGAACTACACAATGGTACAATCGTTGCAGAGAGCCAAGAGGATCAAAACAAGTTTTCAATTACTTTGCCGTTGGCGTAGGAAAATTGTAAGAATTTGCATAGAAAAAAAGAGGAATATCTTACGAGCAATCAAGAAAATACGGGCTTCTGTTTTGGTACAATAAAAGTATCAAGATAGAGGCTCGTATTTTTTGTGATACAGCATAAGGAGGAATGATGAAGTTGCTAAGAAAACAAATGCTGCTATGTTCTATTTTGTTTCTTGTATTTACGCTATCTGCCTGCTCTGCAATTGGACAGACAGACGAAAACAATCTTACAGATAGCGCAACATCCGCAGAAAAAATGGTATCAGTTGTACGAGGGACAATTACTCCAACCGTTTCAACGCAAACGACTATTGTTCCGGCAGTACCGTTTATTATTTCCTCACCCGAAAATGGCATATTTAATACAGCGGTAGAATTAGAAGAAAAAATCACTGCCGGGCAAATTATTGGAACTGTGAACGGCAAAGAATTGAAATCTCCGGTGGATGGTACAGTTACCTCTATTGCCCCATCCAATGAAAGCGTACCGAGTAATTATCCCGTAGCGATAGTGCATTATACAGGATTTGCCCTCAATGTAGAGGCAGATAATTTTTTGAGTACCTTACCGGAGTATGCAGAGTTGAAAGCAAAATTTCAAGTATATGATGGTGTAGGACCAACCGATATGATTGCCGTGGTGTCGCCTGCCGCAGATGAAAATGCGTTTACGGGAATCGTGCCGCAAGAGGGCATTCTGCAATGCTTGATCAGTCAAACAGTCGATGTGAAATCGGGGCAAAGTGCAACGGTAGTCATAACGGCGACAACGAGAAATGATGTCCTTATATTGCCGCTGTCGGTAATAGCGGGTAGACAAGGTACGGGATTGGTTACTGTAATTACTCCGAATGGAGAAAGAGTGGAAACAAAAGTGACATTGGGTGTGACAGACGGAGCCAATATAGAAATACTGTCCGGCTTAGAGGAGGGCGATGTGGTTTCTGCTACTCCGCCAAACCTTGATCCGAGGGGGAATTGATAAAATGAAAGGAATTTCCGAAAAGACTTTAATCAAAATAAAGGATTTGAAAGCAAGCGTCAAATTGAATAATGGCGATATGCTGACAACAGTAACCAACGCTAATATGGAATTGCAACGAGGGCGCAGTTATGCCATTGTCGGAAAGTCCGGCTCAGGCAAAACAAGCCTTATATCTATTATTGGCTTGTTAAATCGGGAATATGAGGGCGAGTACCTTTATGATGGTATATCTATTTCTGCTTTGAAAGACCGTGATCTGTCTATACTGCGAGCCAATAATATCGGATTTGTATTTCAGAATTACTCTCTGATTAAGCACTTGCGGGTATGGGAAAATATCGAATTACCCCTACTCTATGCCAAAAAGTCGTTTACCGCCAAACAGCGTCACGAGATAATTACAGGCTTGCTAAAAAGTGTCGGCTTAGAAAGCAAGGAAAATGATTACCCAATCAATTTGTCCGGCGGTGAACAACAAAGAGTTGCAATCGCAAGGGCGCTTGCAGTATCTCCGGAAGCCATTTTATGTGATGAGCCTACGGGAGCGTTGGATAAAAAGACGGGAACGCAGATTATGGAACTGTTGCACAGCGTCGTAAAAGAAAATGGAATTATGCTGCTGTTGGTTACGCACGATCCTGATATTGCAGATACCTGTGATACGATTTTTGAAATGGATGGAGGGAGGATAACTTGTGCTAAAAATGATACTTAAAGACCTTCGTCTGTCTCCACTTAGAAGTATTCTGACAAGTGTTTCAATGCTTGTAGGCATTATCGCAATGCTTGGATCGGTATTAGTTGGTACGCTTGGACGGGAGTATTTGATTTCCGTAAACGCACAGGTATATGGCTGGTCACCTACTTACTCATTCGTGATAACGGAATCCGATTTTCACGATAGAAATAAAATGGAACAATTATTCCAGAGATTTGAAGCCATTGATGATGTAGCCGCTGTTACTTTTTCTATGGGAGAAGATATTCGATTTGCACCAATGAAAGATTTAACGCCAATACCGCCGAATGATGTTTACCAAAACCTGATGGCTTTTGATGTAGTTTGCACCACGGAGGCATATAGTCAAGTCTATAATCTTCCAATGACATCCGGTAGATGGTTAGAGCCTTCGAGTGAGGGCGGATCGCTTGAAGTGGTCATAAACAAAGAAGCTAAAAACTATTTTAATGATTCGCCCTATGCTGCAGGAAATGTAAAAAGCACACTTTCGTTAACCCCATTCAATATTGTCGGAGTAGTAAACGATGGCAGGGATTTTCCGACTATCTATGCGGATTCTGCGGCGATCCTCAATTTCGCACCAGCAATGTGGCAAGTACAAAATGCAAATGTGTATTGGCATCCCACAACAGGACTGACAATCGAACAGATACATTCTGCCCTTGGCGACATTTTGACTGATACCATTGGCGGTTACTGGGAAAGTGCTGGGCGGAGTGATATTGGAGATACCTATGATTCGGTATTGTCCATACTGCAATTAGGGCTTTTGGTTACTTCGCTTTTGTTGCTGTTTGTTTCCGTATTAGGGCAGATCAATATCGGACTATCTTCATTGGAACAGCGCACACATGAGTTGCTGATCCGCAGAGCGATAGGTGCTTCACGAACAAATATTGTGGCATTGGTTTTAGGCTCACAGTTGATTTTATCAATATTCGTTTGCTTTGCAGCTATTTTGATTTCGCTGATTTTGGTGCATTGTATTGGAGCGTTGCTCCCTGTGGATTCCCCGGTGGGAACACCGAGTTATCCAATCAGCGTTGCTGTTGTTGCAGTTGCTGTGTCTGTGCTTACAGCATTATTGGGCGGATTATTACCAGCATTGAAAGCAGCAAAATTAGAGCCTGCATTGGCTCTTAGATAATAAAACTCAATTCAAGGAGGAAACAAAATGAAACGAACAATCTCAAAATCCGAAAGACCGTACAGACTGTTACTGTGTGTTATGATTTCTTTGCTGGTGATTATGCTGGCAGGCTGCTCCACTTCTTCGGACTCCGACACAAATACAAGAGGTTTCACGGACTTTGCTACCATTGAAGAAGAATACCTAACGACCATTGAGAGTTTGAATTGGCCGGAGGGCGTTACTCCGCCTGATGCTTTGGAAGGCGAAGATACGGGAGCGTCTTTTCAGATAGGATATGGCGATACAAAAGCATCTAACCTTTGGGAATATTCTTGGATGCAGGAATGGCTTGATACTTACAATACGAATCCGGAAAGGGCGGCAAAAGCCTTAGCTGAACTCGAAAAAGCCTTTGATATGCCTTATATGGGAACAGATCGCTGTGATGACGCCACACGCAAATATCTTCGTGATAATATTGATAAAGCTAAGTTGGGAGATCCGTCTGGATTTACAGAGTGTATTCAGGCAAATTATGCCGATTAAAAAATGGCACATAAGAGTTTTTGGGTTGGGAGGTGAGCACATATATGCAGAGAAAACGCCGTAAGAAAAAACGATTTGGAGTATTTTTGTTTTTGCTTGTAGTTTGTATCGGCATAGGTATAATGTTTGTGCCGTGGGCAATGCAGCCGGAAAATTTCAGAGAGGTAAAGAATAAAATAAATGGTTTTCTCTACAAAGAAGATTTTCCTGACTCTTATAATGCAAAATCGCTGATTTTGGTGGATTGTTCTGATGATGAAATATTTGTTTCAAAAAACGAGAACGAGCCACAAATTCCTGCAAGTTTAGCCAAGCTGTTTGTTATTGAGTATGCGTCAACTTTAGCAGACCTTGATAGTATCGTTGTTGCAGACTATGGTGCTATTTCACTCACGAAACCCGGCTCGTCTGTTGCTCAAATCAAGGAAAAAGAATACTTTTTACACAATCTATTTGCGGCAATGTTAGTACCGTCAGGGAATGACGCAGCTTATGTGGTTGCTGATTATTGTGGAGGATTACTTTCGCCGCAAGCAGAAAGCAGTCAAGAGCGTGTGAGGATTTTTATGGAGAACTTAAACCTGCATTTGCAACAGCAGGGGTACTTAGACACAGTTTTATATGATCCGAGTGGTTTTGATATGGAGGCACATACCACCACTTTAGATTTGAAAGAAGTAGTATATCGGTTGTTGGAATACTCGTGGTTTAGAGAAATTGTATCTCAAAACACTTATACGGCAACACTGCCTGATGGCAGTACACAAATATGGCAGAATACAAACGCCTTCCTTGATCCGACATCCGAATATTACAACGAAAATGTATGCGGAATTAAGACTGGCTCTCTGTCTGACGACTATAACTTGATTGTGCTTTACCAGCAGCACGGAAAAGAGTTTTTGATATGCAGTTTAGGCTCTCAGTCCGATTCCTCTCGTTATGACGATGTGAATTTTATTCTGAAAACGATTGATGAATCGTATTATCTCACGCAATAAATCTTATGTTGTCCAAGACAAAAAAACTAACCAAGGGGGGTGATAATATCGGACGAATCGTAATAATGGAGTTCAAAGCACAAGACTCAACAGCCTTTGACGATATGCTGGCTTTTGTAAAACAGCACCCTGATTTTGAAAAATTAGAGATTTCATATGAGCCGACATTATCCCTTTCCGGCTTAGAAATCAATTTGAGCCGGCGCAGAGTTATCAATAACGGTCAGGAAATTGAACTGACCGTCAAAGAGTATGATATACTCTGCTTACTCGCAGCCAATAAAGGTCGTGTTCTTACATACGAGCAGATTTATGATAAGGTGTGGGGCGAAATATCAGCAGGCAATGAAAAGGATACCGTAGGCTTTCACATTCGGAATCTTCGTAAAAAACTTTGTGATACAAACTCTCACTTTTCCATAGATAGTGTTCGTGAGATCGGCTACCGCTTTAACAGTCAGTAAGCAGTCCCTCGTAGTTCATAATGAATTGCGAGGGATTATTCATTTTCTAAGACGGTATGTCGGAATTTGATAAATCCCTGCAAATGTTGATTTTATACGACGGTTAAGAGAAATATCGTGTCTAAACTTGCGACTGGACTTTGCATTTTCTACGAGTTATCTTCGTAATATCTCGGCATTATACTACTGGAATGTTTATCATAAACAGGGCATGATTTATGGCAGAATGGGCAGTCGTTCTCGTGCCATTTATTAGGTCTTGCTTGGATACGAATATGTTTAACTCCATTCTTATCAGAGTAAAGATTACAATTTTTTATAACTGTGTTCTTGACATTAAGGACACTTTTGCATAATGTATTAACTGAAGCCACTTGTGAATACTCCTTTTGTGTTTTTCTTCGCAGTTAATACATTAAAGGACACAAGTGTTTTTTCAATATGGTGTTGTTAATTTATGGTGTTAGGCTTCCACCATTATGCCAGAAGCCTCATATAAATTTATTGGGAAGAGTTACCGATCAAGTTTTCTCAGAATCCGAAGAATGGGATATTGATACGGTGTCAGAAACTATTGCATCGGAATATGAAAGAGCAACGAATCTTTCGATAAATAAAGAGAAGCAGAATTTGCCAATAGAAGAAAAACGAACGATAGATGTTAAAGAAATACGAGAATGGCTGAACTTTATTATTACGATTATATCAGTTGTTTTGGGAGTTACGAATTCTTCAGCAACAACGATAAATAATTACAATTATACACAACAAGTCAATAATTATTACATCGTTGGAATGGGATATGATGCGAAGGAGCTAAATACGACTAAATATAGAATCGTTAATAGAGAATCTATTGTACGACTGAAGCATGACTGCCATTCGATTGTAATTGAAAAGCTTGAGGAAGGGAAAGTTGTTAGAATTATAGATAAATATAAAAAGTGGCGACAGATAATTTGGGAGAATGAAGATGGTGAAGAATGTATGGGGTGGATTCAAAATTATAGATTAACTGAGTTTAAAGTGCCTAGAAATAAATGATGTATATTTGATGAAATAGAATCTATAAGTGAAGGAAGTATTATGTGTGGTAGATATTATATTGATTCTGATATGGCAGATGAAATCGAAAAAGTAGTGCATGATATAGACCAACGGATCCGGCAGGAACATTTTGCAGGAGATATCTTTCCAACCAATGTAGCACCGATCATTGAAAAATCAGAACATGGATTGAAACTGGATGTTTGCAAGTGGGGATATCCATTGTCACAAGGAAAGAATCTGGTTATAAATGCAAGAGCAGAATCTGTTATGGACAAACCTTCTTTTCGAAATGGAATCCTCTATCACCGCATTTTGATACCGGCAAGTGGGTTCTATGAATGGAATCGGTTAAAAGAGAAAAATACATTTTCCAGATATGATGCACCAGTATTGTATATGGCTGGCTTCTGTGATTGGTTTGAGAATGAACGACGATTTGTGATTATGACTACAGCAGCCAATGAATCTATGATAAAAGTACATGATCGTATGCCGCTGATATTGGAAAAAGGACAGCTGAAAGATTGGTTCGATGACAGGAAAATGGAGCAAATTCTGCATCAGGTACCGGTTCAGCTAAAACGAGAGGCAGAATACGAACAGCAGAGCTTATTCTTATAATGGTTCAGAGGAGAAATAGAAAGATGCAAATATTTGTTGATGCAGATGCCTGCCCAGTGGTTGCGATCATTGAAAAGATTGCAAAAGATAATAGTGTTCCGGTAATGTTGTCGTGTGATACAAACCATGTTCTGTCATCGACTTATAGTAAAGTTGTTGTTGTCGGTGCAGGAGCAGATGCAGTAGATTATAAACTGATTAGTATCTGCCATAAAGGAGATATTGTCGTATCACAGGACTATGGTGTGGCTGCAATGGCATTGGGAAAAGGTGCTTATGCTATTCATCAATCAGGTAAATGGTACACGGATGATAATATTGATCAGATGCTAATGGAACGTCACCTGAGTAAAAAAGCCAGAAGAAGTTCCCGTAAATGTCATGTCAAGGGACCGAAGAAGCGGACGGAGGAAGATGATGAAAGATTCGCTCAGTCTTTTGAAAAAATGCTTTTGATGGCACGGGAGAAAGAAGGCAGATGAGGAATTGTAGATGCAGAGGAACGACAGAAGCTATAAAGACTTAAAACAAAAACAGAAGAGTGCAATAGCAGATAAAACATACAAAATGCACTTGAAGTTTTATCTTGAGAATCAGCGAATGCCGGATGCTACTGAAATGAATGATATATGCAAAAGTTTGTTTACGGCAGTTCAATCGCTTGCTCCTAAAACGGAATATGAAGAATTTTATAAAATTGTTGAAAAGCGTGAAAAGAGTTATGAAGAACGTATCCTGAGAGACATTCAGAATGGAATTACCTCCGAAGGTGCACCGTATGGTGTCACCTGGGAGGAAATGGGTCTGAAACCTTGGGAAGATTTGGAAGAGAATAATTGAGTTGTCAGTGCAATCTTATTTATCTCTTGTGACAGAAACAGGTTCCCGTTTTGCCGGAAGTAAGTCTGAATTGATTTCAGGAGCATCGAGCAGCACAGAGAAATTTTGCTGAATGATATCCAGTGTTTTCTGCTTTTTCTGTAATTTCTGTTTTTCCCGGACGGTAGCAGCTTGTTCAGATTCAAGATTTTCAATCCGCTTCTGGATTTTTTCAGAGCTAGGGATTTTGGTAACACCGAGATCCTGAAGCTCTTTTTTTAGTGAATCGTGGAGTTGGTATTCTGCCAGATGCTTGGAACGGTATTCTTTTGGATTTTTTGCAGATTTGCAATCTTCTATCACTTTACGGCAGAGCCGGTAAGAATCACAGTGTTTCTGAATGACTTTCTGCGTGCTTAGCTCACTGGTGATGTGTGCTATTCTCTGATCAGCCGCTTTAACAGAACAGAAGGAAATCTGGCTGTAAAGGTATTGGACGAATATATGAAAGAT
>OHVO01000931.1_pt1 | contig 11070 bp, 6 predicted proteins | sample 1579371 | NCBI WGS metagenome assembly OHVO01 (sample SAMEA3882557, study PRJEB24775) | human gut metagenome | biome: human-associated habitat; feature: intestine environment; material: feces | place: Netherlands | collected 2009/2010 | reverse complement strand
ACTATGTTGGTCTCGATGAATATGTAGAGAAGATCAAAGGCGGCTGGACGGACGTGGATGTTATCATCTGCACCCCTTCAGTAATGGCCAAGGTCGGTGTTCTCGGCCGTATTCTCGGTCCAAGAGGACTTATGCCTAACCCTAAGACAGGAACCGTTACAATGGAAGTCGGCAACGCTGTCAAGGACGTAAAGGGCGGCAAGATTGATTTCAAGGTCGACAAGACCGGTATTATACATGCGGCCATAGGTAAGGTTTCTTTCACCCCGGCTCAGATCTGCGAGAACGCTACGGCTCTCCTGAACGAGGTTCTGAAACTCAAGCCACAGGCTCTCAAGGGCACATATCTCAAGAGTGCGGCTATCTGCACCACTATGAGCCCGGGTATCAAGATAGATGTCAAAGCATTCACAAGCGGCAGCGCTGAGTAAAAAAGGATTTCATTATGAAGAAGGAATTGAAAGATCAGATTATTGAAAGCATCTCAGCACAACTGAAGCAGTATCCTAACTTCTATGTCGCCGACATCGAGGGACTGAATGCTGAGAACACTGTAAAGCTCCGCCGCGCATGCTTCGAGCAGGGAATCAAGCTCACAGTTGTGAAGAACACCCTGTTCGCCCATGTCCTCAAGACACTGAACAACGAGGAGATGAACCTCATTATTCCGGTTCTCAAGGGCAACACGGCAATCATGTACGCCGAGACACCTAACGGTCCTGCGAAGCTTATCAAGAAGCTTCAGAAGGAGATGGGCAAACCACAGCTTAAAGGCGCTTACGTACAGGAATGTGCGTTTGTCGGAGCCGAAAAACTCGACGAGCTCTGCGCCATCAAGTCCAGGGAAGAACTCATCGGAGACATCGTCTCTCTCCTCCAGGCTCCTATGCGCAATGTCATCTCCGCTCTCCAGAATGGCGGTGGCAGCACAATCGCCGGACTTGTCAAGACACTTTCGGAAAAAGAAGAGAAATAATAACAAACAATTTAATAAATATCAATTATGGCAGATGTAAAAGCACTTGCAGAAGAGTTGGTTAACCTTACTGTAAAAGATGTTCAGGAACTTGCTAAAGTTCTCAAGGAAGAGTATGGTATCGAGCCTGCAGCCGCTGCGGTAGCAGTAGCAGGTCCTGCAGCAGCCGCTGAGGCCGCTCCAGCAGAGCAGACTGAGTTCGACGTTGTCCTCAAGTCAGCCGGCGCAGCTAAACTTCAGGTTATCAAGGCCGTTAAGGAGGCCCTTGGTCTTGGTCTGAAGGAAGCTAAGGATCTCGTGGACGGCGCTCCTAAGACAGTGAAGGAGAAGGCATCCAAGGCAGAGGCTGAGCAACTGAAGGCTGCCCTTGAAGAGGCAGGCGCCGAAGTTGAGGTTAAATAACCCAGCTTCCCCTGGCGGGAAAATCATCAGGTTTAGAGCCTAGGCAGGCTCTAAACCTTTTTGTCGTATTAAGTTTTTCTCCATTTCCTAAAGGCAGAACATGTCAAAAAAGACTAACAACAAGCGAATAATGTTCGCTACATCAAAGATTCTGGAATATCCTGACCTTCTGGAAGTTCAGTTGAAATCATTCAAGGATTTCTTCCAGTTGGAGACTACACCTGAGAACAGAAAAAACGAAGGTCTCTTCCAGGTGTTCCAGGAAATATTCCCGATCGAAGACACGAGGAACAACTACAAGTTGGAATTCATCGATTACTTCATCGATCCACCTCAGTATTCGATTGACGAGTGTCTTGAGAGAGGGCTGACATACAATGTTCCTCTGAAGGCAAAACTCCGCCTTTCGTGCACAGATCCCGAGCACGAGGACTTTGACACAAGAGTCCAGGATGTGTACCTCGGCAACATTCCATACATGACGCCGGCCGGCACATTCGTAATCAACGGATCAGAAAGAATCATCGTCTCCCAGCTGCACCGCTCCCCTGGTGTGTTCTTCGACCAAAGCATGCACGCTAACGGAACGAAGTTATATTCAGCCAGAATCATCCCTTTCAAGGGCTCCTGGATTGAATTCGCGACAGACATCAACAATGTGATGTACGCCTATATCGACCGCAAGAAGAAGTTGCCTGTCACAACTCTCCTGCGCGCGATAGGCTTCAACTCAGACAAAGACATCATAGACATATTCGGTCTCGCCGACGAAATCGAGGTGACACCGCAGAATCTCGAGGACAACAAGGGCCGTAAACTGGCGGCCAAGGTTCTCAAGACGTGGACTGAGGATTTCGAGGATGAGGACACCGGTGAGGTTATTCCTATCGAAAGGACCATTCCTATCGTAGAGAGAGGTGAAATACTGGACGATGACACCATCGCCAAGATTTCAGACACCGACGTGAAGTCCATCCTTCTTCAGAAGGACGAGGCCAACTCAAATGAATATGCGATCATATTCAACACCCTCCAGAAGGATCCGACCAACACTGAGATCGAAGCTGTTAACTTCATCTACAAACAGCTCCACAATTCTGAACCACCTGACGAGGCGACCGCAAGGGACGTCATCGATAAACTGTTCTTCTCAGAGAAGAGATATGATCTTGGCAACGTCGGAAGGTTCCGCCTGAACAAGAAACTTGGTCTGACGACAGATCCTGAGATCAGGGTTCTGACCAACACAGACATCATAGAGATCATCAGGTATCTCATCCAACTTATAAACTCCAAGGCGTCCGTCGATGACATCGACCACTTGAGCAACAGACGCGTGCGCACCGTAGGCGAGCAGCTGGCCAACCAGTTCAGCGTAGGTCTTTCCAGAATGGCGAGGACAATCCGCGAGAGAATGAACGTGCGGGACAGCGAGCAGTTCAACCCGATCGACCTGATCAACGCCAAGACTCTGTCTTCCGTGATCAACTCGTTCTTCGGTACCAGCCAGCTGTCACAGTTCATGGACCAGACCAACCCTCTGGCGGAGATCACACACAAGCGTCGTCTCTCAGCCCTTGGTCCAGGCGGTCTTTCAAGAGACAGGGCAGGATTCGAGGTCAGGGACGTGCACTATACGCACTACGGAAGGCTCTGCCCTATCGAGTCTCCTGAAGGCCCGAACATCGGACTTATCTCATCACTCTGCGTTTACGCGAGAATCAACCAGCTCGGATTCATCGAGACTCCATACCGTGAGGTACATGACGGAAAGGTAGATCTGACCGACAAGGGATGGCACTACATGACCGCCGAGGAGGAAGAGAACAAACTCGTGTCACTTGCCAAGGTCAAGATGGAGGATGACGGAACAATCAAGGAGGACAGAATCCAGTGCCGCCTTGAGGCCGACTTCCCTGTCGTTTCAAAGGAGCAGGTTGACTACATGGACGTCGCCCCTAACCAGATGGCCTCCGTCGCCGCATCACTTATCCCGTTCCTCGAGCACGATGACGCGCACCGTGCCTTGATGGGCGCGAACATGATGCGTCAGGCGGTTCCGCTTCTCCGTCCTGAATCCCCTATCGTGGGAACAGGCCTGGAAGAAAGGGTTTGCCTTGACTCCAGGACACAGTTCGTCGCAGAGCGTGAAGGCGAAGTGACATACGTGGACGCGAAGGAGATCAGAATCAGATACGACAGGACGGATGACGAGAAATTCGTTTCATTCGCTCCGGAAGAGACTGTATATACACTTCCTATCTATAGAAGGACAAACCAGAGTACAACCATCACTCTCAAGCCAATCGTCCGCAAGGGTGACAAAGTGACCGGGGGCCAGGTGCTTACGGAAGGCTATGCCACACAGAACGGCGAGCTTGCGCTCGGACGCAACCTCAAGGTAGCCTTCATGCCATGGAAAGGTTACAACTATGAGGATGCCATCGTGCTCTCGGAAGAGATGGTGAAATGGGATATCCTCACCTCAGTCCATGTCGATGAATATCTCACCGAAGTCCGCGAGACCAAACGTGGTATGGAGGAACTGACCTCTGATATTCCTAACGTGAGCGAGGATGCCACAAAGGATCTGGACAAGCAGGGTATCATCAGAATCGGCGCGCACATCGAGCCGGGTGACATCATGATTGGTAAGATCACCCCTAAGGGTGAGAGCGATCCTTCTCCTGAGGAGAAACTGCTCAAGGCGATCTTCGGAGACAAGGCAGGTGACGTGAAGGATGCCTCACTCAAGGCTAATCCGTCGCTCAGCGGAACAGTCATCAAGACAGCGCTCTACGCCAAAGCCGCCAAAGAGGGCAACAGAAGAGCCGCCAAAACTGATCAGAAAGCACGCCTTGACCTTATTCAGGAGGAGTTTGACAAGAAGGCCGCGAAGCTGTACGCTGATTTCTTCAAGAGACTGACCGTCCTGACAAAAGGCAAGAAGAGCGCGGGCGTCAACGACCTCTACGATGTCGAGATCATCGCCAAGGGCAAGGAAATCACTGTTGAGAAACTCAAGACGATTGATTTCCAGAACATCAACTCCAGCAACTGGACTCCTGACGAGGAATCAAACCATCTCATTCAGGAACTTATCAATAACTACTGCCTGACCTACAAGGTCGCTGAAGCCGAGTGCAAGAGGCAGATGGACAAGATCAAGGTCGGAGACGAGCTTCCTAACGGAGTGATGCAACTCGCCAAGGTTTACATCGCGAAGAAGAGGAAGATCACCGTGGGTGACAAGATGGCCGGACGTCACGGAAACAAGGGTATCGTGGCAAAGATCGTCCGTCAGGAAGACATGCCGTTCCTTGAGGACGGAACCCCAGTGGACATCGTTCTGAACCCTCTGGGTGTGCCTTCACGAATGAACCTCGGACAGATCTACGAGACTGTTCTCGGATGGGCCGGAGCAAGGCTTGGCCTGAAGTTCAGCACGCCGATCTTCGATGGTGCCACCATCGAGGAGATCTGCGACTACACCGACAAGGCCGGCCTCCCAAGATACGGCAAGACGCATCTCAGGGACGGAGGAACAGGTGAGTGGTTCGACCAGCCTGCGACTGTCGGTGTGATCTACATGATCAAGCTGGGACACATGGTCGATGACAAGATGCACGCGCGTTCCATCGGACCATATTCACTCATCACCCAGCAGCCGCTCGGCGGAAAGGCGCAGTTCGGAGGCCAGAGGTTCGGAGAGATGGAGGTTTGGGCCCTTGAGGCATTCGGTGCTGCCAATGCCCTTCAGGAGATCCTGACCGTCAAGTCTGACGACGTCACCGGACGTTCCAAGACCTACGAGGCGATCGTCAAAGGCGATCCGATGCCGAATCCAGGCATACCGGAATCACTCAACGTTCTGCTTCACGAGCTTAGGGGACTTGGTCTCAAGGTTACTTTGGATTAATTTTCAAGAATATTGACATTCAAGAATATGCCTACTTTCAATAATAAGGAAAACAAGGTAAAGAGCAACTTCTCGACGATCAGCATCTCGCTGGCTTCCCCTGAGGACATCTCAGCGAGATCCTGCGGCGAGGTCCTGAAACCTGAGACAGTGAACTACAGGACCGACAAACCGGAAAGGGACGGTCTCTTCTGCGAAAAGATATTCGGACCTACAAAGGACTACGAATGCTACTGCGGAAAGTACAAAAGGATCCGCTACCGTGGAATCGTCTGCGACAGGTGCGGCGTAGAGGTGACAGAAAAGAAAGTCCGCAGGGAAAGGATGGGCCACATCGCCCTGACCGTTCCTGTGGCTCACATCTGGTACTTCAAGTCAGCGCCTAACAAGATTTCAGCCCTTCTCGGACTTCCGGCGAAGAAACTCGAATCTGTCATCTACTATGAGAAATACATAGTGGTCAACCCTGGAGACAGCGGACTGGAGAAAATGGATCTCCTCTCAGAGGACGAGTATCTCGATGTTCTCGCAAGGTTTCCGGAAAACGATGAGCTACCATTCGATGATCCGAGAAAGTTTGTCGCGAAGATGGGCGCCGAAGGCATCTACGACCTGCTGAAGGAGACTGACATCGAAGGACTGTCGAAAGAGTTGCGCGTCAAGATGCTCAACGAGACCTCACAACAGAGGAAGGCGGATCATCTGAAGAGACTTGGAGTCGTGAAATGGTTCATGGAGTCAAGGAACATCAACCGTCCGGAGTGGATGATAATGAAAGTCATTCCTGTCATTCCGCCGGATCTGCGCCCGCTCGTTCCGCTCGATGGAGGCCGTTTCGCCACCACAGACCTGAACGACCTCTACAGAAGGGTCATCATCAGGAACAACCGACTCAAGAAACTCATCGAGATCAAGGCTCCTGAGGTCATCCTGAGAAACGAGAAGCGTATGCTTCAGGAAGCTGTTGACTCACTGTTCGACAATTCCAAGAAGTCAAGCGCTGTGAAGAGCGAATCCAACAGGGCTCTCAAATCCCTCTCAGACTCACTCAAAGGCAAGCAGGGACGTTTCCGTCAGAACCTCCTCGGTAAGCGTGTGGACTATTCAGCCCGTTCGGTTATCGTTGTAGGACCTGAACTGAATATGCACGAGTGCGGTCTGCCTAAGTTCATGGCGGCCGAGCTCTACAAGCCATTCATCATCCGCAAGCTCATCGAAAGAGGAATCGTCAAGACAGTGAAGTCCGCGAAGAAGATCGTGGACAGAAAGGATCCTGTCATCTGGGACATCCTTGAGAACGTGATGAAGGGTCATCCGGTTCTCCTTAACCGTGCCCCTACCCTCCATAGACTTGGTATCCAGGCCTTCCAGCCAAGAATGATCGAAGGCAAAGCCATCCAGCTCCACCCTCTCGCATGTACGGCCTTCAACGCCGACTTCGATGGTGACCAGATGGCCGTTCACCTTCCACTCGGCAACGCGGCAGTCATGGAGGCGCAGCTTCTGATGCTCGGTTCCCAGAATATTCTTAACCCTGCCAACGGAACCCCTATCACCGTCCCTTCACAGGACATGGTGCTCGGTTTGTATTACATCACCAAGGTCAGACCGGGAGCGAAAGGCGAGGGTATGAACTTCTATGGGCCGGAAGAGGTCATCGTCGCCTACAACGAAAAGGCGATTGACATGCACGCCGAGATCGGGGTGAGACTTCCGGTTGACAAGATGGATCCGAGCAAGGGTTACGAGATCAAAAAGACCACGGCGGGACGAATCATCGTGAACCAGTATGTTCCGGATGAGGTCCCTTACGTCAACGAGATTCTCGGAAAGAAATCCCTGCGCAAGATCATCACCGAGGTCATCAAGAGCACCGGTGTGACCAGAACAGCACAGTTCCTGGACGACATCAAGAATCTGGGTTACGACCAGGCTTTCAGAGCCGGTATCTCGTTCAACCTTGGAGATGTCATCATCCCGGCCGAGAAGGCAAGCCTTATCGAGGAGGGTTACAAGCAGGTTGAGGAAGTCAAGAACAACTATGCGATGGGCTTCATCACCAACAACGAGCGCTACAACAAAGTGATCGACCTTTGGGGTGCCATCGACAACAAACTCACAAAGATTGTCGAAAAGCAGATTTCCGCTGACCAGCAGGGATTCAACCCGGTTTATATGATGCTGGACTCCGGAGCCCGTGGTTCAACCCAGCAGATCAAGCAGCTTTGCGGTATGCGTGGACTTATGGCCAAGCCTCAGAAGTCAGGAGCGGCCGGAGCGGAGATCATCGAGAACCCTATCATCTCCAACCTGAAGGAGGGCATGACGGTGCTCGAGTACTTCATCTCCACCCACGGAGCCCGTAAGGGTCTGGCCGACACCGCCCTCAAGACCGCTGACGCCGGTTATCTTACCCGTCGTCTTGTCGATGTCTCCCACGATGTCATCATCACTGAGGAAGACTGCGGCACGCTCAGAGGCCTTATCGCCACCGCCATCAAGAACAAGGACGAGATCATCGAGTCACTCGGAGAAAGAATCCTCGGACGTACTTCCGTCCACGACATATTCAATCCTCTCACCGGTGAGCTTATCATCAAGGCCGGCGAGGAGATCCGCGAGGCGACAGCCAATCTGATCGACCATCTGCCGATCGAGCAGGTCGAGATCCGTTCGGTGCTCACGTGCGAGTCCCGCAAGGGTGTCTGCGCGAAGTGCTACGGACGTAACCTTGCGACCAGCCGGATGGTTGAGAAAGGTGAGGTTGTCGGTGTCATCGCCGCCCAGTCCATCGGTGAGCCTGGTACACAGCTTACCCTGCGTACCTTCCACGTCGGTGGTACGGCATCCAGCACCGCGGCCGACTCCTCAATCGTCGCCAAATACGATGGAAAACTTGTCTTCGAGGAACTTAGGACTATCCAGAAAGTCGGTGAAGACGGTTCTGTACAGGAGATTGTCGTCAGCCGTATGACCGAGGTCAGCATCATCGACGAGAACACAGGCATCACCTACTCACACTATGACGTTCCATACGGTTCAAAACTGTACTTCAAGGACGGAGACACAATCAAGAACGGCGACCTGCTCTGCGAGTGGGATCCTTACAACGCCATCACGATTGTGGAGACCGCCGGTAAGGTTCAGTTCGACAACCTGATCGAAGGTGTCACATTCCGTGAGGAGGCAGCCGATGAATTCGCCGTCAACAAGGACAAGGTCATCATTGAGTCCAGGGACAAGACAAAGAACCCTTCAATCCTCATCCTCGACGACGAAGGCAACCAGATCAGGCAGTACAACCTTCCTGTCGGCGCCCACCTTATCGCCAACAACGGAGACAAGGTCAATGTCGGTGACGTGATCATCAAGATTCCTCGCGCCATCGGTAAGTCAAGCGACATCACCGGAGGTCTTCCAAGAGTCACCGAACTGTTCGAGGCCAGAACTCCATCATCACCTGCTATCCTTGCGGAGATCAATGGAGAGGTTCTCATGGGTAAGGTCAAGAGAGGAAACCGCGAGATCATCGTCAAGAACAAGTCAGGTGTGGAGAAGCACTACCTCGTTCCGCTTACCAAGCAGATCCTGGTTCAGGAGAACGACTACGTAAAGGCCGGAACAAGGCTTTCTGACGGTGGCATCTCCCCTACCGACATCCTCAACATCCTCGGACCTGTCAAGGCTCAGGACTACATCGTCAACGAGGTTCAGGCGGTTTACCGTCTGCAGGGTGTGAAGATCAACGACAAGCACTTTGAGATCATCGTCCGCCAGATGATGCGCAAGGTTCAGATCACCAATCCTGGCGACACTGAGTTCCTGCAGGAAGAGCTGGTTGACAAATGGGATTTCATGGACGCCAACGACAACATATTCGGAAAGTATTATGTTCTTGACGCCGGAGATTCACAAAGGTACATGGTCGGTGACATCATTGACGCCCGCGACATGAGGAACGAGAACTCCTCGCTCGAAAGGCAGGGCAGAAAGATGATGGCTGTCCGCGAGGCGAATCCTGCCACAGCCAAGCTTGTGCTTCAGGGTATCACCAGAGCGGCCCTTAGGACCAACAGCTTCATCTCGGCGGCTTCCTTCCAGGAGACGACCAAGGTGCTCAGCGAGGCTGCCATCAGGGCTCGTGTCGATCATCTCGAAGGTCTGAAGGAGAACGTCATCTGCGGTCATCTCATTCCGGCCGGTACTGGCCAGAAGGAGTTCCAGGACATCATCGTCGGCCGCAAGGACGAGTACGAGCAGGAAATGAACGAACTCTAACAAGTTCTTCAATGAATATGAAAGGCCGGCTGTGGAAGCGCTCCACAGCCGGCTTTTTTCAGTTGCTGCCTGCAATCACATAACTTAGGTCACAAACGCCTATGGCCGCAAAAAATTTCTCCCAGACGAATTTTGCACGTTACCAAAATTACGCCTGGGAGAAATTTATTTGCGGTAGGCCAACCACTCCAGTCGTCAGCAGCTGTCGCGGACTCCGCTGACAGCCTGAATGAACTTCCTTCCGATGGGTAGGTCTGCCACGACCGTCGTCAGCAGCTGCCGCGGACTACGCTGACAGCCTGAATGAGCTTCCTTCCGATGGGTAGATCTGCCACGACCGTCGTCAGCAGCTGTCGCGGACGATGAGGGTCGGGGCGATGAGGCGTTGGACAGGGGGGAGATCCTGATGCTTGTTCTCAATGATGTCGATCAGGACCTGGGAGGCCAGGCGGCCGATCTCCGAGAGGGGTTGCTCGATGCGGGTGATAGCGGGATCCAAAAAGTCCAGGAAACCGTTGTTGTCGAAAGAAATGATGCCCACCTGCTCCGGAATCCTCACGCCAAGCTCGCGGAAAGCGCGGATGGCACCAAGCAGGATGGTTGATGAATATGCAAACACAGCGTCATACCTTACCCCATCACTGAATATTCTCTTGACCTGATCGTAACCATTCTCGACAGAGAAAGCGTCACCCACAATTGCATATTCAATTTGCTTTTCGCTGTGGGCGCTGATGGCGTCCTTGAAGCCTCTGACACGCTCCATTGAAGGGGTCCTCCACGCCCTGGATTGACAAGATGTTGCGGCAGCCGCGGTTGATGAGATATTCAGTCGCCATATAGCCACCGGCGTAGTTGTCGGTACAGATGTATGGTAGGGAGGTTCCCTCGAAGTAACGGTCTATCAGGACAGTAGGGATGTTGCCGGTGATCTCGTCCATCAATTCGGTCGTGTTGCCGACAGGAACAGCGATTATGCCGTCCACGCTTCTTGAGCGGAACATCATAAGGGAACTCTCGAAATCCTTCTCATTTTCCAACGAGTCGGCCAGAAGTGTGTGGTAGCCGGCGAGTTTAAGATTCTCGATCACAGTGCTAGCCAACGTGGCGAAGAACGGGTTGTCAATCCCCGGCACAGTCAGGCCAATGGTGTAGGTGCGGCTGGTACGAAGCCCTTGCGCAAGAAGATTCGGCGTATAGTTGATTCTTTTCGCCTCCGCCTGAATTATTTCAATCGCTTTCTGACTGATTCTGGAGCGTTGCGCCTTGCCTGAAAGGACTCTGGAAACTGTCGAGACTGAATAGCCGGTCTGTTCGGATATTGATTGGATAGTGTTCTTGCGCATAATTAATGTCTGTGGCGGCAAAGATAGGCAATTTTTTTATAACACTGAGAACAGTGGGAACCTTAAAAGTAAAATTTGGATATAATAGATATTATAGTAATGTGTAAAAAATTAGTTGCATCAGTTGACCGGTTTGACAAGGTAGTTCC
>OHVO01000926.1_pt1 | contig 11119 bp, 8 predicted proteins | sample 1579371 | NCBI WGS metagenome assembly OHVO01 (sample SAMEA3882557, study PRJEB24775) | human gut metagenome | biome: human-associated habitat; feature: intestine environment; material: feces | place: Netherlands | collected 2009/2010 | reverse complement strand
TTCGCCCGCACATCCGCGACATCAGCACCCGGACGTATTACCGGAAGCGCAAAGAAGCCGTTGAGGTGCTCAGTTCGGTGCTGTGGGGATATACGGCGCAGGATAGCGCGGGGATCGTGAGGGAGTTTTTGCAGTAAGGTGCTTTTCCAGTTGGCGTAGGTACGCGGCCTACAACAACCTGTATCTGGATAAATACTATAGCGAGAGAAAGCACCTTTTTATGGAGTGAATGGATTTTAATATGTACAAGAAATAACAGAACAGCAGGCTCATTGTTTGACACGCCATAAATATTTTCCAGGAAGCAAGCGTATGAGAGCGATTCCCGTCAACTTAGGCATTGAGAATTCGAACTGCGAAAGTATGCAATACTTTCAGGATTGACGCTTACTGAGAATTATCCTGTGTTTTCTCTCGGTTTTTTGCAGTACTTTTTTAGACTGGAGCGATTAAATTTGAATCCAAACCGGGGGAATGCCAATATCTCGACATTCCCCTCAGTTTCTTATGTGTGATAGTGAATTATAGATTTTTCAATTGAAAATTTAGGAATTTGGTTATTGCCTGTAAGTTTTAGCGCTCGCTTCCACATAAGGGTCAATTGGTATTGGAAAAATGTAGTCCAATGAGCGGTTTTTGCAACGTTGGGACCTAGGATAATCCGATCAATGCATATCTGAAAATACGGATTTACACAAAGCATATCAGGTTCACTAGGAATCAATCGGATGCCATTTGGCGAATCTTGTGGTCGGGTTACCACTAAGCGGTACTCTGCTTCATCTGCATAGTCATCATGCTTGAACAGGAAAATCACTTCTCTTACGGCTGATTGCACAAAGCTGCGAATCCAATCAATTTCTTTTTTTGGAATACCATTTAAATCCTCATTTACGTCACGTAACAGTTTGATGAGCATATTGTAGCAGCCAACCACATAAGGAGATAAGTCAGGGTTCTTATTTTCTCGAATATTACCATCTCGACTTATGTATACGACCCGATATAAAGCGTAGTTGTCCTCGTCATCTAAAAACTTATCCTTAATAGAATCTTCAGAATCATTTACTTTATCAAAGAAGTCTGTATTGAATTGAATGCAGCAACCATTGCTATCCTTACTATCTGAGTTTCTATCGCTGGCATAGCGATTCCACATAAGCAAATCATCCATCTTATCAGTAAAAGATTTTAGAAATACATAGTATTGCTTGAAAATATCGTCTCTGAATTTTTCTGCATTTCCTCTATAGAAAAGAATATTAGCATGCGGATTTGTTCCGCCAACATAATCCGCCAATGCCATTCCTTCGCATGGATCGTTCATGTAGTGTGCATGCATCATAGTAAGACAGTTAACCCCATCTCTATATTGGGATTCCTTGTCTTTTCCTACCAGCGAAGGGGCTACCCCTTTTCTTTCTCTATGCAAAACATCAAATAGATGGGCGGCGGTACTCAACGTTGTATAGTAAGCGATGGGTTTTACACCCAAACGACGTTGAAGAATACCATTATCTTTTTCGTCGATCCGTGTATAATAGTTGGTACTGCTGTATTCTCGACGTTTTAGAAGATTCATTATTGTTTGACTCGCTTTTTCAATCATGAGCAGCTTTATTTCAATTTTAGAAATCTCATCTTTATCAGGTAGGCTCTTGCAAAGTTCTATGAATTGCTGCCATCGGTTTTGCTTCTCTGATGAATCTACAAGTGGGTTGTTGGCTGCTTTTGCGAGACTCGATTGATAGTTTCTAAGTTCTTCCATCAAATTGTTGAATAGTGGAGCACTACTCGAATCCTTAGCCCACGCTTCTATTGAACCATTGTTTTCGTTGATCCAGCGGTACAAATCTGCCTGTAATTGATCCATCATTGTTATGATAATGCATTTTTGGAGGGATATTTTATCTTCAGATTCCTTGGCAGAATTATGGGATTTTTTGTATTGTTTTAATATTTCATCAAAAGACGAATCTATTACGCTTATATCTGACAACAGTGTAGCATATGTACAATGATAGGCAGATGATTCATGCAAGCTGATCGCTTTTTGAATATACTCAATAGCAATACTGTAAAAAGCAGATCCTCGCGTTTCTCCCCGTTCATATGTATCTGCAATAGTTCCGCACACGTATGCATAGTTCGCATACATTAATGATGTTGGTTCAGTTCCTTCCTTTCGTCTCCAGTCTTCATCTTCCTGCCCAAACTCGTATTCTGTCGGTAGCAGTGGGATTATCTCTCCGATTATTTTCTGATGTATCCAAGAATAGTAGACATCATATGCCAATTGTTTGCAACCCCGAGATTCTATTGCACAAAGGCCCAATACATTAAATGCTTCTTGGCGTTCTTCGGGGTTAGATATTGCGAGTCCCTTTTTCGCGTAAAAAAGGCCTTCCGAGGGAGCAGATCCTTTTCTATAACAGAAATTACTGGCAACATAAAAACATATATATGTATGTGCTTCTGTCCATATAAGATCCTGATTTTGTCGTATACCGCAATCACTAATTGACAAGACAACGAAAAGCACATCCCTGTAAAAACGCATCAATTCGAGATCATCAGCAGTAAAACGTGCATTTTCAGCAAAGCGACGAATCTCTTTTCGAATTACCAGCTTTGCTTTTTTTACATTTTCCTTTACAATATCTGTGCTTTGTAAGAAAATTGCTTCTAAAATATTGAGTAGCAAAACTCCTATATACCTCATAGACGTGTTTGGGAATCTAAGCGTGTGCCAATAGAACCGGTTATTTCCCAGAAAATGCGAGAGATTGTCCTCCCTATTATAAGCAATTTCGCTGAGCAAAGTTTCTAAATATATCCGACAGAATCTTATGGAGAAATTCTGCTTTGGTGCTAGCCCAATAATCCACGGCATAGGTAAATCTCTATCATTTTGTTGCTCACTGGATTGCATCTTGCTTTTCTTAGCATCGGGCTTTGGGAGCAGATCGCAAATATTAAACTGCCGGGAGAAAATATTCTTTATCTTTTCGCCAAATCCTGCATCCTTGTTCTCCTGCGCTTTTTCTGCACGTTCCAATTCAGCAAGTTTCTTTCTTATTTCCACAATCATTTCATCAATGCTTTGCGAATCCTGCGCAGGAGTTGGTTGCTGCGGCTCATCAAGCATCTGCATCAATTCCTTGAGTTCATACGTTGTTGCTTTAGCCCCATCAGCCTCTTCAGCGTCACATCCAGATCGCGCTCGCTGCTCTTCCATATCATACTCTTTCTTAAGATCGTCTCTGTCATAAACTTCTAGCCGTTTTAGGGAATTTTTAAATGCGGACAACACCGGTATCTTCCACCTCTCTTATCTATTTTGTGTGCAAATATTGATTAATCCTTTGCTTTAACGACCAGTGACCGTTGATTTCCGGCAAAATTCTTCAGATCTTTTGCGGCTTTTGACAGGTAAACCAGCTTCCAATTCATTCGATGTCTACCTCATCAACTGCATCCAAATCATCTTGCGTGATACCGAGTTCTGCGTAGAGATGTTCCGCCAGTACAAACATTGCAGGATCCGCCTTCGCCATGCGTTCAACTGCTAGATCCAGCAGTTTAGCATCGTTCACCTCATCAGGCAAGTCCATATATTCTCCTACAATATTGACCATACTGTTCACCTCCACATTACCACTTTATCACCAGCAAGATGAATTATCAAGAAAATCACTGTATAATTCGCTGTGATTGCAAAAGCGTTTGGAGAGTTGCCGGCCCATTCTTCTAAATCAATCGTAAAAAATTAAATAATTTGATTTTTTTGGTTGTATATCATTTCTTTGCGTGGTATACTATAATCAGTTATTACTAGAGGTGATTTTATGCTGATAGAATTTCGCTTTAAGAATTATCGTTCTTTCCGCGATGAAGCGGTACTGTCTATGGAGGCAACCGGTCTGGGTTCTTTCAAGAAGAGTCTGATTCCGTGGTCTTCTACGACCAAGCTGCTCCCAGCCATTGCGATTTACGGGAAAAATGGCGGTGGCAAAAGCAATGTGATCCGGGCTTTTTGGTTGGCCGTACAATTTATCCGCAATGCTCAGCGGACGCAGCATGAAAGCTCCACGATTCCTGTGAATCCCTTTGCGTTGAACGACTACTCAAAGGATGAACCCACTTCGTTTGATTTTGAATATACCATCAATGGCATTAAATATTGGTATGGTTTTTCGGCTACACGAGAGAAAATCATTTCCGAATATCTTTATCATGCACCAAAGAAGAAACAAGCGCAGATTTTCAGCCGCACTGGACAGACGTTTTCGTTTACGGAGGATCCTGCCAAACGTAAAATGATTGGTGAAATGGTTGCTGAAAATCAGCTGTTCTTTTCGGTAGCCTGTACGATGAATGACGCCCCCTGCATCGCAGCTATGCGCTGGTTCCGCGATCAGATATTCTTCTCCCGTGACTATTCAGACATTCCGAAGCAGCTCTTGGAGTATTCCGAGGACAAGAACATGCTGAAAGCAATTTCTGATTATGCCAAGGCAGCAGATCTCGGAATTCAGGATATGCAATTTGAATTTGACAGTAAAGAACTCAAAGATGATACGGCACTCCCCTCAAATCTGCCAGTTGGAATAAAGGCGGCGTTGGTGCAGTTTATGCACGCCTTGTCGGAAAACTCCGCTGCGGGAGAAGCGCGCTTGAAAATGGGTGCCGTCAGTGCAAAGGCAAGCCATCAGGGTGAGAACCGCGACGGACAAACAGCCTCCTATCTGCTGGAGCTCTCGGACGAATCCGATGGAACCAGGAAACTGATGGCGTTGGCTCCGGCCATTGAGTCTGCTTTGCAAACTGGCGGCATTCTGCTTGTAGATGAGCTGGAGCGTGAGCTTCATCCTATGCTGATGAATTATATCATCGCAAAATTCCAAAGCAGCACATCAAATCCCAATGGCGCTCAGATTGTTTTTACAACGCACAATACAGAGTTGATGAATTTGGAACTGCTCCGCAAAGATCAGCTTTACTTTGCAGATAAGCGCGATAAAGATGGTGCCTCCGAATTATATAGCATCAGCGAATTTTCCACACGGACGACCGAAAATATTCGTAAAGGTTATCTGGTTGGAAAATATGGCGCTACGCCAGACATTGAAATCGAGGAGGTGGAGTGATGTCTCGTTCAATAAAGCCTGCAAAGCCGTATATTGTCGTTTTTTGTGAGGGCGAAAGTGAACAGGCTTACACAGACTTTCTCAGAAAAGAATTCAAGGACGTTGCATCGATCCATCGTCCAAAAGCCACCGGCCTTTTTGATGTTGCAGACAGTAAATACAGGAAGGATACAAAATATCGGGACTACGCGGAGGTCACAGACGAAGTCTGGTTCTTCTTTGATGTAGAAACCAAAGACATTGGTGCATGGGAATCCAGACTGAAAATTATCAACCGCTTACGATCCTTGCGCAAGGATCCCAATATTAAGGTTCGCTTGCTGATGACAACTGGCTGTATCGAATACTGGCTTATGCTGCATTATGAAATGTATGCACCGCCCATTCAGACTGTTGCCGACAAAGCTCGTGTTATAAATCGGCTGCTCTCCAAGGAACCGCTCTATAAAAAGGGTGACACTGCTATAACCGCTAAAAGCGCCCGTGCCTATCCCACGGCAGTCACAAATGCCAAAAGAACTGTATCAAACTTGCTGCAGGACGGGCTTCCCGGAATAGAGGACACAGATGAACGTAACCGCTGGCTCTGCCAAAAGTGCTTGACGTTTTCAACGGTATATGAGGCGATTGACTATTTAAGCAGCTTGGAAATATAGCTTCAGCTATTTTGATATTATCCTACATCAATACAAATTTAAAATACTCCTCCGTTTTCATTAAATATCAATATCTATCATATTCTATACTTGTTTATATCAATAGGCACCAGAACAGCTTTCCGTAAAAGGAATTCTGGTGCCTAAATTATATCAGCAGATGTAACTAATGTGGTTGTCTTATTAGTTACGCGAGAGAACAGCAGATAGTGCGTTCCACCACGTCGTTTACGTTATCTCCGCAGAAAATTCTGAAAGGAAAACCTGATACATCTATAATCTCAGATTTGATGGATACATTTACCCCAAGTCTGCCGTTCTCATTTATGGGATCATATGTGAAAAGTGAATCGTTATTTCCCTTGGCCTGCTTAATTGCAGCATACAGTTCTTTGGTATCTGAGACTCTTGGCAACATTCCTATAACAAGCGCGAGTTCGGAAAGTAGTTCTTTCTTTACCGCAAAACTCTCGTCAACTTTTTTTGTTAATGCAACAAATTCAAGCGCGCGAATAATGTCCCCATACTTTTCTCGAATATACGCTTCGCTTTGATCTTGGAGATTGCTTGTTTCCTCAACCGCCTTAGTCGGTTTTTCATCATATGTTGTACTCGGGGCAAATTGATAATAGCTTTCTATCGCGCCCTTTCTGAGGACAAAACAGCCAATCTTTTCAAGCGAAGAAAGCAAATTATCCAAGCTAATCTGCATGGAGCACCACACATCTGCGTCTGGCCATTGCGCCAAAGATTCTTGAGACGAACTCAATAATTGCGCAATTACAGCTCTACGAATTGCTTTTGTTGCATCATCTGATGGTTTTCTGTTACTCCAATAGGGATGGCTCTCATATATCGGAGCGAGTCTATCTTGATTCGCATCAACTAGCTTTGTCATTTCATCACGTACATTTTGAATCATCTCAGCCATGCTCCTGTGGCTATTGCTGCGCGCTATTTCATCTGCCTCAGGGGATGTGCTAAAAAGCTCCGTCACCTTATTATCATCCGTAAACCCATCCAAGTCAGTTAATATACATACTTCCTTATTAACCAGCCTGAACATTTTTGTGATTACAGGAAATTGCCCTTTTCCCTCAACAGGTACAATTTGTGAACCGGCCACATCTATATTTAAGTCAAGCTTTTGCAGAAGGCACTTAGATATTATGAGGTCGCTGGCACCTTCGATTAGTAGAATCTTCTTAGCAAAGAAGCCTGCCTTATAGATTTGTCCCATTCTCATTACAAAGTCTTTGAGTTTGCGGTTCTCTAATTCTGGGGCAGTTGGTGAAACCTGGACTGGCAACTTTTTATCTGAAAAGAACACGAGATTACTCATGTCCGAAATATTGCTGAGTGAGATCATTTCTGTGGAATGTGTTGATATAATAATTGTTTTCTTATATTCTCTGGCTGCCTTCTTCATTTCTCGAAGTAAATACGATTGCAGCTGGGGATGAAGCGATACTTCAGGCTCGTCAATTAGAAGGACTTCCACATCTTTGTCAAATAGGGCCGCTAAAATTGAAATCACATTTACCAAGCCACTTGCCTCAACAGCAACAGAGTATTCTTCCTGGGAATCTGTTTTTTCAAAGTACACTTTTAATTTTCCTGCGTCCCATCTAAGATAAATTTGGCGACCAAATAAAACAGACAGACGCTCAGCCACTTTGATATAGATGTCTTTCTTTTCATCCATTGTGAAAAAGTCGCCAGCCGCTATTTCAATTTCCTTTCTGCTCTTTTTGTTGTTTCTGTCTCCAACAATATAATCATCAGGTGAATATGTGTATTGGCCTACTCTCGACCGGTAAGTCTCCATTGTGCCAATTCTATTGGATGACAGGTATCGAACCTTTTCACTACCAAATACTTTTTTCAGGCTAGTCCGCAAAGCTTTCAGCGTTTGTGTTTTTCCGCTGGCATTTGGTCCTACAAAAACAGTTAAGCCTGAATATATTGTGATCTGAACCGGCTGCTCCCCATAAATGTTTTTAACATTAAAATTGTGAACATATGGATATTCCATGAGTTTTCCTCCCTCTCCAAGCTTGACTCAATGCCTAGAACTTGCTGTAAAATTCTTCGCTTTGTTCGCACCTATTAAATGGCGATTTCAACCAATTTCGCTGTAATATTATACAGTATTTTGTCTATGGTGGCAAGTCCTGCGTCCTGTGCTTAAGTTTGCTGTAAGTTTATTAGGTGTGCCGTTCAAGTTCATTTGTGTTCCTCCATTCAATTCTGGTGAATCATCTCACGTCTTTATATCTACCATTATCACGCCACCTGTCCCACATTTCGGCGGCTGAATATCTCAGCTTTCACAATTTAGTTTTTCACCTGTTGTAACCTTATTTGAACTTATCCCTAAATGCACAGTATTGTCACAACATTGGCACAGTTTTGCTCTTTCGGCGCAAATCCATATATGCTATACTGAAGATGCTCAAAAGCATATAAAACTGAATCTTGTTGCGAGCAGACGCCCGGATCGGGCGTCTGCTTTTTGCATCGGGAAAAGAAAAGGAGGAGCATCTTTGAACACATCCAACAATTTGCCGCAGCTTCCGCCGCCGAGGAAAAGTCCGGGGCGCTGGCTCTATGTCGCATGGCTCGGCGTCAGCATCCTGCCGCTTCTGATCCAGCCGGCTTCGGCCACGACGATCTGGGAAAAGGCGACTGAGATCATGAAGGACGTCTATCAGCAAATTCTTCTCATCTCCACCATCGCTGCCATCGTCACCGCGTCCGTCGCACTGCTGATGATGAATTTCTCCCGCAGCGGTCGGACGGTCGAGGAATCGCGTGCATGGCTCAAACGCATCGCAATCACCTGGGCGATCCTGAACGGTCTTGGCTTTATCATGGCCTACGTCACGCCGTTCTTCTCCGGCGGTCAGTGGACGGCATAAAACATGGGGATTCTTGACGGCGTTGTCGAATGGATCTCCGAACAGATCATGCACGGTCTGGACCTCATCAACACGTCGGTACTCGGTGCGCTCGGCTGCGGGATGGAGACTTTTCTGCGCTACTTCCCGGCAGCTGAGACGATGTACGATATTTTTACTGCCATCGGCATCGGCCTGATTTTATTGATGTGGGTCTGGAACCTGTTCAAAAACTACTGGCTGGGCGCTGGCTTTGAAGCAGAGCACCCGGTCAAGCTGACCTTTCGCGCGATCATCTTCATCACGCTTACCTACTGCGCGAAAAGCATCGTCGAGATCGTCCTGAAGATCGGCGGCACGCCGTATGACTGGATCTTATCATCCGAGCTGCCGCCGCTCAGCTTTGCGGATTTCAATTCCGTCATGCTGGTCATCATCGGCGCTTGCGCAAACGGCGCGGTCACGCTGATCGTGCTCATCATCGTTGTGCTGCTGGCGTGGAACTATCTGAAGCTGCTCTTTGAAGCCGCCGAGCGGTATATCCTGCTCGGCGTTCTTGTTTACACCGCGCCGGTCGCGTTCTCGATGGGCGGCTCTCAGTCCACAGCAAACATCTTCAAGGCATGGTGCCGGATGCTGGGTGGGCAGGTGTTTCTGCTGCTCATGAACGCATGGTGCCTACGGCTGTTTACCAGCATGGTCGGCACGTTTATTGCAAATCCGCTTTCCCTTTAGAACGCAGCGCAAAAGCTTGTTACTCACGGAGCAGCCAATCGATGAGGTTTTCGGATTTGATCCCGTCATAGGAGGCATCGAGCCCAGGCTCAAGAGACAGCACGATTTTTTCGTAGTTGTCGCGGATACTCTGCAGCGGTGCAAGCTCCCGCTTGCGCACATCCTCACTCATCATGGACTCCGTTACCTGGATATACTTTTTCTCGTCGGCAGTCGTTGCGATGAAATCCACCTCCGCATTGCCAATCTTGCCAATCGCTACATCATAGCCCCGGCGAAGCAGTTCAAAGTAAACAACATTCTCGATGGCGTGACCGCTGTCCCGATTACGAAAGCCCAGCAGATAATTGCGAAGGCCGATGTCAACGATATAGTATTTTCCGAGTGTACGGAGGTAGGCCTTGCCTTTGATGTCAAATCGCTTGATCTCATAGAAAAAGTAGCTCTCCAGAAGCGCGTTCACATATGCCTGCACCGTATGGGCGCTGGGTGCGCCTTTGCGCTTGCCGTCATCCAAGAGTCCTTCGTTGACCAACGTATTGCCGATGGAGGCGATAGAAACACTGGAGCCGATATTATCGGCAAGGAACAGGATGATCTTCCGCAGCAGCGTAGGGTCTGTGATCTGCTTTTGCCCCCGGCGTTTTTCCCGCTCCAAAATATCGCGAATCACGACGGTGGAGTAAATGCCATCCAGAAGCGACAACGCCTTTTCCTGCTCTAAACCGACGTCGGCGATGCCCGGCATTCCGCCGAAGCGCATATAGGCGTCGAAGACCTCGCGCAGTGCATAGCGTTCGCCGTTCCGGTCGAACGCCTGCCTGCGAAGCCCGCCGAGAGCACTCTGCGTTTCGCGAACCTCAAAACCGTGAAAATCGAGGAACTCGCGAAAGGAGAGCGGAAGCATTTTGATTTCTATGCATCGCCCGGAGAGATACGTGGAATACTCCGAAGAAAGAAGGAAAGCGTTTGACCCGGTGACATAGATATCGCAGTCAAAATCTACACGGAAGGCGTTGACCGCATCCTCCCATGCTTCGATCCGCTGAAGCTCATCAAAGAAAAGATACATCCGCTTTCCAGGGACAATGCGCTCTTTCACATACCGATAGATATCGTCGGCGCTCATCCCTCGAAAATCGAAGGATTCAAAATTCATCTCGATGATCTGCTCCGGCTGAATACCGGTATCTTTCAAATGCTGAACCATCAGCTTTAACAAGCTGGACTTGCCGCAGCGGCGAATGCCGGTGATTACCTTGACCGGCTCCGTATCCTGAAAGCCGATCAGTTTATTTAAATAGCTGTCACGCCTCTTAAGTTCATGGGAATCTATCATGTCTTCACACCTCCTGCGCTATTAGTATAGCACAAATCAGCGAAAAATTCAAGCAAATGCATCATGGTGCAAAAACTTTAAGTTTTCGACCGATTTTGCAGAGCTGAATTGACATCAGCCCGTTTGTTTTGGAACCGATGCAGCAAACCCCTTATTTTTTGAATCGACTGCGTTTAAATTCAGTTTTAATTCAGCGTTTCAATCGTGTAAAATCACTCGGATTCGGTTATGTAACCCTCTTTCATCAAAGTTGAAACAAAGGCAGAAAACCCCGACTGCGCTTCATCACGGGAAATCTCATACTCCTGCATGACAGCGCAAATAATGCTTTCCGAAGCA
>OHVO01000924.1_pt1 | contig 11153 bp, 10 predicted proteins | sample 1579371 | NCBI WGS metagenome assembly OHVO01 (sample SAMEA3882557, study PRJEB24775) | human gut metagenome | biome: human-associated habitat; feature: intestine environment; material: feces | place: Netherlands | collected 2009/2010 | reverse complement strand
CCACCCATACGAAGCAGAACGATATCGATCGTGATCGGACTTTTTTGACGCGCTGATGTTTTATAACGCAGAATACAAGCGCAATCGACGAATACGCCCGGTCGTAAACGACTTCGCTGGGAAGCTGGTTCGCACCAGCTTCGAGATAATAAATCCCCATCCGTCCGTCGCCGCGGACGATTTTTTTCGTGTCTACTCCGAAGTAGCGCAGTTCGCGGATGCAAGCATTGGCAATATCGTTCTGCGGCAGGACGGTCAGGAATTCCGCGTCCATGCCGTAATTTGCAATGCTTACTGCTACGTTTGCCCCGCCGCCAAACGTCGCTTCCAGCATCGGAGACTGGAAAAAGCGTTCATGCTCCGGCGCTTTCAGGCGGAGCATGATCTCACCAAACGTTAAAATCTTCATCCGCGCACCTCCCTGACGATCTCGCTTGCCTCGCGGCACAGCGCCGTCACCGCGTCAAAATTACCTGCGGCAATTTCTTTCTTCGGGCACAGCCAGCTTCCGCCGACGGCGTGAACAAACGGCGCTTCCAGATATTCTTTCAGGTTCTTCGCGTCCACGCCGCCGGTCGGGATGAATTTTACGCCGCCGAATGGCGCGGAAAGCGACTTCATCGCCTTCAGGCCGCCATAAACGCCAGCCGGGAAGAACTTCACCACGTTCAGGCCGAGTTTCATACCATTTCGATTCCCGTCGTTTCCGACAACCAGTAAGACCTAGCGCCCAAAAAATATCCGGTCTTTCCATAGGGAAAGACCGGGTTTTTTTATGACCGCTTCCGGCGGTATTCTGTCGGCAGTTCGCCGTAGGTTTCCTTGAACGCTGCGGTGAACCGGCTCTGGCTCTCATAGCCGACTGCCTGCGCAATGGCGGCGATATCGTTCTGCGTTTTTAAAAGCAGCGACGCCGCCTCCTCCATCCGGTGCTTTTTCATGTGCGCGGCGATCGTCTCGCCGTAGACCTGCTTGAAGCAGCGCTTGAGCGTCGTTGTATTCATCAGATACTTTCGGGACAGTTCCTCAATCGTGACGCGCTCAGCGAGATTGTTTGTCAGTTCGTCGTGGACATGGCGGATGATCTGCTCCTGCGAGGCCTGAAAATCGACTGTCTTCTCCGGGCAGGCGATCTGCATGACCTGCTCGACGATCTCGTGCAAGAGTTTGATCTGTACCGTGTCGCCTGCCTTGTAGTAGACCTCCTTGCCGCACCGGCGGCTCTCGATCAGCCCGCTCTGTGCAAGCGAACGCAGATGGTGCGAGACGGCGGGGCTCGACATTTCAAGCAGCGCCGCAATGTTGATGACGCATTCCTCCCGGTGGCTGAGCAGCCAGAAAATGCGCACCCGCGTCGGGTCGCTCAGCTGCTTGAAAATATCGCACACCGCGCCGAAATGCTCCACATTCTTCAGTTCCCGATGCAGATCTTCCGTGTGTCCATGCGCACCGTGGTCGTGCGGAAGAGAAAACTCCGCCATTGCCCGTTCCTCCTTGTTTTCCCTGTGTCTGTCAATGCCGAAAAGGACGCGGCACAGGCCGCGTCCTTTTTATCCTGCTCTGAATGATCTCAGACCTGCTGCGCAGATTACTTCGCGGTCTTTTCCTTGAGCGCCTTGCCGGCCTTGAAGACGGGGATAGTGGTCGCCGGAATCTCGATGGCTTCCTTCGTCTTGGGGTTGCGGCCCATACGCGCCTCGCGCTTCTTCGTCTCGAAGCCGCCGAAGCCGACAAGCTGGACCTTGTCGCCCTGGCTCAGTGCTTCCGTAATGGTGTCGAACGTGGTAGTGACAGCCTTTTCGGCATCCTTCTTGGACATGCCGCACTTCTTTGCGACTTCCGCGATCAATTCAGTCTTATTCATGTGTAGATCCTCTTTTCATAAAGTATGAATTTATTGTTCACCGCCCGTTACGTTTTTGCGCGTCCCAACTGGCAAGCAGTTCCTCTCGGGATACCTCCTCCAGAGTACGTCCCTCCGCAAGAATGCTCTGCTCCATAGCGGTAAATCGTCTGATGAACTTTTCACAGGCGCTGTGCAGCGCCTGTTCGGGGTCCTTGTCCAACGTGGAGGCGACACAGACAGCAGCAAAGAGCATATCGCCCAGTTCCTCGTCGATGTTCGTGTTGTCCCGCACAGCCTCGCGCAGTTCCTGCGCTTCTTCTGCTAGTTTATCCAGCGCCTGTCCGGCGGATTCCCAGCGGAAGCCGGTTTTTGCGGCCTTTTTCTGAATTTTCTCCGCCCGCCACGTCGCCGGGAGCGATCTGGCGACACCCTGCATGGCCTCGCCGGTCGTTTTCTGTCCCTTTTCCTGCTTTTTCAGTTCGTCCCAGCTGGCCCTCTCGCCGCCGAACAGAAATGGGTGACGGAAGATGAGTTTTCTGCATTCCGCGTCGGCAATGTCGTCGATGGTCATGCGGCCGCGGTCAGCCTCGATATCCGCGTGGAACAGCACCTGAAGCAGCACGTCGCCCAGTTCCTCGCGGAGCATGGCTTCGTCGTCACAGTCAAGCGCTTCGCAGGCCTCATAGGCTTCCTCAAGGAAATTCCGGCGGATAGACAGGTGCGTCTGCGCCGCGTCCCACGGGCAGCCGCCCGGCGCGCGCAGCGCATGCACCAGCCGGATCAGGTCGTCCAGCATATAGCGCGGTTTGCTAGTAAAATTTATCATACTTTCGTCTCTTTCGCAAGTAGGAAGTTCATGTTTTTTGTTTGATATGCAGGATTTTTGCAATTTTTTCGCCCTTTGGCAGCAGCATGCAGTCCTCATAAGTGATGCACCGCAGAATGATGACGAAAATCACATATACAAGAACCGCCGCAATCAGCGCACCAAGGCAGACGACCGTATTCGAGTCTGTCAGATTCCGCAGCAGCGCGGCGGCAAAGAATGTCACCGCGCCCATGATGCCTGCGGCTGCCGCCGGACGGATCACATTGCGGAAAATGGCCGGGCGCGTCGTGACAGACCGGCGCATGGCAATGAGATCGAGCACCGTGATGGTCACATAGCAGACGATGGTGCCGATGGCCGCGCCGATGATGTTGAGAGACGGGATCGCCACGAGGACATAGTTGACGATGACCTTCACAACGCCGCCGATGAGCATGTTGATAACCGGCGTCGTCACGTCGCCGTGCGCCTGCATGATGGCGTTGAACAGCAGAACCGTACTGTTGAAGATCACAGCAATGCCGAGATAGGCCAGAATCGGCGTCGCGGTCGCAACACTCTCGGGGCCATAGTTGCCCGCAAGCAGACGAATGATTGGCTCCGACAGCACAGCCAGCCCCACCGCGCACGGCATGGCGATCAGGCTCATGGTACGCACAGCGGACTCCTCCGTATGCCGCGCACCCGCAACGTTGTTTTTGGTCAGTGCAGCAGTCACGGTCGGGATGATCGAGATCGTGATGGGCGTAATGAGTGAGCACGGCAGATTGAAGATCGTCTGGCAGAAGTTATAGATGCCCTTGGCCGTATCCGCCGCGTCGGACGACCACGCAAGCGCGCCGGTCAGCCGCCGCATATAGATCATCGTGTCGAACAGATTGATGATCTGCAGTCCTGCTGAGCCCAGCGTAATGGGGATGGCAATGACGAGCAGTTCCTTCATCGTCTGGCGGGTGGACTTGGCCTCTCCCCCGCCCTGCCGCAGGATCTGGTTGGACTTGCCGAACTGGATGCGCAGATACACGACCGCCACGATGCAGCCTGCCGTCACGCCGAAGATGCCGCCCGCAGCCGCATAGACGAGACTGCCGGTTTTTTTGAGCATCAGATATGCACCGCCGAGACCGAAGGCCACGCGAATCATGGCCTCGTAGACCTGGCTGACGGACGTGGGGGTCATGTTGCTCTGTCCCTGGAAGAAGCCCCGGTGGGCCGAGACGATGCAGATGAGCAGCACGCACGGCGACAGCGCCGCAATGGCCGCCCACGAATTTTCATTCGTCGTGACCATGACAGACAGCGGCTTGCAGAATACGAGCATCACAAGCGTACCGATCACACCAATGGTCAGGAAGACCTTCATGGAGACGGAGTAGATCTTGCGGATCTGCGCGTAATTCTCCAGCGCCTGCGCCTGTGAGATCATCCGGCTGACAGCGACAGGCAGGCCCGTCGTGGAAATCATCAGCAGAACGTTATACACGTCATAGGCCGTGTTAAAATAGCCGAAGCCCCGCTCCTGCAGGATATTCTGCAGGGGAACCTTATAAATGAAGCCGAGAAGCTTGACAATGATGGTCGCGGCGGTTAAGACCGCCACGCCCTGTAAAAAGCTTTGCTTTTTAGGTGCTTTTTCGCCGCTCATGCCTGCGCCTCCGGTTCATCAGAAAACACTCTGGGGATTGCGTAGTCGTGCAGCTCCTTCAGCGCACCCGCCACATCCAGCGTGGGATATTTGCCATCCGCGTATAGAATCCTGCCGCGCACCATCGTCAGCGCAACGTCGTGGCCGGAGGCCGCGTAAACCAGATGAGAAAGCACGTTGTGGCACGGAATCAGATGCGGCTGGTTGAAATCCAGCAGAATGAGGTCGGCGTCCATGCCGAGTTCAATGATGCCGCACTCAGCGCTTCTGCCCTGCGCTCTTGCGCCGCAGACTGTCGCCATCATCAGCGCAGCCTCCGCCGGAAGCGCCTTCGGGTCGCCGGTCTTGCCCTTGGCCATGAGCGCAGCGGCCTTGATCTCTTCAAACAAATCGAGATTGTTGTTGGATGCAACGGAGTCGGTGCCGAGGCAGACATTCATCCCAGCCTTCACCATGCCGAGCACGTCCGCACAGCCGGAGGCCAGCTTCAGATTGCTGACCGGGCAGTGTGCCGCGGATACATGGCGCTTGGCCAGCAGCTGCATATCCTCCTGCGTCACATGGACGCAGTGCGCCGCGACCACGGGCACGTCGAACACATGATGGCAGTCGAGCACCTGCGCGGGCGTCAGACCGTATTTCTCCACGCACGCGTCGTGTTCCTTTTTTGTCTCGGACAGGTGCACCTGTAACTGCAGGCCGTTGTTGACGGCGTACTCCGCCAGCGCGTCCCAGAGCTGATACGTCGAGGTATACTCGGCGTGGATGGACGCTTCGATCTTAATGCGGCCATTGTCATAGTTGTGCCATTTGTCCTTGAGCGCGACCAGTTCCTGGCAGGCCGGGAAGGTGTCAAAGCAGAAATCATCGCCCAGGAACATGGACGTGCCGCGGGAAATATTGGCTTTGATTCCGGACTCTGCCACAGCCTGGCAAATCTCGTCGCAGAAGTAATACATATCCGACACGCTCGTCGTGCCGAAGCGCAGCGCCTCGGCAAGCGCAAGCGTCGTGGCCGCCTTGACGGCGCGGCCGTCGAGCCTGTCCTCGCGCGGGAAAATATAGTGCTGCAGCCAGTCCTGCAAATTCAGATCATCGGCATAGCCGCGCAGCAGGTACATCGGCAGGTGTGTATGGCAGTTGATGAGGCCCGGCATCAAGACCATGCCGGTCGCGTCAATGATCTTCTTCGGCTTCTCCTCGGGCGGCTTTTTCGCCATATAGGCGATCTTGCCGTCGGTGACGCCGACAAACGCATCCTGCCAGAGCGTCATCTGCTCGTTCATCGTAACGACGTTGACGTGAGAAAACAAGGTGTCCATGGAAGCCCTCCTTATGGGTTCTGTTCACGAATCTCGCGCAGAATTGAGAAAATCTCGTCCTTCTGCTGCAGGATTGTGTCGATGCGGGAGATATAGTCCTGCGGGATCTTCGGATTGTGGTAGCGGGCAAGCTTTTCCTCCGGGAGATTGATCTTGTTCATCCCGCCGCCGCCGAGAGAGAGGATGGTATGCAGTTCCTCCATCATATATATGTTGTAAAGCCCGGTATAGCCCGGCCTGCACCAGCCGGTATTTTCAAAGCTGCCGGACATATATTTCTGCCGGTAAAGATAATACGGTTCATAGCCGTTCTGCCGCAGCGCATCCTCCGCGCCCGCGAGCATGGCGGCGACCGCCTCCTGCGACGGAAGTTCCATGCGGGAGCCGAACAGCGCCGCGCCCTTTTTGAGCGCCAGCGTATGCACTGTAATATTGCTGGGGTTTAAATCCAGCACCTGCCGGATAGAATCGGCAAAGCCCGCCGCATCATCCGCAGGCAGTCCCGCAATCAGGTCCATATTGATATCGTCGAACCCGGCCTTAACGGCCTGTTCATACGCCTCGACGGTCTGCCGCGCCGTGTGCCTGCGGCCCACAGCCTCCAGCACCTTGTCGGACATGGTCTGCGGGTTGATGGAAATGCGCGTCGCGCCGCCGTCTTTGATGACGCGAAGCTTTTGGGGATCCAGCGTGTCCGGTCTTCCGCCTTCGACGGTAAATTCCAGACAGCGGGACAGGTCAAAATTCCGGTTGACCGCCTCCAGCAGCCGCGCCATTTGCGCGCTCGAAAGCGTTGTTGGCGTGCCGCCGCCCATGTAGAGCGTGCGGATGTGGAAGCCCGAGTCCTTTAACAGCGCGCCGGTATGCGCGATCTCGCGCAGGAGCGCATCCAGATACGCAGGCAAAAACTCCCCGAAGCGCTCGATGGACTGGCTCACAAACGAGCAGTACGCGCAGCGCGTCGGGCAGAACGGAATCCCAATATACACGGAAAGATCATCCGCGTCAAGCTTCTTTGCCGCTTCGACCGTGTGCCGGGAGGCATCGACGCAGAGCCTCGCCCGCTCCGGCGAGACAAAATAGGTCTGCCGCAGCAGCCGCTCCGCGTCCCTTTCACTGCCGCCCGCCATCAAACACTTTGTGGACAGCTTTGTCGGCCGCACGCCGGAGAGCGCACCCCAAGGCGGTGCGGCGGGAAGCACCTGCAGAGCGGCCAGGTAATAACTGCGCTGCAAAATACGCCGCGTTGCGCGCACATCAGCCTTTTCCAGCAGCACGCGGTTCGAGGCGAAGCCGGTCTTTCCCTGGTATGTGACCTTTGCTGTGGCCGTCAGATAGCGTTTTCCCCGCGAGAGGGAGGAAACAGTCCCGTCGCCGGTAAACGGCTCGGCGCAGAACTCGCTCGGCTCCTGCGCAAACAACTGCAGCTGCAGCTGCTCCACCGGGTAACGCTCGGCGTGGTTTTTCAGATACAGCTTCATTCGATCCCCAGCCCCCGCAGATACGGATTGGTGCGCAGTTCTTCTTCGATGGTGCTGGACGCCCCGTGGCCGGGCAGCACACGCGTCTCGGGCGGCAGTTTGGACAGCCGCTTCAAGGACGCAGACATGTCCCGGCTGCTCCCGCCGAGGAAATCCGTCCGGCCATACGAACCCGCGAAGAGTGTGTCGCCGGAGAACAGCACGTTTTCACACAGCAGGCACACGGAGCCCGGCGTATGGCCGGGCGTGGCAAGCACCTGAAAACACAAGCCGCCCGCTGTGACAAAATCGCCGTCCCGATAAGTATCGGTATAGGTCAGCAGATCGTGGCACATACGGCTGGGGTCGTCCTTATCGGCCTCACCGATATAGACCCGCGCGTTCGTCGCCGCGCGCAGGTTTTTAAGCGCGCCGATATGATCAAAATGCGCGTGTGTCAGCAAAATTGCCTCCAGCGTCAGTCCCTGCTCTTCCAACGCGGCCAGCAGCCGCTTGGAGTTCGCAGCGGGGTCAATAATGACAGCACGGCGGCTTTCTTCCGCGCGCACCAGATAGCAGTTGGTGGCCAGCGGCCCCAGCGTAAGCGTCTGAATATTCATAGCGTCTCCTTATTTGAGATCGTCCGTATCGACGATCAAGGTCACAGGCCCGTCGTTTTCTGACGCGACCTGCATATAGGCTCCGAATTCGCCGTGCTGCGGCGGGAAGCCGAGGCGTTCGCACTCGGCAAGGAACTGCTCATAAAGCGGAATCGCCAGATCGGGCTTGGCCGCGCCGATAAAGCTCGGCCTGCGGCCGTGGCTCACGTCGCCATAGAGCGTAAACTGGCTCACGACAAGAACGCTTCCGCCAATGTCGGCGAGCGAGCGGTTCATTTTATCGTTTTCATCGCGGAACACCCGCAGCCCCAGCACCTTTTCGGCCAGCTTCCGGCAAAGCGCAGGCGTATCGTCCGGCCCAACGCCAAGCAAAATCAAAAAGCCCTTTCCGATTTTTCCGTGAACAGCGCCGTCAATCGAAACACTGGCAGAATTCACGCGGGTAACGACTGCTTTCATAGTGAGATCCTTTCGTTTTATAGGGGTGTCCTGCAAATTTGCAGGCTGGGTATGTCTCCGACGGCCCATTCTTTTCCGTCTTGCCGGAAAAGAATGGGGAGAAAAGGGGCGCTTGGTTACGTTTGGTGCATTCTGCGGGTGCTACTCAGGCAGGAACCTATTATTTAGTCTCTGCGAACACACATAGTCACCCTACGAGAGTTTTGGTACGCGCCGCCTGTTACGGTACAACAGATTTGCAAGCAGTTTCCTTTGAATGGCTGCGGTAAATCAGCTTTGCGTTTGAAATTTGCGATGCAGTACGGATTCGCCGAAAAGCTTCCGCTTTCCGCATCTGCCTGCCGCACTTATTCCGTCCCTCTCTCGACATTATGCACGCCCGAGATGCCGCGCAGTCTTGTGCGGACATTTTCAAGTTCCGTGAGATTATGCACGCCGAAGCGCAGGCAGACGATGGCGGTGCCGCCGCCGACAGAGCGTGCACTCATTTCGCTTGTGCGCAGACGCAAAGACGTGAGAATTGTTGCAACATCCAGCATCAATCCGTCGCGGTCGTCGGCCTCGATCTCCAACGACGTGGAGAACATCACGTCCGGGGCTTCCGCCCAGGTGACCTTGACCCAGCGGCCCTTTTGCGCGGGGTCGAGCGCGGCCCTGGCATTCGGGCAATCCTTCCGGTGAACGGACACACCGTAGCCCTTGGTGATAAAGCCGATGATCTCGTCGCCGGGAACCGGCGTGCAGCAGCGGCTGAATTTGATCATGCACGAGCCGATGTCCTCGACAATAACGCCGGAGGAATTGACGGCAGGCGTCCCCTGCCGCGCCAACGGCTTGGGTGCCAGCGTCCGGGTTGCCTTGGTCAGATCATCGCGGATGCGGCCCACAGCCTTCGCAGCGGTCAGACCGCCGTACCCGATGGCGGCATACATATCGTCCAGGCATTCAAAGCTGACCTTTTTGAGAATGACCGGCAGGATCTCGGCGTTCTGCAGAATATCGGGGTCAACGCCGGCGTGACGCAGTTCGGCCTCAAAGCTGGCCTTGCCGCGCACAATGTTCTCCTCGCGCTTCTCGCGCTTGAACCACTGCTTGATTTTGACGCGCGCCTGATTGGACTGACAGATGTTCAGCCAGTCGCGGCTCGGGCCTTTGGCGGACTTCGACGTTAAAATCTCGACGATATCGCCGTTGTGCAGCGGCGCATCGTAGCTTGCAATGCGGTTATTGACCTTCGCGCCGATCATGGAGTTGCCGACAGCAGAGTGAATGGCGTAGGCAAAGTCGATGGGCGTGGAGCCTGCGGGCAGGGAAATGACCTTGCCCTTGGGTGTAAAGACGAAAACCTCGTCGTCGAACATATCGACCTTGAGCGAATGGATATAGTCGTCCGCTTCGACGTCCTGCTGATTTTCAAGCAGACGCCGCACCCACTCGAACTCCTTCTCCGAGCCCTCACCCGCGTGCTGCTTGTATTTCCAGTGCGCCGCGATGCCGTATTCCGCCGTCTGGTGCATCTCCCAGGTGCGGATCTGCACCTCGAAGGGGATGCCCTGCGAGCCGATGACGGTTGTGTGGAGCGACTGATACATGTTGGGCTTCGGGGTTGAGATATAGTCCTTGAATCTGCCCGGAATGGGATTGAACAGGTCGTGGATATGACCGAGAACGTTATAGCAGTCGGCAATATTGTCCACGATCACGCGGAACGCGTCGCCCGTCGGCTTTACCCAGGGGATCAGCTGCTCGTAACGGATCCCCTCCAGTTCGGGCCCCATCCAGCTTTCGCCCGTGATCTGGTAGCTTCCCTCAATCTTCTTGGTGAAGTACGATGCGACGAGGTCCTTGGCGAGGATGACCGTCTGGGGTTCGTCGGTATAGGGGTTGCGGCATTTGACCTTCACGTATTCGATCGCGGGGCCTACGGCCAGCGCGGTGTTCGAAGGCAAGGTCCACGGCGTGGTCGTCCACGCCAGGAAATAGAGCGGCCCTTCGGCGTCGCCGAAGAGCTTTTCGCTTTTCGCGTCGCGGATGATCCTGAACTGCGCCGTGCACGTCGTGTCCTTCACGTCGCGGTAGCAGCCCGGCTGGTTCAGCTCGTGCGTCGAAAGCCCCGTGCCCGCAGCCGGCGAGTAGGGCTGGATCGTATAGCCCTTATAGAGCAGCCCCTTGTCGAAAAGCTGTTTGAGCAGCCACCACAGGGTCTCGATGTATTTGTTGTCGTAGGTGATGTACGGATCGTCCATGTTGACCCAGTACCCCATCTTGCGGGTCAGGTCTTCCCATGCCCCCGTGAACTCCATGACGGCCTCGCGGCAGGTGCGGTTGTACTCCTCGATCGAAATCTTCCTGCCGATGTCTTCCTTGGTGATGCCGAGCTTCTTTTCGACGCCCAGCTCCACGGGAAGCCCGTGCGTGTCCCAGCCCGCCTTGCGGTGCACGAGATACCCTTGCTGTGTCTTGTAGCGGCAAAAGACGTCCTTGATCGTGCGGGCCATGACATGGTGGATGCCGGGCATCCCGTTGGCCGACGGGGGGCCTTCGTAGAATACGAACGCGGGGTGCCCCTCGCGCGTGGTGATGCTCTTGTGGAATGTGTCGCGGGCGTCCCATTCGCCGAGCACGTCGGCGGCTATCTGGGCCAGGTCGAGGCCTTTATACTCATTGAATTTCATGGTATATGTGTTTTTTATTTCGTTCGGGGTCGTACGCCGGCATGGCCGGAAGTGCCGGAAAGATTCCTCTTTTTCCGACAACTTGCAAAGATATAAAAAAGATTTGAAAAACGGGTCTGAAGCGTTCGATTTATGGATGTCCGTTCCGGGAAGCGGGGTCTGCGGGGGCCTTCCCTTCGTCGGGGCTGTCCGCGTCCGGCTTCGGGGCGATGACCGTCCCGGTCGTTTCCCGTCCGGTTCTGCGCCCGGGACGGACGCGGGTTTTGGGGATTACTCCCCCGCGGGAATGTCGATCCG
>OHVO01000913.1_pt1 | contig 11231 bp, 10 predicted proteins | sample 1579371 | NCBI WGS metagenome assembly OHVO01 (sample SAMEA3882557, study PRJEB24775) | human gut metagenome | biome: human-associated habitat; feature: intestine environment; material: feces | place: Netherlands | collected 2009/2010 | reverse complement strand
CATATAGATATTTGGTTTAATGGAATATGTAATCACAAAGTCCGGGCTGATTTTTTGCAGAAGCCGCTTATAATCCCGCAACAGCTTTGCCTCAGCAAATGGATTCACACCACGTCGGTTCATGGATACGGGAATACACTCGATTCCCATTTTCCGAAAATCTTCTTCATGTCCGACAAATGGCATGGCAAGAATCACTTCATGCTCTCTCTGCAAGGCTTCCACCAATTCTTTGCGAAACTGCCAGAACATATACGAATGATTGGTTACAATTAGAATTCGTTTTTTCATTTTTCTTTCCTGTTTCGGTGTAATATTTCGCATTGTTTCATTACTAATTTCATTATTTTTCTTTATAAATTATATCATCTTTCAATCAATATGCAATTACTTTTCTCATTATTTTCCAGCTTCTGTGCAAAACGGGGCAGCATGCTTTCATCCCCAAAAACATCCTGCCCGTTTCTTCCTATCTTTTGCTATCTTTGCTATTTTTTCTATCTTTTGCTGTCTTTTACTACTTTTTCTATCTTTCTCTGTCTTTTTCTATCTTTTTTATCTTCTTCTATTTCCCAACCTTCACAGCCTCTTTTGCCCCTTGCATCTGCTGTTTTTCCAGTCTTCCTTCGTGAATTCCATCCTGCCGCAGTACGGCTCCTGCTGTTCTCCAGAGACATTCCAGATCCATTTTGAGCTGGATATGGTGCACATAATATCCATCCAGTTCAGCTTTTTGCCGGATCGGCAGCTCATCCCGTCCATGGATCTGTGCCCATCCGGTAAGACCCGGACGGACGCTGTTTGCACCGTACTGCTCACGCTCCGCAAGGAGGTCATACTGATTCCAGAGTGCCGGACGCGGGCCAACCAGCGCCATATCGCCCTTCAGGATATTAAAGAGCTGTGGCAGCTCATCGAGGGATGTTTTCCGGAGAAACCGTCCGACTCTTGTGATGAAAAGATCGGGATTATTCAGCATATGGGTCGGCATATCATGTGGGGTATCCATGCGCATCGTGCGGAATTTATATATGTAAAAATACGTGCCGTTCTTCTGCCGGAAGAAAATCGGTCCCGGCGAATCGAGATGGATCGCTATGCCAAGCAAAATCAGCAGCCACGACAGTGCTGCCGTTCCAACCAGTGCAAGCAGCCGGTCCAGCAGATTTTTCAGATACATTTGATAAATTCCAGATTCCCTCATGTTTTCTTCCCCCTATTCTTTCACCGACTGGTTACTTTTCCGGCCTTCTTTTTCTTTTCCATAGCCGTACTTTCCGTAACCATAACCATATTTTCCGTAGCCATAACCGCCATGGGTGCTGTATCCGTAGCCTGTCGCCCCCTCCGGCACGCCGTTCAGTACATAGCCGCAGACCGGAATTCGCGAATCCTCGAAGAATTCCAGTGCCCGCTGTACTTCACGGTCCTTTGTCGTTCCCTGATGTACGACAAGAACTGCAGAATCTGCGATTCCGCCAAAAAGGGATGCATCCGACAGCACTCCGCACGGCGGCGTATCAATAATCAGAAGATCCGCATCCTCTTTCAGGTTTTCAATCAGCGTTCTCATCCGTGCGGAACGCAGCAGACCTGCCGGATTCTGTGTACTTCCGACGCCCGGCAGGATTTTCAGTGACAGATCCCGATAATCGGTAAGTGCCTCATCCAGGCTGATCTGTCCTTTCAGCACTCCTATGATTCCACGTCCCTTCCGCTCGGAAAGTCCGATACACTTCAATACCGACGGATTTCGCAGATCTCCGTCCAGCAGCACTACGCGGTATTTTTTCTTTGCGAATGCCTCTGCGAGATTCACGGCAACGGTTGTCTTTCCCTCTCCCGGCACAGAGCTTGTCACAAGCAGAACCGGGCAGTCGGCTTTTCCAAGCCCGTCCTCTGTTCTTGTCCGGATCAGCTGCATTGCTTCTTTGAAGGAATCCGGCACTTTGGGGTTACAGATCGTGATGGTCTGTTCTTTTACGTTGCTTCGTTTCTTAATTTTCGCCTCCGGCAGATTTCCGAGGAACGCTGCGTTCGTCAGCTTTTTCACGTCCTCTGCCTGGCGAATTGTTTTTCTTGTTCTCACATAGATGAAAATCAAAAGCAGTGCAACGGCAAGTCCCGCCGCTGCTCCGATCATTCCGGCATGTACCGCATCCTGGCTGTTGATCGGGGATACCGGTACGCCGCTGTCGTCTACCACCGTCAACGTTGTCGCACCGATTATGTACTCTGCTACCTCCGGATAATTGGTAATGACGGACTGAAGTACGCGATATGCCGTATCCGGTGAAGAATCTTTTACACGAATTGTGAACAGATTGGTGTTTTCCATCACGCTCGCCTCAATTTGGGATGTCACTGCTCCCACCTGAAGATCCCGTGCCACAACATCCTTTAATACACCGCTTGTTACGATATAAGGAAAGGTTTTTCCAAGCTGCTGCGCCGTCACATTGTCATAATAGGAATAGCCGACCGCGCGGTTTGATCCGACCACAAATGAGGTGTATGCCTCATACATGGGCTGATACCGCAGCTTTGCCGTCAGAAAGGAGCCGCCTCCCATGAAGATCACAAGAATCAGCACGCCCAAAAAGAATTTTCGGAATGCCTGGAAATATTCTGCCAGAAAGGCGATCAGATCGATTTTCTCCGGTTCCGCCGAATAGGTTTCATACGTTTCTCTGCTCATGCTCTTTGCTCCCTCTTATCGTTCTGCCCTGCTGTAGGTGCCGTATCCATATCCATAACCGTAGCTGTTGCCGATCCGCTCACCGAATCCCGGGTAAACATTTCCAAATACACAGCCGATCACTTTTTCCTCTTTCTGGTTCAATGCATCAATCGCATCGTTGATATCCCTCGTCAGTACGCCGTCCTGCCGCACGGAAAGAACTGCCGCATCGGCATACTCTGCAAGCTCTTCTGCGTCCGCAGTCATTCCCATCGGCGGCGTATCCAGAATAATGTAGTCCATATTGGTCCGGCATGTCTCCAGAATCCGGTGGAAAATCTCACCGCCGATTGCAAGCGACGGCTCTTCCAGACGATTACGGCAGATTCCGGTATATACGTTGGTATCCTTGTATTTCTCAAAAACGCCGGATGCCGACTCTTTTCCGAGGACAACCTTTCCGAAATCCTTTCCGTCTTTTTCCGGAATCTCAAAGATTTTATGTAACGCCGGCTGTCGGAAATCGCAGTCCAAAAGCAGTACACGGTTCTGCTCTTCTGCAAGGGCAAGCGCCAGATTTGCCGCAAGGGTCGATTTTCCTTCATTTTCCGCCACACTGGTCACCAGCAGCACTTTTCCGCCTTTTCGGTCCAGACGCCCCCGCACACGCGATGCAATACGCTTTAAGGATTCCACATACAGAAAGCTCCGCGCCGGATTGGTAATCAGCATGGAGCTGTTTTTCTTCTTCTTTTCGTGATACACAACGCCCAGCAGGTCCGCATCGATTTTGCGGGTGAATTCTGCCTCATTTTTGACGGTATCCCGCAGAAAGGAAAAGAGTCCGATGAGTGCCGCCATAGCAAGGGCTGCCGCAAGAAATGCGGTCGCGGCATACTTTTTGGTCGGAATCTGGTTCGATGGCACGCCGGAAACCTGCGGCTGCTGCAGTGTCTCCAACACTACATTCGGAATAATATAGTCGGAAATGCTCGTATAATTGTTCAGCACCGACTTTAAGATCCGAAATGCCATTTCCGGTGAATCTGCGGTCACAGACAGCTCCATCAGATTGGATTCCGGCACAATGGAAGCATTCATTTTTGCCGGAAATGAGGACAGGCTAAGCTCCTCCATCACTTTTTTCTTCAAAATCGTATTTTCCAGAATTGCTTCAAATTTCTGTGCCATCTCATATGTGGCCGACAGGCTCGATGCCGCATTGGCATCCACCCCGCGTCCCATAACGGCAAATGTGGTTTTTACCGTATACCGGTCTTTGTGTACGGTCGTCATCACAGTATAGGTTATCATCGCCGCCGAACAGGCAATCAGAAGGATGACCCACCAGTTTTTTGCAATGTCGCACAGGATACTTCGGAGATCCCAGTCTGTTTTGCTGCTCTGCCCGTTTCCTGTTCTGTCGTATTCTCCCATCTGGATCCCCCCTATTCGTTTACACAGACGATCAGGCGGACGGAGCTAGTCTGCCCATCCTCCGCTGTCGCAGTGTATGTCACTTCATAAACACCCGCACTGCCGGTATCGACCGGATTGTCAATGGAAAACTGATTTTCTCCCAGAAGCTCTTCTTCATACGAAGCTGCATGAAGCGCACCGTCTTCTCTCTTTTCATACAGCATCTGATCCACACTCACGCTTTCCAGATATGCCTGCGGATCAAATGGCTGCTGCAGATCCAGATGAATCAGGTAATCGCTCAGGGTAATCTGCGGCTTTCCGTTCTCCTCTGCCGGATCGTAGAGTTCTACTGTCACCGGAAGACTTGTCACATCTCCGGCGCGGTTTGCAACCGAATATGTCACGTGGTACAGTCCCGGTGTACTGCTGATCTCATCCTCGTAAGAAATCCGGATGCGGTCGGTAATCGTTCCGTCCAGGCAGTCCTCCGCGGAAAGTCCCTCTGTCAGGTCATCCGCATTCAGGCTGAACCGCAGTGGGCGATCCAGGGAAAAGACCGGTGAGGTGTAATCATTATACACCAGTTCCCGCTCCGCATGCGTAACGTGGTTATCGGAATCAAAGGCGACGATACTGATTTTCCGCCGCCCTTTTTCCACAAAATTCGAAATATGTTCCACAGCAAGAGAACTCGTCACATCGCCGTCTTTTTTATCGTAAGCAGTTACTCCGGCCAGAAGTTCTGACTCCTCTGCATGGATGCTGGCAGAAATCTCACTGTTGTCCATCGTAATTTCCGGCCCTTTTCCGTCTTTTCCCGTCTGCTGCCGCACCAGACACCCGCCAAAGGCAAGTGTGGAAGCCAGAAACAGAATGAGAACTGCCGCTCTCGTTTTGTGCATATCAAAGATGCTCCTTTCGTTTCTGTAACGCCATTCTTCCTGTTTTCAGAGGAACCAGCGTCTTTTCCGTTTTCGTTCCGGGGACGGTTCATAGAAAATCTGACGGTCCTCCAGGATTCTTCTCGGATTCACTTTCAATAAAAGCTGTGCATACGCTTCTCCATACCGCTCCTCCAGAAACTGCCGGACCGGCCGCATGTCCGTGGTCCGGTAATCAGCTCCGTGGGCATCGCTTGCCACACAGCCCGCAAGGCGGTTTTCCAGTAGAAACCTTGTTGTCCGCTCCGCCTCTTCTCCAAATCTTCCAAACACGCTTCCTTTGTTGATCTGCAAAACCGCGCCCATTTCCCGGAATTCGTACAGAAGCTCCGGTGTATCCTGCACGCAGAAATACCGCTCCGGATGCGCCAGCACCGGGATTTTTCCCATCGCCGGAAATTCCAGCAGCCGCTTTCTGATTCCGTCCGGCGCCATATCAAACGGCACCTCGATCAGATAATAGCGGCTCTCATGGAGCGGTATCAGCTTTCTCTCTCTGATTTTTTCCCCCAGCGGTCCGATGCTCATGATTTCCATGCCGCGCACCAGGCTGATGGGAATGTGTTCTCTGTTGATTTCCCTCTCCAGACGGTAAAATTGCTCTTCTAACTGTTCCGATTCGTAGTTGACGTATCCGTCCTCCACGCCTTCGATTCCCGTCTGGTTTGCATGCGGCGTCACCGCGAGGATGCGTACCCCGCTTTGTGCCGCCATTTCTGCCATTTCAAGGGAGGTGGACAAATTCGGGGATCCGTCGTCCACTCCCGGCAGAATATGTACATGAAGGTCCGTCATCCCTGTTTTTCTCCTTCGTACTGGTATTCCGGTACCATTTTCTTTACCAGATAACAGATGTCCGGACATTCGTTTTCCGCTTCCTTCGCGAGTTCCTTTATCTGCTCCCGGAATACTTTCTCATCAAATGCAATCTGTCTGCCGATAAAAATCCGGCTGTTTTCTGTTGTCTGCATGCCCTCTTCATTCATCAGAAGCTCTTCATACAGCTTTTCGCCGGGCCGCAGGCCAATATATTTGATCTTGATTTCTTTTTCCGGCTCATACCCGGAAAGGCGGATCATATTTTTTGCCAGATCTGCGATTCTGACCGGATCTCCCATATTCAGGACAAAGATCTGACCGTTTTTCGCATAGGCGCCTGCCTCAAGTACCAGGCTGACTGCCTCCGGAATCGTCATAAAATATCGAATGATATCCGGATGCGTAACCGTCACCGGACCGCCATGTTCGATCTGACGGCGGAACAGCGGAATGACACTTCCGTTGCTTCCCAGTACATTTCCAAAGCGCACTGCTGCAAACTCTGTCGTGCTGTGTCTTCCGATCAGCTGAATCACCATCTCACAGAGCCGCTTGCTCGCTCCCATGATATTGGTCGGGTTGACCGCCTTGTCTGTTGATATCAGGATAAACTTCTTTACCTGATAATGGCTTGCTGTGCGCGCCGTTTTTAAGGTTCCAATAACATTGTTTTTAATCGCTTCATTCGGGCTGTCCTCCATCAGCGGCACATGCTTGTGGGCTGCTGCGTGAAAGACGATGTCCGGCCGGTACTTCGAAAAAATTGATTCCAGCCTCCGCTCATCCCGCACAGAACCAATCAGTACGGTCAAATTGAGATCTGGGAACTCCCATTCCAGAGATTTCTGGATCTGGTACGCATTGTTTTCGTAGATGTCAAAAATGATCAGATGCCCGACGTCGTGTCCGGCCAGCTGGCGGCAGATCTCACTTCCGATCGAACCGCCTCCGCCTGTTACCAGGATTGTTTTTCCCTTCACATAGCCCAGGATTGCATCGAGATCCACCCGGATGGGATCTCTTGGCAGCAAATCCTCAATTTTTATTTTCTTTCTGATCTTTTTTTCTTCCTTCATAGCTCCCACTCTCATTCTGTTGCGTTTTTCTCCCGTATTCAGTTATCCTGTTCCTGCAGACAATCTTCCAGTAAATACAGCATTTCAAGTGCTGAACGAAAACCTGCTTTCTGTTTTCCGCAGATCAGAAATCCCTGCAGACTACAGTGCTGTCGGAACTGAATCTGAATACTGACCATACGCTCGGTTCCTGCTGGAAGCGTTGTATCCTGATTGTTCTTCATTTCATCTGTAAATTCCCACTCTTCTTTTTCCCCTTCTTAAAGGCTCCGCATACAGCTTCCTGCATCCGGCATGCCGAGCAGGTCATAAATGCGGTTCATCCGAAGCAGCATTTCTCCGTATCCCTCAAACGGAATGTCATAGTGAAGCAGCGGCAGCCGGATCACTCCTTTGGAATGGCTTCCCTTCACTTCCTGAAAGCATAAAAATAATGCTGCATCTGCTGTTGTATGTACTTTTTCTCTGATTGTTTCTACTTCTCTGTTCATATTTCTCTCCATATGATATTTATTCTTTTACAATGTTATATATAATAATTGTTTTTGGAATATTATACCAAACCCATCTCGCATCGTCAATCTTCTCGACCTCCTTTTCTTTCGATTTTCTTTCGATTTTTCTGCTGTTTTTTCTGCCTATCGTTCCTTTTTTTTACTTTTTTCGACTCTTTAAGCCATCCGGCATCGTTATCTGTCGAACGATTTTAACAGAAGTGCGGCAATTCGGCTTGAATGAGATCCTGCCACTATGCTAAACTACATTTTGTAATTTTATGACGTTTGCTGTAATGCTCCCTCCTACTTTTATTTTGTACCCTATCATGTTTCTTTGCGCCGGACAACCGCTTCGACTTGAACGGCTGCACTTCGACGCAAACGGTATGCTTTCCAGAAGGTGTTTTTTTTGTATTCCAAATTAATATTCCCACTCGATCCGAACGATTCTGTTCTGCTCGAAATTCCAGTCATTATCTCACAGGGTGTTTCCCAAAAATACCGGCTGGCGCTGAACGACCTGATTTACGTTGAAGCCTGCCAGCACCGACTGATTCTCCACACCATTCAGGGAGATTTTACAACCCGCTGCACATTTGCCGACCTGACGGTCTGCCTTACACCAAGTGATCGTTTTTTCCACGGCGGAAAAGGTCTGCTGATCAACTTTGCCCACGTTTCCCTTGTACAGGTAACCGGCGAAGTTCTGCTGAAAAATGGGCAGATCATTTTCTGCAGCCGCCGGCGGAGGCGTGAGACCCGGGAAGCCTTCCTGGTCTACGCCGGAGCAGGAAAGTTTTCTCACGAAACGATATAATAAATAATCCTGCCCTCCTGTTTTTATAACGTTTTCGCTTAAAGGCAGCCGAATGAGAACAAAACAGACCGCAAAGTGGGACTTACAGATTGCGGAAAAGATTTTTCAGACACACGTTACATCGTGTCTGCAAGCTCCATTCGAGCTGCAAATTGTGTATAGAAATCTGTATTTCCGTCATACGGAAGCAGATAAAACAGCTTCAGAATGTTCATGCTGATCTGCTGCCGGAATGCATCGTCCTCGCTTTCGCGCGCCGCATTCTGCTTTTTCTTCAGATAATAATGCCATTCTGTCGTAAAGGCTTCGTATTTCCCAAGCTCCGGCGTATCGAGCCAGCGGCGGACCTTGACCTTCGTCTTGTTCTCCTTCGGACATTCGTTCACCTGAAGGAAATAAGAAAATGTTCCATCCTCATACAGCCGTCCCAGTGGAAACATCCGACAGAAGCCCGGGCGCGCATCGTGGATGCTGCAGCGGCCTTCTTCATTTAAAAAGCTACACTGGTCTGACTGCTCTGTCATCTTCAGATGTGGCAAAATAACACCGTCCACGACACGAAGCGCCACGTTCCCAGCCAGCAAAATCTCTTCCATCGTCTTTCCCAGCTTTTTCTCCAGACGGTAGACATCCATCGGGTCGAGTACAATCGAATCTCCCATCCCATTACAGCAGGCGGAGCATCCGCGGCAGTCGTCGCAGCCCACTTTTACAAGATCATTGGCTCCGTATCGTTTTCCATCTGAAATTTTATCTATCTCTACATTTCGTTCCATTTTTTCTTCCTATCTTTTCTCTTAATCCTTGCTTTTGGTCTCTTCTCTCGATCTTTGCTTTTGATCTTCACTTTTGATCTTTGCTTTCGGTCTTCGCTTTCGATCCTTGCTTTCGGTCTTTTCTCCCGATCTTTATTTCTTCCTCACATTTCTACTCCCACAACATGCAGTACCTCGTCCTTTACCTGGAATTTGATTTCCATTCCCGCAAAGGAAAGTCCGTAGACGCGTTCTTCGCTGTTCTGATACGATGGACGCGGATCCTGCTCCAGCACTTTTTTCAGCGCCGCACGGTGATCTGTCGGAACCTTTTCCAGCAGCTCGTCCGGAATTTCAACCGGAATAAAGTATTCCTTCGTCTTTTCCGTAAAGCTGCCAAGCGCCTCCACGTGACTGTCTACATGCGGCAGATACGGTTTGATGTCCAGAATCGGTGTGCCGTCCATCAGATCAGCCCCCGTAAGGTGCAATACCGGGCCAAGCGACGGGTGCTGCTCCACATATTCCAGCTTTACCGAAGAAAGACCGATCGGATTCGGGCGGAACGGCGAACGCGTAGCAAATACGCCGACCCGTTTATTTCCGCCAAGCCGCGGCGGCCGCACCATCGGAGACCAGGTATCCCGTACGGCTTCCGAAAACTCCCAGATCAGCCAGAGATGGGAATATTCTTCCAGCCCACGCAGTGCATTTGCATCGCGGAACTCCGGTTCAAAAACGATCGTACTCTTTAGTTCTTCGATCAGTCCGCTCTGCCTCGGAATCCCGAATTTTTCCGGGAAATCCGTGTGGATTCGGGCGATCACCTTCATTGCAATTTCTTCTGCCACGTTTCTTACTCCTTTTCTTTCCTGCATCTTCTCTTCTATTTCGCATGGCTCTGAATCGTTACCATATGTTTTATCTTAACATTTTGTTTTTGAAAAGTCCACCATGCGCATTCCCCTTCGCCGACTCCCCTGCGGATACTACACGTTACGGGTCACGCAGAGCCTGCCAGACGGTGACTTATACTCCAAGCTCCCGCATGCTTTTCAGCAGCTCCTCGATCTGTTCTGCTATTTCCTTTACTTTCTCTTCCAGCCCGATCAGTTCCCCGCGGTACATCTGTTTTTTCTCCGTCACATCCAGAACATGTACCGTCTGGACCAGAAATGTTTCTGCCTTTGACTGAAGCTCTTCCGGCAGATGTGTCTCTTTCAGACGGTTTCGAAAGCTTTCCAGATCCTTTCCTGCCGCTCTTAAATACTGATTCATATGAAGCCCCGTGTGGCGCATCCTTGCACGCCCCTCGCTTCGCACCCTGGCATACGTTTTCTGGCTTTTTGCTGCATACAGTGTCATCTGTACATACATCAGGCTGGTCAGTGCCTTTTCTCCTGTCATTGCAGTTTCGTACAATTCTTTTTTTACTCTTTGGCTGCTCATACATTCCTCTCTCTCCGCCACGCTTCTTTCGCTGGCAACGGATGGCAGTTCATGTTTGGTATTCAGGAGTCGAAGGACAAGAAAGAATCCTGCCCGGAGGGCTTTTCTCATTTACAGGAAAATTCAACGAAGTCTCCTGTAAATAAAAAAAAGACTCCTATCATGACATCTGCCACAATAAAAGTCTTGCGTTCTCATTTGATACGGATGTTTCTCAACATCGGCTGACGGTTTCAAACCCGCACGGGATGTTTTTATTTCAGATCCCGTGGCGTTTCGCTACTCCCTTTTATTTGTTGAGATGAATCTTAGCACACTTATTGCTAAATTGCAAGCATATTTTTTGCATATCATGCATGATTTCATGCATCCTATTATTTTTGACGGTGTTTCTTCCTATATAAATGGAATGCCGGAAAGCATACGGTTCCCACTATTAAAACAAAGAAAACCACATCCGCATATAGCTTCACATATTCCGCTGCCTGCTCCCATGCAGCGCCGACCGCTGCGCCGATGCCAACCAGAAGAAGATTCCAGACCGTACTCCCGACTATGGTATATAGAAGAAATCCCGGCATCTTCATCCCTGCCATGCCGGCCGGAACCGAGATGAGACTTCGGATGATCGGAATACATCGGCCGAGCAGCACAGCCCGCTGCCCTTTTTTCTGAAACCAGGCAATGGTCTTCCAGGCATCCTCTGCACGAAACCCCAGAAGCTTCATCGGTCGGCTCTCGAGCAGCTCGGCAAGCCCTTCCGGGCTGACGAGGG